>Ga0208734_100013_pt1 | contig 149065 bp, 141 predicted proteins | sample Subbio2Aug_QV11A_FD_184824 | JGI IMG/M metagenome (GOLD analysis project Ga0208734, IMG submission 184824) | Serpentinite rock and fluid subsurface biosphere microbial communities from McLaughlin Reserve, California, USA - CR12Aug_QV11A (SPAdes) | ecosystem: Environmental > Terrestrial > Deep... | reverse complement strand
AAACAGAATTAGCTTTTCTGGTGGCTATAGCGAAGGGGTCACACCCGTTCCCATCCCGAACACGGAAGTTAAGCCCTTCAGCGCCGATGGTACTGGGTCTTGCCCGGAAGAGTAGGTCGCTGCCAGAGAATATCTTTTGAAAGCCCCAGGGAATTACACCCTGGGGCTTTCTGATTCCTTAACGTCAAGCTTATCCTTGCAAGAAAAAACCATTGTAGCTGTCGATGAAAATCTATCTACAAGTAGATTCGGTTGTTGACTAAAAGGAAATCAAAATGATATCATAAAAATATAGAAAAGAAATCATCAAGGAGGTTTGTTGCATGACTGAAACTAAGGCATGGCGGCTGAGCGGGTATGTTCCGGTATTGGCATTACTGGCTTTGGCTGGCGGCGGGCTGTATTTCCTGATCAGATCTATTATTGATGTGGCGGTTTTGCAGATTATTTTCAGCACCATTATCCTGGTTATTACCGGAATTATATCTAGCGGACTGACCATAGTTCACCCTAACGAGGCGAAGGCGGTGGTTTTTTTTGGCAGTTATGCGGGAAGTATCAGAGACAGCGGCCTCTGGCTGACCCTGCCCTTGTCCACCCGGCAAAAGGTTTCCCTGCGTATACAAAACTTTAACAGTAAAACCTTAAAAGTTAATGATATTGAAGGAAATCCCATTGAGATCGGCGCAGTGGTGGTATTCATGGTCGTCGATTCCGCCAGGGCTCTTTTTGATGTCAACGAATATGAAGCCTTTGTTGAAATACAAAGCGAGGCAGCTCTTCGCTACGTAGCGACAAAATATCCTTATGACACCTTTGATGATGATACTGCTTACTCCCTGCGGGGTAATGTAGAGGAAGTGGCCAAGGAACTGGCTTTAGAGCTGCAAAACCGCCTGGCGGTGGCAGGTGTTCAGGTTTTAGAGGCCCGCCTCACCCATCTGGCCTATGCTACGGAAATAGCTAGCGCCATGCTGCAACGACAGCAAGCCACGGCGATTATTGCCGCCAGGAAAAAAATTGTGGAGGGGGCCGTGGGCATGGTGCAGCTGGCCCTGGCACATTTGCAGCGGGATGGAATCGTAGAGTTGGATGAGGAGCGCCGGGCAACCATGGTCAATAATCTGTTGGTAGCTATTGTTTCTGAACGCTCAGCCCAACCGGTAATTAACACCGGCAGCTTGTATTAACGGCGAATAAAGTGATGGCAACCAAAAAACAGTTCCTTTTGCGTGTAAACCCTCAATTATATCAGGTATTGGAAAAGTGGGCAGCGGATGAATTGCGCAGCGTAAATGCCCAAATTGAGTTTGTTTTGCAGGAGGCGGCCCGCAGGGCCGGCAGGTGGAATGAGAATACTGTAGCTAGAAAGGGACAAGAGGAAGTGACTCCGATAACTCCGGACAATTGCCAGGCAATTAGAAAAGACGACCTACCCTGAAAATAGAGGTGGGATGCAAGAAGTTAGATGTGAGAAACTCGTAGGTACTGGCTACGCCAGTACCTGATTAAAGTCTGTTGCACTGACTTTTTTCATCCTCTGATGGTGCCGCCATAGGCGGCGTGGGGGTCTACTCTATGATTAGGCGAATGCTCATGGTATGAACCGGGAAACCAAAGCCCCTTCTCAGGCTACTGGGTACTGAGTACTGAGTCGGGATTATCTGCCTGGCGCCAGGCCCGGGTCATACTTGATAAGTCTTCCCGAATTTATTACCACTAACACGGAACCGGCATTATGAACCAGCGCCCCCATAACGGGCCCCATGATACCAACAGAGGCCAAGACAATCGCAATCAGGTTAAGAAGCAGCGAAAACAGGATATTCAGGTTGATAATGCGCAAAACGCGGCGGCTAAGCTTCACTAGATAGGATATTTTTCCAATATCCTCCGACATCAGAGCTATGCCGGCCGTTTGAACAGCCACGTCGGTGCCGGCAACCCCCATGGCAATGCCTACATCGGCTAAGGCCAGGGCCGGGGCATCATTGATCCCATCGCCCACCATCGCCACGCGGTAACCTTGCCCCTGCAGCTTTTTAACCGCTTCGCTTTTTTGTTCAGGCAGCTGACCGGCAAGGTAATCGCTGATACCGGTATTGGCGGCGATAGCTGCTGCCGTTTTTTGGTTATCACCTGTAAGCATTAGAATCTTGTTGATCCCGTTTTCCCGCAATATTTTCACAGCTGCCGCAGATTCTTCCCTGACCGGGTCGGCAGCCACGATCACCCCGGCCAAAACCCCGTCTACCGCCACCACCATAGCAGTTTGACCCTTTTCCTCAGCCCTTTCAACGTATTTTTCAACTTCACCTGAGATTGAAACGAATTCCTGGTCCATCAGCTTAAGATTGCCCACCAGGATCTCCATTCCCCGGTGAGTGGCCTTAACCCCAAATCCGGGTCGCGCCTGAAAAATATCCGGGTCCATGACGGTTAAATTATCCGCCTTGGCCTTGAAAATTATGGCCTGGGACAGAGGGTGCTCAGAATACTTTTCGGCAATTGCAGCCAAAAGCAAGAGATCCTGGTCACTGAAACTACTGTAGCTTTTGATTGCGGTAACCTCTGGTTTGCCCCTGGTCAAAGTGCCAGTCTTGTCAAAAACAACGGCATCCAGCTTGCCGCTTAGTTCCATGGCCGTACCGCTTTTGACCAGGATACCCTTTCTGGCGGCATTGCCGATTCCGGCCATGATGGCTGTCGGTGTAGCCAGGACAAGGGCGCAGGGACAGAAAACAATCAGAATCGTTACCGCTCTGATGATATCTTTAGTAATAACAAACACCATGATGGCTGTAAACAAGGCCACCGGCACCAGCCAGGTAGCCCAGCGGTCAGCCGTGCGGATCACCGGTGCTTTGCTGTTTTCCGCTTCTTCCACTAATTTCACTACTCTGGCCAGGGTGGTGTCCGCTCCAACTTTGGACGCTTGTATTTCCAACGCCCCCAGCTGATTCAGGGAGCCGATAAAAACTTCGTCTCCCGGCAGTTTGTCTACCGGCATGGATTCGCCGGTTACCGCCGCCTGGTTAACCGCTGATTGCCCGGAAATCACTTTTCCGTCAACAGGTATCCGCTCACCTGGCTTCACCAGCACCAAGTCTCCAACCTGTACCTTTTCCACTGGAAGCAGTATTTCCTGTCCGTCCCGGCGCACCCTGGCGGTTGGGGGAACAACGCTTAAAAGCTGCCTGATTCCTGCTTTGGCTTTGGCAACAGTTCTTTTTTCCAGGAGTTCGCCGATCATCATAATAAAGGCCACTTCACCGGCAGCAAAATATTCCCCGATGGCTACCGCAGCAATTAACGCGATGCTGACCAGCAGCCCGGCTTTAATATCTCCCCGGGTGAACAGGCCGACGATTGCTCCCTTCACGATAGGTGTGCCGCTGATCAGAATACTTATCCAGGCAGGGTCGAAGCCCAATTGTTCTTTAAACCAGCCGAACCAGCTAAAGACAAGAAATAATCCTGAAACAGCAGTCAGGATATACGCTTGATATTCTTCCGGCCAAAGAGAGGAAAAGCTGCGCTTTGCTTCGGAATTTCTCTTGTTAATCAATGCTTCGTTCATTTTTCTCCGTTCCTTTAAAGGTACTTGGCCAGAGCAGATTTTAATTCATGGATTACTTCCTCGCCGTTACCGCTTCTGATTCCTTCCAGGACACAGCCCTCCAGGTGGCCTTCCAGCACCAGGCGCCCAACTTTGTCCAGGGCACTTTTAACAGCGCCGATTTGCAGAAGGATCTCCTCGCAGTTCCTTTCCTCATCAACCATTCGCTTAACCGCTTGCACATGGCCGGCAATTTTGGCCAGCCGGGAGCTGATATCATTGTGATCGTAACAGTTGGACAAAATACACACCCTTTCTCTGCATTGGCATCCTATCCCCCCGGTAGGGATAAGATAATTAGAGTATAGGGTTTTTGCCCATTTTTGTCAATAACCCGCTTATGGCAATTAAGGCAAAAGGTTAACCCGTGTTTAACGAAAACTTGTCTCAATTTTAATAAAGACTTAACAAACTCCTGTTAGCATTGAAAGTAAAGTTAATTGCCCCATGAAGCTTTGCTAAAAAATCAAATGGGGCAAAACGGCATCAATCTCAAACAAATAAGGAGGAAACGAAACGTGGGAAAAAAATCCAGGATTTTAGCAGCAGTAGCCATCTTGATTTGTTTAAGCCTATTGACGGCATTAGTACCGGCTTCTGCTCAGGCGCAGCCGGCAAGGCCCGTCGCCATTGAACTCGATGGAAGGCCGGTTGCCACTGAAGTAGCGCCCATAATTACCGGCGGCCGCACCATGGTGCCGATGCGGGCTATATTTGAGGCCCTTGGTGCCTACCTGAACTGGGATGGTGCAACCAGAACAGTTACCGCTAGAAAGGCAGCCAACAGCATCAGCCTTACCATTGGCCAGCCGTCGGCTACCGTAAATAACCGGACGGTTTCCCTGGAAGGGCAGCCGGCACAAATTGTCAATAACCGAACCCTGGTGCCATTGCGTTTTGTGAGCGAGGCTTTAGGTGCCCGAGTGGATTGGGACGGCAGGAATAATCTGGTCAAGATTACCAGCACCGAGGCCTCCCGCCTGCGGTCGCCGGTAACCCAGGAAATCAGGCTGACTACCGGCGGCGCTAGTTTCCCATTCCCTCTTTATACCCGCCTGGTAAGGGAGTACCGGAACATCACCAGTCCTAATGTCAGTATCGATTATGCTTCAGTAGGTTCTGGGGCCGGAATCAGGGGTATCCTTGGCGGAACCTTTGATTTTGCCGGTACAGACGCGCCTTTAACTGATGCCCAGCAGGCTCAGGTTTCCCCCAACGAAATCCTGCACATTCCTACCGTGATGGGAGCTGTTGCTGTAGCCTACGATGTGCCGGGTTTAGATCGCCATCTCAGGCTTTCCCCAGATGTGCTGGCAGATATTTTTCTAGGTACCATTAACCGCTGGAACGATCGGCGGATCGCAGCCCTGAATCCTGGTGTCCGTTTGCCTGATCATGCCATTACCGTAGTCCGGCGTTCCGATGCCAGCGGCACCACTTATATCTTCACAGACTACCTATCCAAGGTCAGTGAGCGTTGGAGAAGGGATGTCGGAAAGGGCACTTCTGTTTCCTGGCCAGGCACTACCATTGGCGCCCGGGGCAACGAAGGTGTATCCGCCCAGATTGGCCAACTCCCTGGTGCCATCGGTTATGTGGAGCTGTCAACCGCCATCCTTAACAATTTACATGTAGCGCAATTGCGTAACCGGGCAGGCAATTTTGTAGTCCCATCCCCGGAGTCTGCCACCGCCGCCGCAGCAGCAATGGTGCGGGATATGCCCCGGGATATGCGGACATCTCTGGTGGACTCTCCTGGCGCCAATGCCTACCCGATAGTTGGCCTGACCTGGATCCTGGTTCATCGTGATCAGGCTGATGCAGCCAAGGCCCGGGTAATAGTTGATTTCCTCAGGTGGGCTGTGGCAGAACGCAACTTGGAGCCCTTTGCGGAAGAACTGCACTATGCTCCGCTGCCCGAGCCGGTATTGGAAAGAGTGCGGGAACAATTGGGAAGCATCAACCATAAAGGCAGCAGAATTTGGCAGCGTTAATATATTGAAGAAAGATCGGTTTTTGCCACTAAGATAAAAAGCTCTTTTGAGTAACAGGATGATCCAGAAAAAAGCCCCTGGTGTAACTCCAAAAAGCCTTGTTGCCTGGTAAAAAACGATACTTGGCAACAAGGCATCATGGTCATTTTGGGTCTTAGTCACATCAACTCTTAACTTGAAACCGGGGTGATATTTATTGTGCGAACAACAAAGTTAGCTATGCATAAACCAAATGGAGAAGGTTTTTTCACTTATTTTACTGCAGCTGCTGCAGTGTTGATTTTGGCTTTAACAGGCAGCATCTTTCTGGTAGTCTTATGGGGAGCCAGACCTGCGATAGAAGCATTTGGGCTGGGATTTCTTTTTGCGGCGGTCTGGGATCCGGTACGGGACCTGTATGGTGCGGTACCAGTGATTGTGGGGACCATTGTCACCTCAATTTTGGCTATTGTCATTGCTGTGCCCCTGGGAGTAGCTGCCGCCATTTTTTTAGGCGAACTGGCGCCAAGTTGGATAAAAAAACCAGCTTCCTTTACTGTGGAACTGCTGGCTGCAATACCCAGCGTGGTGTACGGTTTGTGGGGACTTTTTGTGCTGGTCCCCTGGATTAGGACCGGGCCTGGTCAGTTTTTAGAGAGTCACCTGGGTTTTTTACCTTTTTTTCAAGGTCCTTCCTTGGGAGTTGGCGTGCTTGCCGCCAGTCTGGTATTGGCGATGATGATCCTTCCCACCATCACGGCTATCTCCCGGGAAATTATGCGGGCGGTACCGGTAGAACTGCGGGAAGCCGTCTTTGCCTTGGGGTCCACCCGCTGGGAAATGATAGTCAAGGTAGTCCTGCCGATCAGCAAGGTGGGTATTATGGGGGCAACCCTTTTGGGCTTGGGCCGGGCTCTTGGCGAGGCCATGGCCGTAACCATGGTTATCGGCAATGCTAATCTAATTCCAGTCTCTTTGCTTTCACCGGCTCAAACGGTGGCATCGCTGATTGTCAACGAATTTCCGGAAGCATTCGACCTGCAGTTGTCGGCTCTGCTTCTTCTTGGCCTGACGCTTTTTACGATCACCTTCCTTGTTAATGTTGCTGCTGTCTGGCTGGTTAACCGGACTTCCTACAGGCTGAAGAACCAGGGGGGTGCTGTTAATGGCAAACAATAAACGGCGAAAAGTTACTGGATTTATAAATGAAGCGGCCTGTTTAATTTTTGCAGCACTGGCGATGCTTGTTCTTTTCTTAATTCTGTATTACATTTTCCAGCGGGGAATAGGGGCCATTAACCTGACTTTTTTAACCAGTCTCCCCACTCCGGTCGGCATACCGGGGGGCGGCATCGGGAACGCCCTGATCGGGAGCGGGATTATGGTTGGCCTTGCTACTTTGCTTGCGACTTCTATTGGTATCACGGCAGGAATTTTTCTTGATCAGAACCCACAGAGCAGGTTGGCAACCATTACCCGATCTGCTTGCAGGGTGCTGACAGGAGTTCCTTCCCTGATCAAGGGACTGTTCATTTTTACCATCCTAGTCCTGCCCACAGGCGATTATTCTGCCTTGGCTGGAGCGATTGCCCTTTCGGTGGTGATGATACCCTTTATCACTTTATCATCCGAAGAGATGCTGCGGACGGTTTCGGTAACCTGGAGAGAGGCCTCCTACGCTCTGGGGGCGACCAAAAAACAGACAGTAATGATGCTGATCTTGCCTACAGCCGCCGGAGGTTTATCAGTTGCGATCATGTTGGCTGTAGCCTTGGCTGCCGGGCAAAGCGCCCCTGTTCTCCTGACAGCCCTGACCAGCCAGTTTTGGTTAGAAAACTTGATGCAACCGACTGCGTCCTTGCCGGTGCTGGTTTATACCTACGGCATTTCCCCCTTTTCAGACTGGCAGCAGCAGGCCTGGGGGGCGGCTTTGGTGTTGGTTGTTATCATACTGGCTTTAAATGTGATTTCTCAGCTGTCTATCGCCATCATGAACAGGAGGAGGGGCATTTAGCACATGGCACAGGAAGTGAGCATTGAAGGTCTGTCGGTCTGGTTTGGTAAGCATCAGGTGTTGAAAAATGTTTTCCTGTCGGCACCTGCAAAGGAGGTAACCGCCCTGATCGGCCCATCCGGTTGTGGCAAGACTACCATGCTCCGAAGCATTAATCGCCTGCATGATCTGTATTCCGGGGCCAGGGTTTCAGGCAAGATCAGGATTGGAGCGGAAAATGTTTTGGATGGCGAAACTGATTTGGTAGAGCTCAGGCGGCGGGTGAGCATGATTTTTCAAAAACCCAACCCATTTCCTCACCTTTCGGTATTTGATAATGTTGCCATGGGTCTGCGTCTTCATGGCCTGGCCCGGAGCCCTCTTTTAGAAAACCGGGTCGAGGCCTGTCTGCGCAAGGCAGCCTTGTGGGATGAGGTAAAAGATAGGCTTGATATGCCTGGAACTTCTCTTTCCGGAGGCCAGCAACAACGATTGTGCATTGCCCGGGCACTGGCTGTAGAACCAGAGGTGTTTCTGATGGATGAACCCTGTGCCTCCTTGGATCCAATAAGCACTTTACGCATCGAAGAATTAATAGAAGATCTGAGCCAGGAATTCACTGTGGTCATTGTCACTCACAACATGCAGCAAGCGGCCAGGATATCTCAAAATGTTGCCTTTATCCTCCTGGGAGAGGTAATTGAAACCGGTTCCGCGTCGGAGATATTTTCCCGGGCTAAAGACCCCAGAACTGAGGCTTATCTTACCGGCCGGATGGGTTAATTATTGCTACATCTGCAGCAGCGCGGGAACATAATCCTGTGCTGTTGCAATTGACCTTAATATTTCGGACGACATTTCCTTAGCCGGCGATTTTTAGGCCGGCTTTGCTGATTCTGTTTCCAGGCAACTTTATCGTTGCATTTTTATTATCTTAAATATCAAAATAAATTTAATATTAGAACATATTTGTGAAAGATTGCACATTCTCAAGGTTCTTTATATAATACAGTTAGAAGGAATTAACATAGCTAGAGCGGGGCAAGCAATACCTTGCTGAAGCCGGGGCCCAGTTAAATTGACCAGCTGAATTGACAGGTCAGTTTGCCAAAGGGGTGATTATTTTGGAAATGATTCGTCAGTGGCTAGATTTAAATAAGCATAGGGCAGAGGTTTTGCCCCAGCTGCATCGCTTACTGATTACGGACCGGGGTCCTTTGGACATCAGGGGTCCTTTGACAGCTGGCGAGCTGCGGCATCTCAGCTTAAGCCATGATCTGGACAGTTTCCGTCCCCCTGAGCGCCAACAAGAGGCTTTAGTTGATATTTCCCGCTTGCCGGAAGGGCGAGTTTATGCAGCCATCAGCGGTAAAAAAATAGTCGGTTATGTTACCTTTCACAGACCGGAGAAGTTCGAGCGGTGGGGGCAGGCCGGTATCAAAGAAATATTGGAGCTCGGCGCACTTGAGGTTAGCAGGTCATGGCGGGGCGTTGGTGCTGCCAGGGCTCTGCTTGATTTGATCTCCGCAGAGGATTGGATTGAGGAATATATTATTATTGCTTGTGAATACAGTTGGCACTGGGATTTAGAGGGAAGTGGCCTTTCTGTCTGGCAGTACCGGGCAATGATGGAAAGCCTCCAGAGCCGTCTCGGGATGAAAAATACGCGGACCGACGATCCGGATATCTGCGACCATCCTGCCAACATGCTGGCAGTGAGGATAGGCAACCGGGTTTCCCGCCCTGCGATAGAGGCCTTTGATCGCCTGCGTTTCAGGCGGACCAGTGTATACAGTTAAATAAGGACCAGATCAGACTAAGGGCTAAATGCCCTTTTTTTGTTTTGCAGTCCATGAATATAATTAATAAAAAAAGGTTTTGTTCGTGGAGAAAAGGAGGTAAGATGTAGTTAACTAAAGAAAAGCAGCAGCATGAAGATAGTGAGCATGTGGTAAACATCGCTCCTGATTGATTAATCATTCGATAGGGAGGAGGGTTTGATGGAAAATATTAAGGTCAGCAACGACCTGCGCCGGCGTTTAATTGATGGCCCATCCCCAAGCCATGTCAAAGAACTGGAAAAAAGCAGGTATCCCTTGTTGATGTACGATTATGGCCTCAAGACTAATCGCTCAGCTTTCGGACCAGACGGTGGTCCTGGGATTGAGGACTTACCCGGTGGTGTTGGTGTCAGAAATAGCCGTTTGCCGGACTGCCAGCCGGAATCTCCCTACATCAGGTTGCTGGCGCCGGTGGGAGGCTGGCTTCATCCAGATCTGCTGGATGCTCTGGCAGATTGTGCCGATCGATTTGGCGAAAGCCACATTCACCTGGCTACCGGCGGTGCCATTGAAATCTACCTGGCAAGAGAGCAAGTGCTACCAGCAGTCAAAGAATTGAACAGGCTGGGCTTGGATGTTGGCTCTACCGGGGATGGCATTCGCTGTATTGTCTCTTGTTGCGGCCAGGCCAGGTGTGATGCGGCTTTGGTGGATGCCAACGCTATTGCTCATTATTTGGGAGAGCGTTTTATCGCTGAACAGCAGTATCCTTCTTATCCTCATAAGGTTAAGACAGCTGTAGCTGGTTGCCCTAACGATTGCATCCGGGCAGGCAGCCAAAAAGACCATTCCTTCATCGGGGTTTTTAAAGGCGGACCCATCATAAACCATGATCGGCTGGATCAGTGGCTAAGGGAAGGAGGGAGCCTGGAAACCCTATCCCGTGGCTGCCGGGGACAAGCCATAACCATTTGCCAAGGTAAAATTGGTTTTGATAAGGAGCGCTGTTTTGGCTGCATGAACTGCATTAACAGCTGTCCGGCGTGCCGGCCGGGTAAAGAACGGGGTGTTGCCTGGATAGCGGGCGGCAAGTACGGCAGCCGTGGCCCCAAGGGGCCTATGCCCGGGCTGGTCTTAATCCCGTTTATTCCAGTAACCTCCGGAGATTATTCGGCTATTGGTGATATTTACGGTGCTTTTTTAGAACTATGGGATGCTCATGGTAATGAAAAAGAACGGATTGGAGATTTTATCTGCCGATGGGGTCCGGAAAGGGTAGTGGCAGATATGATGGGATGGCCATTGAGCCAGAAAAGTGGGGTGTGAAATGGAACACCAGCGCCGGCTGCCAGCAGGGATCATGCCTGATTATTACTCCCAGCTGCCGGAATTTTTACGTAATTACTACGGCCGCTGGGTATGGCACAAGGTGCCTGCCTCCGGTCTTGTTAAGCATATTGCCGATGACGGTACTGAGTGCCTGTCAGTGCGGGTACAGCTTCCTCCTGCCGGCTTTCTGTCCGCAGAAACTTTGCGTGTTTTGGCTCGTTTAACCCGCAGCTATGCCCTGGTCGGGCGCCGCACTTCCCGGCAGGGATTTGAAATTGTAGGAGTAGACCCGGCTAAGCTGAATATCCTGTTATATAAACTAAAGGAAGAAGGTTTTACCGTTGGCGGTACAGGAAAAAGCCTGCACCAGCTCAAGGGCTGCACCTGTTACCTGCATTGCCAGAATGCAGCCATCGACGCACCGAGCATTATGAAGGTGCTGGCAGATCATTTTTACGACAGCATCCTTAAGGATAATTACCCGGCACGGCTTAAAATCTCTGTTGGAGGATGTCCAAATCAGTGCGGCGGAGGTGTGGAAGCTGATATTGGCATCCTGGGGATATTTCAGGATTATCCCGAGGTTGATGATAAAAAGATAATTGAAACAGGGACTAACATCGATTTTTTAATCAGCTGGTGCCCTGTTAACGCGATGAAACCAAAAGAGACTGCCAGCGGCCTTTCGGTGGAAATTAAGCAGGACCTTTGTGTGCGATGTACTTCCTGCGTCTTGGCGACACAGGAGGGAATTGTAATGGGACAGGCCAGAGGGGTTGCAATTGCTGCAGGTGGCCGGAATGGGAGTTTGAAAAAAGGCTCCTGTCTGGGCAGGGTGGTGTTCCCTTTTGTCCCTGCTGTTCCCCTGGATTATGAGGTGCTGGTAAAAAAAGTTGAGGCTATCGTTCAGTGCTGGAGCTTATGTGCCAACCCAGGTGAACGAATAGGCGATTTAATTGAAAGAATTGGGTGGGAGGAGTTTATGGCAGAGGTAAATCCGCTGCCATCTTGGTAGCCCGCCCTTTAGTTAAGCAAGAATTGAGGTGAGCTGCATCGATAAAGTTAGTGAACTGCAGCACGACAGGCCGCTAAAGGCTGAAGTTCCCCGGATAGTTATTGCTGCTCCCCATGGCCGCTCTGGTAAAACCACGATTACATTAGGCCTGGTTGCTGCGCTGGTGGATTTAGGTTTTGCCGTTCAGGCTTTTAAAAAAGGCCCCGATTATATCGACCCCAGCTGGTTGACCCAGGTGGCCGGACGCCCGTGCCGTAACTTGGACTGTTTTTTCTTGACCGAGACTCAGTTGAGGGAGAGCCTGGTTAAAGCTTCGGCTTCTGCTGGCATTACGGTGGTTGAAGGCGCCATGGGGATGTATGACGGCCTCGACCTGGAGGGCACCGGCAGCACAGCTCAGCTGGCCAAAATTATCAAGGCCCCTGTATTGCTGGTGGTTGACTGCACCAGGATGACACGGAGTGTGGCGGCTCTGGTAAAGGGTTTTATGGAGTTTGACCCGGAGGTGTCCATCAAAGGGGTAATTCTCAACCGGGTGGCCCGCAGCAGGCACGAGAAAATGCTGCGGGAAGCGGTGGAAACCTATTGCCGCTTGCCGGTTGTGGGGGCTTTGCCAAAGAGTGATGATTTTATCATCCCGGACAGACATTTAGGCTTGATACCGGCAGGAGAAAATGAAGCGCTTTTGCAGCGGATTGAGCTCATCAGCCAGGCAGTTAAAAAACACGTCAACCTGGAGCAGGTGGTGGAGATAGCCCGCCACGCGCCATCCCTCCATTATCAGGCTAATGCTGGCGGTGTTGCCGGCAGGATACCGGTAATTACCATCGGAGTGATCCGGGACCGGGCGTTTACCTTTTATTACCCGGAAAACCTGGAATTTCTTGCAGAGAACGGCGCCCAAATCAGGTTCATTGACGCTTTGAGTGAAGAGGACCTTCCGGCTGTTGATGCCCTTTATATTGGCGGAGGGTTTCCCGAGATTTTTGCCAGGGACCTGGCAGCTAATGATACCTTGCGCCAATCCATCAGGCGGAAGATTGAAGATGGATTGCCTGTCTATGCCGAGTGCGGTGGGCTAATGTATCTTGGCCGGGAAATAGTTGTGGATGGACAAACCTATCCTATGGTCGGAGCTTTGCCATTTAGGATAGTAATGGAAAAAAAGCCGCAGGGGCATGGGTATACCCTGATGGAAACAACCGGGGCCAACCCCTTTTGGACGGAGGGGCAGCTGGTTAAAGGGCATGAATTTCATAATTCGCGGGTGGTCGATCTGGAAAGGGAACGGGTCGAGTTTGCCTACCGGGTAATAAAAGGATTTGGTATCGACGGTTGCTGGGATGGGATCGTTTATAAAAATGTTTTGGCGGGCTATAATCACCTGCATGCCCATTCGGATGGCAGCTGGCTCATGAACTTGATCAAAAAAGGGGCCGAATGGAGGAAACGGCATGGCGGTCCCTAGTTGCTGATTTATTTGGAGGAGATGGAACCTGGATATCAAGTTATTTATCATAGACAGCTACCCGCTCTAATACCCCCGCTTCTTAAAGCGGTGGGATAAGAGCGGTTACGCTGCTATATTAACTGGCTCTAAGCTTCAGTGGGGGTTGCAATCCCCCTCTGAAGCCAAGACCCAGTTGAATAATGAAGCTTATGGGGGTGAGGGTGTTGTTGGCTGCGGGAGAAAGGATTAGGGTGCTTAGAGAGCAAAAGGGCATGACCATTGAGGTGCTGGCAGATCTTCTGGATATCCCTCTGGAATGCATGTGGGAGATCGAAAGGGGTGAGCGGGGACTCACGAAAGTTACAATCCAGGAGGTTGCTACTTTGCTGGGGGTGCCGAGCAGCCATTTTTACGAGCCGCGATCTGTACCGGCAGAATTCCGCAAGGAAGATAAGGGTGTAAACAATGAGAGCGTTGGCAAAAGGCTGCGGCAGTTTCGGACCAGCAAAGGGATTACTCTGAGTGTCCTGAGCAAAAAGTCCGGTGTTTCTCTCGCCCACCTGAGCGAGATTGAGCGGGGCAGGTCTGCGGCTTCTTTGAAAACCCTGGAAAAATTATCTGTTGCCCTGGGGGTATCGGTCAGCCACTTTCTCCGCAGTGAAGAGGAGGAATCTTCACTGGGCAATAAGCTGAGAAGGTTAAGAGAAAAGGTTGGTTTAACGCAAAAAGAATTGGCCCAGCGGATTGGCATTTCCCACGGCTTAATAGGTCAAATTGAAACAGGCCGTACTCAGCCATCTATTGCTACCCTTAACAGCCTGGCTCAGGCTTTAGGGGTTTCCGCCTGTTACTTCCTGCTGGAGGGAGAAGACAGTTTGGGTGAAATACCTGACGGTTTGGCTCCGGAGCTGCAATCCCTGCTGCAGCGGCCAGTGCTGCGAGCTGTGCTGATAAGCTTAAACAGTTGGAATGATAAGCAGCTCAAGTCTTTTTTACACTGGATTGATGCCATGGATTCAGATCGGGAGAATGTGAATTGAAACCAGGAGTGTCTTTTTCTCGGATGACACCTGTCTGGGGGTGGCGCTATGGCCCGGCAAGTAGTTGAACGAGCCACTATCGCAAACAGGGCTCTTCAATTAGGATATGCATTGACTGACCGGCATTGGGAAGTTCTTGATTATGTGCTTGAGTACTACGCCTGTAACGGCCGGATTTGTACCTTGCGCGGATTAATCAAGGGGAAGGAGATACCCAAAAAGGAAATTTATGATTTATTTCCTGGCAACCCAATTGCCCGGATCAGCAACTTGACTGGGTTGCCTAAGCCGGAAGAATGCTAGGATTACCATAAGCAATTTTTATGGTCATCATTGGCCAATGTTCTTGCCTGATTGCTTATTGTTAGCAGGAATAATCCTGACGGTGACGAAAATTACATTGTTCAAATTTGTACAAATATCAGAAGCCCTTGTTATCACATTCGCTACAAAATTAAAACAGGTTTCGGTATTAAATTACTATAAAACGGAGGGAATTATTATGTACATGGTAACTGTAAAAGCAGACAAGTGTGACGGCTGCGGGGAATGTGTCAGTGTATGCCCGGTAGAGTTGTTTTTCCTGGAAAACGGTAAGGCGGAAATAAATGGTGATGCCGAATGTGTTGGCTGCGAATCCTGTACAGCCGCATGTCCTAACGATGCTATTAGGATACAGGAGCTGTAGAGTTTGGAAAAAGTTCGTGTGGGGGGGGTGGCTGAAGCGTAATCAAAAAAGCTCGAAGATAGCTAATTGTAGCATTGTTTGGTTCTGTTTATGAAACGCAAGAAAAAAACGGAGGTGGGTGTAAATGGCTGAGCATAAAACTCCGCTATTGGACCAGTTGGAAAGCGGCCCATGGCCAAGCTTTGTGACGGAAATTAAAAGGGCTGCCAAGAAAAATGCCAAGGCAAATGACCTGTTAGGCCAACTGGAAAATTCTTTTGTGGAAAAGACTGGTCACTGGAAGCATGGCGGTATTGTAGGAGTTAGGGGTTACGGCGGCGGTGTTATCGGGCGTTATTCCTTTAAAGCGGAAGAGTTTCCGAATGTTGCCGAGTTTCATACTGTCAGGGTAAACCAGCCATCCGGGTGGTTCTATACATCCGAAGCCTTGCGGACAATCTGCGATGTATGGGAAAAGCATGGTAGCGGATTGACCAATCTTCATGGTTCCACCGGGGATATTATTCTGTTGGGAACAGATACCAGCAGACTGCAGCCCTGTTTCGACGATTTAAGCGACTCTGGTTTTGACTTGGGCGGTTCCGGCGGTGGCCTCAGAACTCCCAGCTGTTGTGCAGGCCCTGCCAGATGTGAGTATGCCTGTATTGATACCCTGGATGTGACCCATGAAATCACCATGGCCTTCCAGGACTATATCCATCGGCCAATGTGGCCTTATAAGTTCAAGATTAAAGTAGCCGGCTGCGCTAATGACTGTGTAGCCTCTATTGCCAGGTCTGACTTTTCCATTATCGGCACCTGGAGAGACAATATCCGGGTAGATGATGCAGAAGTTAAGGCTTATGCCGATAAAGGATTTGACATTTTTGGCAGTGTTGTCCACAAGTGCCCCACCGGCGCCATGAAGTGGGACAAGGAAAATGCCAAGCTGACGATCAATGATGAGGACTGTGTCCGCTGCATGCACTGCATCAACAAAATGACTAAGGCCTTAAGACCCGGCAAAGAAAAGGGAGCTACCATCCTTGTCGGCGGCAAAGCTCCGGTTGTGCAAGGCGCAATGCTGTCATGGGTGATTGTCCCCTTTATGAAGCTGGAGCCGCCTTATGAAGAGCTGAGAGAGCTCATCACCAAGGTCACCGAGTGGTGGGATGAATACGGCAAATCCAGAGAGCGGGTTGGCGAGTTAATTTACAGGAAAGGGATGCGTCACTTCCTGAGAGATCTGGGGCTGGAACCTGTCCCGCAAATGGTGAAAGAGCCGCGGACCAATCCTTACTGGTTCTGGTGGCCGGAAGAAGTCAATAGATAAGGTCGATCCGGTTCAACTGTGTCTTGGCTTCAGAGGGGGGATTGCAATCCCTACTGAAGCTTGGAGCCAGTTAATAGATGCCCGGCTATGAGTAAAATTTAATTAAATAATTGAAGCCGGGCATGAAATTCGCTTTCAGGCCACGTTAAATTAAGGAATAATTTGTGGCCTGGCTCATTTAAGGTGCGTAGCCGCTCTTAGGCGCCGCTTCGAAGAAGCGGGGCATTAGAGCGGGTAGCTATCTATGATAAAAAATTTGTAACGAGAGGTGACTACAATGGCCAGAACAGATATTGGCCCTCCCCACTATCAAACAATGCTGCCGCCGGTAATTAAAGAAAATTACGGCCAGTGGAAGTATCATGAGATCGTTAAGCCTGGCTTATTAAAACATGTGGCGGAAAACGGTGCGGAACTTTACAGCGTACGGGTGGGCAGCCCCCGTCTGGTAAGCGTTGATTTTATCAGGGAAGTGGCCGACTTGGCCGACAAGTATTGCGAAGGCTACCTGCGCTTCACCAGCCGTAACAACATCGAGTTCTTACTTGCGGATAAAAGCAAAGTCGAACCCCTGATCGCGGAGCTGAAGGAAAAGGGTCTACCGGTCGGCGGAACCGGCAACTCCATCAGCAACATCGTTCACACTCAGGGTTGGATTCACTGCCATACCCCGGCTACCGATGCTTCCGGTATCGTAAAAGCTTTAATGGACGATCTGTATGAGCATTTTGTAGAAATGAAACTGCCTGCCAAGCTGAGACTGGCTTTGGCGTGCTGCATCAACATGTGCGGCGCTGTACACTGTTCCGATATCGCAGTTTGCGGTATTCACAGGGTGGCTCCGGTTGTAAACAATGAGCTGTTTGCCAAGGTGAGTGAAACTCCTTCGGTAGTGGCCTGCTGCCCCACCTTTGCCATCAAGCCCAACCCGAAAGAGAAGAGCATAACCATTAATGAGGATCGTTGCATGTACTGCGGCAACTGTTACACCATGAGCCCGGCGGTAAATATTATGAACCCGGCTAACGATGGAGTGGCTATTTTCGTAGGCGGGAAGGTGTCTAACGCCAGGACAGCTCCCATGTTTTCCAAGCTGGTGATTCCATACCTGCCCAATAACCCGCCCAGATGGCCGGAAACAGTTGAAGCTGTAAGAAATATTGTCGAGGTTTATGCCGCCAATGCCAGAAAAGGTGAGAGATTGAGCGAGTGGGTGGAAAGAGTTGGCTGGGAAACCTTCTTCAAGTTGACGGGCATTCCCTTTACAGACAAGCATATTGACGATTTCACCCTGGCGCCGACAACCTTCAGAACCACAACCAACTTTAAGTGGTAAAAATTGGAGGGATTACTTTGGCCAAATATTCTCCTGAGGAATTGCGGGAAAAAGTACTGGAATATATGAACAAGGTTGACAAGGCTAAGTCGCGGGATATTGCCGTTGCCCTGGATGAGAAAAAATCTCTGGTGGATGAAGTAGTAAAGACGCTGGCCAAAGAAGATATCCTGGAGTTTATCTATCTGGGTGCTTCTTATGTCAAACTTAAGGGCAAATAGGGTAATAATAAGCCCGTTGTTTAATCTTTTAACAGGAGGTATGTTGTTTGGAACTGATCTATCAGGGCAAAAAGGTCGAGCTTGATGAGGATGGTTTCCTGCAGGAGCCAGAACTTTGGAATGAAGATCTGGCGATGCAGCTTGCTAAAATGGAAGAAGTAGAAGAGTTGACAGAAGATCACTGGAAAGTAGTCAACTACCTGCGGGAATATTTCCAGGAGTACGGTATTGCTCCTATGGTACGGAAACTTTGCAAGGATACCGGCTTTGATTTAAAGAAAATCTATGCTTTGTTCCCTTCCGGTCCTGCCAAAGGAGCCTGTAAGATTGCCGGCCTGACAAAACCTACAGGATGCGTTTAGTTGCTGTATTAATACCTTAATACGGGCTACCGGGGTGGAAATTCCGCCCCGGTAGCTCAAAAAATGCCCCAGTTGTTGTTAAAGCATCCTTCTTTCCGGCCCTCCCAGAGAATTTAGTATTCTGTCATCACCCTTCATTTATCATTTATCATCCGCAAAGGGCGTGCTGGAAATATGAAAATAGTAGACCTGATCAGGCAGAAAAAAAGCCTGATTTTGCAGAAATGGTTCCGGCAATTGCTGGAAACTTATCCGCCGGAAACTGCCAGGTTTTTGCTTAAAGAAAAGGACAAATTTGCAAATCCGGTGGGCAACAGTATTTATGAAGGTATGGAAGGCCTGTTAGAGCAACTGATCACTGGGATGGACAAGGAAAGGCTTTACGCATTTGTTGAGCAAATGATCAAGATCAGGGCAGTACAGGAGTTCACTCCATCCCAAGCGATTGGCTTTGTGTTCAAGTTAAAGCATATTGTCAGAGAGGAGCTGGCCCTTCAATCCGGCCAGGTTACCTGCCGGGAGATGTTAGCTTTTGAAGATAAAATAGATGAAATTAGTCTGCTCTTATTTGATCTATATGCTGAGTGCCGGGAGAGGGTATGTCAAATCAGAATTGATGAAATGAAGAACCGGACCCATCGGGTTGTGCAAAGGATTAACATGTTGGTTGGGTATGACGGTGAAAAACCGGAACAGGACCTCTAAATTAAGCGGTGTGTCTTCGTTCCTTCAAACCTAACCTGAAACGAGGGATGAGTAAAATGGGCATTGGGCTTTCCTTGATTATCGTAGTTGCTCTCATTGCGCTGGTATTTCTTGGAGTTGCAGGGTTCGGACTGGATTATTTCTTCGGAGTGATCGTTCCTTATTTGGCCATTGCTACCTTCCTGGGTGGAATGGTTTTAAAGGTAGTAAAATGGGCCCGGGCACCGGTTCCTTTTCGAATTACTACTGTGCACGGTCAGCAAAAATCCCTGCCCTGGATTCAATCCAGCAAAATTGATAGTCCAACCTGCACGGTTGGCGTTGTTGGACGAATGGCTTTGGAAATTCTGTTTTTCCGCTCCCTTTTTAAAAATACCAAGGCAGAACTTAAAGACGGCCCCAGGCTGGTTTATCATTGGGAAAAATGGCTTTGGCTGGCAGGGCTGGTATTTCACTGGTCCTTCCTGGTGGTGGTTCTGCGCCACCTGCGCTTTTTCAGCGAACCTACACCGTTTTTAATTTCCCTCCTGGGAAGCGTTGACGGGTTTCTCCAGATAGGACTGCAGGCGTTCTATGTCAGCGGAGTGGCGTTACTAGCAGCCGTTACCTATCTTTTAATTCGCCGCGTTTTGATCCCCCATGTGCGGTATATTTCCTTGCCGGCAGACTACTTTCCCCTGTTTTTGATCATCGGGATTGCGGTTTCCGGCATTTTAATGCGCTACTTCACTAGGGTTGATGTTACCGATATAAAGGAATTGACCATGGGATTGATTACCTTCAGTCCCAGGGTGCCTGAGGGTATCGGAGTAATTTTTTATATTCACCTGTTTCTGGTCTGCGCCCTGTTGTTCTATTTCCCCTTCAGCAAGCTCCTGCATATGGGCGGAGTATTTCTGGTGCCAACCAGAAACCTGCCAAACGACAGCCGGATAGTCAGGCATGATAATCCCTGGAACTATCCAGTTAAGGTGCATACCTACGAGGATTACGAAAATGAGTTTCGAAAGAAAATGGTAATGGCTAGATTGCCAGTGGAAAAACCCCTGGAAAAGGAGGCTAAATAGGGATGGCATCTGTTCCAAAACCGGATCAGCTGGTAAAAATAAACAATCAACCTCCTCAAACGGGGTGGATGGAGATACCTGCGGATTTCCGACCCGGCACTTTCCCCTATGCTGTAAAAGGTAAAAACCTGGAAGCGGTAAACCTGCCTAATCCCAGGGAATGGGCGCCAGAGCAGGCTGATTGGAAACTCCCGCCGAATTGGCAAGAGATCATCCTGGAGGGGCTGCGGGAGAGGCTGGGGAAATACCGTTCACTGCAGTTATTTATGGATATCTGTGTGCGCTGTGGCGCCTGTGCCGACAAATGCCATTATTTTATTGGCACGGGTGATCCGAAAAATATGCCTGTATTAAGGGCTGAGTTATTGCGATCTGTGTACCGGAAGGACTTTACCACTGCAGGCAAACTCCTGGGTAAGTTTGCCGGAGCACGGGAACTTACCGAGGATGTGCTCAAAGAATGGTTCTATTATTTCTTTCAGTGTACCGAGTGCAGGCGCTGCTCAGTTTTTTGCCCCTATGGCATCGACACAGCGGAGATCACGATGATTGGCCGGGAGCTACTGAGCTTATTAGGCTGCGGTATCGATTGGATTTCTGCTCCCGTTGCCAACTGCTACCGCACCGGTAACCATCTGGGCATTCAACCCCATGCCATGAAGGATATGATCGAATTTATAACCGAGGATATAGAAAAATTAACCGGAATCACTGTCGAGCCGACTTTTAACCGAAAAGGTGCGGAAATTCTTTTTATAACACCCTCTGCAGACTTTTTTGCCGACCCGGGGACCTATACCCTGATGGGTTACTTGCTGCTCTTCCACGAGCTTGGCCTTGATTACACCTGGAGTACCTATGCGTCGGACGGCGGAAATTTCGGACTTTTCCATTCGCATGAAATGATGAAAAGGCTGAACTACAAGATGTATGCTGAGGCCAAGCGTTTGGGCGTAAAGTGGATCCTTGGCGGGGAGTGCGGACACATGTGGCGGGTTGTCCATCAATATATGAACACCATGAATGGCCCGGCAGATTTCCTGGAAGAACCAGTCTCTCCCATCACAGGGACCAAGTTCGAAAATGCCAGGGGCACCAAAATGGTGCACATTACTGAGTTTACCTCTGACTTGATTAAAAACGGCAAGCTGAAGCTTGACCCAAGCCGAAACGATCACTATCAAGTCACTTTCCATGATTCCTGCAACCCGGCCAGATCCATTGGGCTGTTCGAAGAACCGCGCTACATCCTTCGTAATGTCTGTAATAATTTCTATGAGATGCCTGAGAACACGATCCGGGAACAGACCTTCTGCTGCGGCAGCGGTGGCGGTCTTAACGCCGAGGAGATTTTGGAGATCAGGCTTAGGGGCGGCCTGCCCAGGGCTAACGCAGTGAAACATGTCCAGGACAAATACGGGGTAAATATGCTTGGCTGTATCTGTGCAATAGACCGGGCTGTATTACCACCATTAATGAATTACTGGGTCCCAGAGGTTGACGTCACCGGCTTGCATGAGCTGGTCGGGAATGCCCTGGTTTTAGACGGCGAGAAAAAGAGGAGTGTTGACTTCCGCGGTAATCCGTTGAAAGGAGTGGTAGCTGATGAGAATGTATAATGCCCGTGGGATCCTAATCGGATTATGTATTTTTGTTGCCCTGATTACTTCTCCCTTCTGGTTCAATATGGGCAAGGCAACTTCAGCGCCGGTGCCTTCTTTGGATACCCCGGCTATCCGCCAAATGCAGGAGAAAGTATGCATTGAGGGCAAGGAATTCATGCGGACGCAACACATGGAGCTTTTAAGAGACTGGAGAAATTCGGTTGTCCGCGATGGGAGAAGGATTTACGTGGCAACAGACGGCAAGCAGTATAATATGAGCCTGCAGAACACATGTATGGAATGTCATTCCAACAAGGAAGAGTTTTGCGATGTTTGCCATGAATACGCCAGCGTAAAACCTGACTGTTGGACCTGCCATGTGGATCCAAAGGAGGCTAATTGATGAAAATGCATCGGCGCAGCTTTTTGCGGATAGGTGGGGTTTGTGCCTTGGGGCTGGGCTTTCTGCCAGCCGTCAAGGTGTTGGCAGGCAGCGGCCAAAGTAGGGTTGCGGACGATCCTAACGCGCTGACTGGCAATAGATGGGCAATGGTTGTTGATATGAAAAAGTGCTGGGAGGCAGGCAAAAGGGATTGTGCTGACTGCATTGCTGCCTGCCATCAAACTCATAACGTGCCTGACATCGGGAATATCAAGGATGAAATAAAGTGGATCTGGCAAGAGCCATTTGACAATACTTTTCCAGATCTTAAACATGAATATATGGCCGAGGGAATAAAACGCAGGTCCTTTATTGTCATGTGCAATCATTGTGACAATGCACCTTGTACAAGGGTATGTCCTACCGGAGCAACCTTTAAGCGGAGAGACGGCATTGTAGTGATGGACTATCACCGTTGCATTGGCTGCCGTTATTGCATGGCAGGCTGTCCCTATGGCGCCAGGAGCTTTAACTTTAGAGATCCACGCCCCTTTATTGCTGAAATTAACAAGAAGTATCCCACCCGGGAAAAAGGGGTAGTGGAAAAGTGCAGTTTTTGCGAAGATCGCTTGGCCTTCGGCCAGCTACCTGCTTGTGTGGAAGCTTGCGAGGAGAAGGCCTTGATCTTCGGCGATCTGGCTGACCCAAATTCTGAAGTAAGAAAAATATTGCGTTCAGGTTACTCAATTCGGCGCAAGCCGGACCTTGGCACAGAGCCCAAAATCTACTACCTGGTATGAGGAGGGGAGTAAGCTATGCTGGAAAAGACTCTCAATGGAAGTAAATGGTACTGGAGCTGGATAATCCTCTTGCTCGCCCTCATGGGGGTAGGTTTCGCCAGTTACATGCACCAGCTCAGTCAGGGCTTAACTGTTACCGGCTTGAGCCGTGATGTATCCTGGGGCCTCTATATAGGCCAATTAACCTTCCTGGTCGGGGTGGCCGCTTCGGCTGTAACAGTGGTGTTGCCTTATTATTTGCATAACGTGAAAGTTTTTGGCCGCCTGACGGTTTTGGGCGAATTCCTGGCCGTGGCTGCGGTGATTATGTGCGGTTTATTCGTTTTTGTGGACCTTGGCAAGCCAAGCAGGCTGTTAAACATTATCTTATATCCCTCGCCCAGTTCCATGCTATTTTGGGATATGGTAGTGCTGAACGGTTATCTCTTGTTAAACATCCTGATTGGCTGGAATGTACTGGATGCAGAGCGAAAAGGCGTAACCCCGCCGGCATGGGTAAGACCATTGATTTACATTTCCATTCCGCTTGCGATCAGCATCCATACGGTGACGGCCTTTCTCTATTCCGGCCTGCCAGGCAAATACTTCTGGCTGACATCGCTAATGGCCGCCCATTTCCTGGTTTCGGCCTTTGCTGCCGGCCCGGCCCTCTTGATCCTCCTGTGCTATTTTTTGCGCAAAGTATCCAAGTTTGATGCCGGGGATGAGGCCATTAAAAAGTTAGCAGTGATAGTTACTTATGCCATGACAGTGAATATCTTCTTTTGGGGATTGAAGTTTTTCACCGCTTTTTACAGCCAGGTGCCAGAGAAGATGAGTACGCTGCTATATCTTTTTGTGGGATATCAAGGCAAGGGTAACTTGGTTCCCTTTATGTGGATCTTTGCCATATTGGCCTTAGCGGCCACGGTACTCCTTTTGAACCCGAATACGCGGAAAAAAGAGTTTACCCTGAAGATAGCCTGTGCTGCGGTATTTATTTCCCTATGGATTGAAAAGGGATTAGCTCTGGTTGTTGCCGGATATATACCAAATCCCTTTGGGCAAGTGGTGGAATATGTGCCTACTGTCCCGGAACTATTGATAACTATCGGTATTTGGGCTATTGGAGCCTTTATTCTAACCCTGCTATTAAAAATAGCGGTATCAGTCAAGGAGGAGACGGAACTGTCCCTTGAAAGCGCCAGATATGCCAAGACAAAGCCGGCCATTGTATCCCAGGATAACGGCAAGACAGTAGGGATGTAGTCCAGAGAAAAGAAATAGGAGGGGCGTCGATGAGGGGAGAAAATACCCGCATTTTAATCATCGGCGGGGTGGCTGCCGGACCCAAAACGGCGGCCAGAGCCCGCCGGCTTCTACCTGATGCGGAAATTACGATCATTGAAAAAGGGCAGTTGATTTCCTATGGAGGCTGCGGCATGCCCTTTTTTGTGGGAGGATTAATACCAAACCTCGAGGAGCTAATGACAACTCCCTCTGGTGTTGTGCGTACTGTAAACTTCTTTGATAAAGCAAAGGCCGTAAAAATCCGCACGGGAATCCTGGCTGAAGCTATAGACCGGGAAAGTAAAGAAGTCAGAGTGCGCCGTTTGGAGGATGACAGCCAGGAGACTATTCCTTACGACTATCTGGTCTTAGCTACCGGCTCTGACCCGGTGACCCTGGCTATTCAAGGCGCAGACTTGCAACGGGTATTCCGCTTGAACCACCCTGAAGATGCCATCAAAATAAAAGCTGCTTTGAAAACCAAGCAGATTAAAAAGGCAGTGGTGATCGGCGGCGGGCTGATCGGCCTTGAAGCCGCAGACGGACTGGCAAATAACCGGGTAAAGGTAACGGTGGTAGATATTGCAGATCAGCTGCTTCCCTCTATTCTTGACCCGGATATGGCTGCTATCCTGCGTAAAAAGCTGGAGGGGCGCGGGCTTAACGTGATGACCGGCACCAGGGTGACAGCTCTCCTGGGCGGCGATGAGGGTAATATTAGCCGGGTAGTTACCGACAAGGGCGAATTGGAAGCGGACCTGGCGATAATAGCAGTGGGGGTAAGGCCCAGGGTAGATCTGGCCATGGCTGCCGGGCTCCGGTTGGGGGCAGGCGGGGCCATTGCAGTTAACGAATTCCTGCAAACCAGCGATCCCTCCATTTATGCCGGGGGTGACTGTGTTGAGAATACCCATCTTGTTTCCGGCCAAAAGGTCTACGCTCCCCAGGCCTCCTATGCCAATAAGCATGGCCGTGTGATTGCGGACAACCTGGCGGGGAGGAAAACCACTTTCCCGGGGATACTGGGTACTACAGGTTTGCAGGCTTTTGAACACAACATCGGCCGGACCGGTCTGGGCGAAAAAGAAGCCAAGGCCCTGGGTTTCGAGGTCATCACCACCATGACCGCCGCTACTGACTGCGCCCATTATTACCCGACGAAGGCCGGAGTAATCACCAGGTTAGTTGTAGAAAAAAATTCTGGCAGGCTCTTGGGCGCCCAGCTTCTTGGTCCTGGGGATGCCATCAAGCGGGTAGACGTGCTGGCAACGGTGATTAAATTCGGGGGAACCGTGGAAGACGTTGCCAATCTCGATACTGTCTATGCTCCGCCTTTTGCTACCGCCATAGACCTAAGCGCCACTGCTGCCAATACTGCCCGCAACAAATTGGCTGGATTGGTAGCCGGGATTACCAGCGCCCAACTGAAGGAGAAACTGGCTGCCGGAGAAGACCTTTTGTTGGTAGATGTCAGGCTGCCGGAAGAGTTCAACACCAGGCGCATTCCCAGCGATAAGACCATCCATATCCCCATGGGCCAGCTGAGAGGAAGATTAAAGGATCTGCCTAAGGATAAATTGCTGGTGATCATCTGCGAACTCGGTACAAGGGGTTATGAAGCCTACCGGGCCTTGGAAGGCGCCGGCTTTACCAACATCAAGTACCTTGAAGGCGGGGTAGAGGTCTGGCCGGGAGAACTGGAAGAATAATTCCTAAAGTTATCTGCGCAAAGCCTGGGGTGAGCCCCGGGTTTTTCTTTTGTAACTAGAATGAGCCTGGATACAAATTTGCATATATTATTCTTTGCCGGGCATATAATTTTGCCTCCGAAAAGGAAAACTATTGCTGTCCGAATAAGGCCGGTAATAGATGATGATTTTTGAGGAGGATAAGAAATGCCTGTAAATCGTTCCATGGCTGATAATGCCAAAAGAAGTTTTAAGTGCAGTGACTGCGGGACGACCTTTGCTTCCGCAGCCTTGACAGCAGAATGCCCATCTTGCGGCAATACTTGCAGTGAAGGAAGCTGCCAAGTGATCGATGCCTCTGATGAAGACTATTAATAAAATATTATGGAACGGGTCTGTCCCCTTTGTAATGGCCTAGAGAGCCTGAGCGAGGTATGCCCAGAGTGTGGTGCCAATTGCCTGGACCAGGGACCGGTAAGCGGCTTCGCCGGACTTTACAGCCCCTACGGAGAAGCAGATCTCCTGTCATTTAATGGGGACCACCCAGGCCGGCACTGCACGCACTTGTTGTCTTGCCCCCGGTGCGGCTGGGATCGGCGAGTGTCAATAAACTTAGCTAGCGTGTAACCAAGGAAGAGGTGTTAGGCCTCTTTTCTTTGCGATAAACAGCTGCTTTAGATTTCAAAAATTCTGCTGAATACGCTCTGAGCGGAATAACTCTCTTATAAATAGCATAATACATAACCAAACACCAGTAATGTATAAAAATCTATTACCTTTAAACTGCCAGGATTCTTAAAATTGCCATAGAAATTAATTATTGAACAATTAATTCCCATAAGGTACAGAGCTAAGGAGGTAAAAGATCGTGAGTGAGAACAATATCGAAACCACATCCAACGGGCTTTCCCGGCGTAAGTTCGTCCGTCTGGCTGTTGGAACCGCCGCCGCAGGCGGCATGCTAGGTGTTGCCGGAATGGGCCTGGCTTCTGCCACCAGCGGGGTTAAGATCCTGGTTAACGGTGCTGCCATTGAATCTTCGGCTGCGAAAATTGAAGGGGGCAGGACCCTGGTTCCCATCAGGTTCGTCTCCGAAGCCCTGGGAGCAAAGGTAGACTGGCAGGCAGCTACCAGAACCGTTACTATTACCGGAGCGCAAGCTATGAGTGCCAAGCCTCCTACCGTATGGCCTTATGCAAAGCTTAACCCTTCAGAAGTGGGTGAAAGAGCCTACAAGTTCTATCACCAGGGGATGGGCTGAGGCAACTCTGTATACCTGGCAGTTGTCGGGTTATTGAGAGAAAAAGTTGGCTTCCCCTGGACCGGTTTTCCCGATGATATGTTTTTCTGGGCCCGTGGCGGCGTCGCTAGCTGGGGCACCCTTTGCGGATCACTGATTCCCCCTGGCGCCATCTTTGAGCTTGTTGCCGGCAGAGCGACCGGGCTGCAAATGATCAGCGAACTGCTGGGTTGGTACCAAACCTATCCCTTCCCATCTACCAAATGGGACGGTGCTGGTTCCACTTTCCCCAAGCAGCTTCAAACTGTGGCTAATTCCCCCCTATGTCACCAGTCGATCAGCAAGTGGGTGAATGCCGCCAATGTAAAGGTTGGTAGTAGAGAAAGAGCCGACCGCTGCGGCAAGGTTTCCGGCGATGTTGCATTTAAAGCGACAGAATTACTTAATACCTTTGCGGACGGTAAGTTTGTGGTTGCCTTCAAGCCGACCGACGACTATGCCGGCTGCCTCCCCTGCCACCGCGGCGCCAACAGCATGTTAGACGATCAGATGGGCCTGGCCAACTGTCTGCCCTGCCATGATGATCCAGGTTACAAATCAGTTCCCCACCAGTTGAAGAAATAAGCAAGCTTACCAGACGTCTGGAAAAATATTAGTCTTCAAACAAGGAATGGGCTGCCGTTCCTTGTTTTTTTTTACGGACCATGTTTAGGAGGGTTAATAATAATGGTTTTTTGAAAAAATAAAGTAAAATGGAGGGCCAAAGGAGCGTCAGGAACTGGGAAATGAAAAAATGGACCTTTTCGGTTTGCGTTTTGGGGTTAATTATTACACTAAGCCTTGGAGCATGTGGCCGCAAACCTGAGTCTAAACCTGTGCAGCCTCCAGTCGCGATTGGGGTTAGTATCGGCAATCTCGACCAGGAAGTCGCATCTATTTTGCAGAGGGTTATGAAAGGCAGAGAAAAGCAGGATAACACCAGGATCATTTGGTTCGATGCCGGGGGTGATCCAGCAAAACAAGAAGAGCAAATAGATAATTTGATCAAAAAAGAGGTAAAGGCCATTATACTCCAGGTAGCGAAACCGGAGATGGGGGGCTTACTAGCCCAAAAAATCCTGCGGGAAAACATTAAACTGGTAGGGATCTATTCCCTTCCCCCCGAAACCTCGTTGGATGGATATGTAGGCGTAGATACCAGGCGGCTGGGAGAACTCCAAGCATCCTTAATTGCGGACAAAACAGGAGCCAAAAAAAGCCCAGGGGTGCCGGTACTGTTGCTGCGGGGACCCCAGGTCGATTATTCTTTACGGGAAATGGCAGATGGTTTCACTGCGGCGGGAAAAGAACTTGGCCTGACGATCATACCCAAGGACTGGGATCCGCAAAACCCCGGCTTTGCTGAAGAAAACCTGGAGATGCTGTTGGCCCAAACAGGGCGGCCCCGGGCGATCGCAGCCCATACGGATCGGCAGACAAAACTCTTGCTTGGTATAGTTGAGAGGAAAGGTGTCGCGCAGGATGTGTTGACGGTAGGCACCGGCGCAACTTTGGAGGCAGCAGCAGCTCTTGCCAGCGGAACCCACAATGGGGAGGCAGATTTGCAGCCAGAACAGGTAGGGAACCATGCATACCAGGCAGCTTTTGATCTGGCCAGAACAGGCACCTGGAACCATGACAACGTCATCAGAACCGGCAACAGTGACCTGCCGGCCAAGATCGTCCCTGCCCGCCTGATTACGCGCGAAAATATTTATTTGCTGGAACAGCGGTATGGTCAGGAACGGCTGAAACAAAAGCAAGCGGAGAGAAAGGGGGGCGGAGGGCAAGAACAGGGCGGAAACAGCCCCCCCAAGGGCAATCCAGGCAATAGCCCCGAAGGGCAGCAAAAGTCAAAGGTGGTAATTACCACTGCGGACGGAAATACCATGGAGTTCGATGTGCCAGGTGAAATAATCAGCATCACAGTGCAAAAAATAGAGGGGCAACAACAAAAGCAGAAAGAGCAGCCAGGGGGAAAGCAGCAACAAGGGCAATAAAAAAGGGCCCAACGGCCCCTTTTTTAAGTAAGAATGGCAAAGGCTGCGGGGTTGCCGATGAATGCTTCATAGAGGGTCTTGTTCCTCACTTCGTCCATGGGTTGGGGCAGGTTTGGGGCAGCCACCATTTTGAGCCCAACAGAATTATGGTAGTTTTCGTTTTTAACAAATTCGCCCTTTCGATTATCCCCCTGAATGTAGTAATAGGCAGCCCCCTTTTTGTCTCTGAAAGGTTCATAAAGGGAGGAAAAATTTTTCTCAATTAAATTGCACATCACCAGTGGGGTATCGCCAGAGTTAATGGTAATATGGCCATAGTTTGGCGGGATAAATACCTTATCCCCTTTCTGGGCCTCTATTGCCATGATCTCTTCTACATCGCCGCTGCGAGAGTTTTTCTGCAGGATGTAAATAGCTTCTCCCCACATAACCTCGTAATACTCCGGAAAAGTATTGCAGCCATTAGCCTTTAACGGATGAAAATGGCCCACTGTTTTAATGTATTCCCTGTTGATGGTGCCGGGTACCAGTACAGTGATATCATAGCGAATATTATGGGATGAAAAAGTGTCCAAGTCCTGGCGGCGTAAAACACCCCGGTACATGTAATAAAGAGGGGTGCTGCCGTCCATTGGTGTATCCTGATAAAGCACATGCCGTAGATCCTGCAAGCGCCGGACATCGGGTTCCGGATAAACAATCCCCCCGGCAAAAGACAATAGTCCATTTGTTTCTAAAAAATAGTCTTTGTTAATAAGCAAACATTATTCCCTCCTTCCCCAAGTCTCACTCTATTATATAATGGCATAAAATGGAATGCAAGGTTCGCTTTTTAACCAAAAGAAGCAAAAGGCCAGCTCCGGCAGGAAGCTGGCCTTTTGCTTCTGGTTACATCAAACTCATAGGCTGGCCGCAACAATTCTGCTGGGTTGGGCTGCTTTTACCGCATTTTCGACAGGCATAGGATCCACGGCTAGACATGGAGGATCCGCAGCAGTAATCCGGTAGCTTGGAAGTTCTTGCACATTGAGGGCAGAGATATGGCACCATTAATCACCTCCACCTGGACGGTATTATGTGTCGGTAATTTTGATTGCGTTATAATTCTGCCCAAATAAGTCCATCTATACACTAGGTTTTATGGGACGGGGACCCATACATTTCTCGGATCACCCTGGTGATAACTGTTCGCTCATGCGGGTCGAATAATCGCCGGACAGAAAATTCCACTACAGTAGTTATTGAACCGTCGGGCAATTGGTAAATTTCTGATTTTAAAATCCGGCCGATACCGATGGCCTCCTCTTCTTTGGTGAGAATAATTACATCCATGCCGACCGGGTGAGATAGCTTGTACCCTTCCCGGAAAAAACCTAAGATAATGTTTCCGCTGGAGCGTTTCCACAAAAGAAGGTTTTCTCCTTCGCCCTTTTTTTCCCCGGGGTGTGCAGGGAGCTCATTTACAGGCAGGCGAAGCAGCCAGGTGAACTCAAATTTATAACCCAAAAGCCATCACCTCATTCCATAGTTTCTGCTATCGTGTTAATAATATTCCAGTTTTTCATATTGCACAAGGGGGTTATCACAGCACAGTCTTTGCACTTAGAAGGCCGCATATAAATATATTGTTCCTGGTCTTATATCGAACAAACATTGCGATAAAAAGGGGGGAAAGAGCCAGTGGATTTTATCCGTCTGCTGGAAGAGCACAGAGAGAAGGAAGAAAGATTAAGATGGGAGGGTAGTTTTGCGGAATACCTGGAATTGGTCCGCCAGCAGCCTGCGGTGGCCAGGCTGGCGCATGCCCGTATATATGACATGATTATCAGTGAAGGTGTCGAGGAAACAGGTGGCATAAAAAAATACCAGTTCTTCGCCAGAGAAATATTTGGGCTTAACCGGATGCTCTCCCGGCTGGTGGAAGATTACTTTCATTCAGCCTCCAAACGACTGGAGGTAAGGAAAAGGATTTTACTCTTGATGGGTCCTGTCAGCGGCGGCAAATCAACAATTGTGAGCATGTTGAAAAGGGGCCTGGAAAGATACACCAGAACCGACGCCGGAGCTGTCTATGCTATTAAAAACTGCCCCATGCACGAGGAGCCCCTCCACTTGATTCCCAAAGCCTTAAGGGGGAAGTTTCAAGAGGAGTACGGGGTCTATATTGAAGGCAACCTTTGCCCTTCGTGCAAGCTGATGGTGGAAGAGGTTTATGCCGGGCGGGCGGAAGACGTCCGGGTGCACCGGGTTTTGTTTGATGAAGAAACGAGGGTTGGGATCGGGACCTTCAGTCCTTCCGATCCAAAGTCCCAGGATATTGCCGAGCTTACTGGCTCAATTGATTTTTCGACCATCTCCGAGTTTGGTTCAGAATCCGATCCCCGGGCCTACCGCTTTGATGGGGAACTGAATAGAGCCAACCGGGGGATAATGGAATTCCAGGAGATGTTAAAGTGTGACGAGAAATTCCTTTATAACTTGCTTAGTCTTTCCCAGGAAGGAAACTTCAAGGCTGGCCGGTATGCTCTGATTTATGCGGATGAAATAGTTATTGCCCATACCAATGAAGCGGAATACCGTTCATTTGTGGCCAACCCTAAAAACGAGGCTTTGCGTTCCAGAATGCTGGTAATTCCGGTTCCATACAACTTGAAAGTTTCTGAGGAAGTTAATATTTACCAGAAACTGATCGCTCAGGGAGACATTAAAGTGCATATTGCTCCCAACACACTGCATGTTGCCGCCATGGTTTCCGTTCTGTCCCGGTTAAAAGAATCGAGGAAGCAGGGTATTGATTTAGTTAAGAAAATGAAGCTGTACGACGGAGAAGATGTCGAGGGTTATCAACAAAAAGATGTGGTCGAATTGATGAACGAGGCGGAAGGGGAGGGGATGAGCGGTGTAGATCCCCGGTATGTTTTTAACAGGATATCCAGCGCCTTGATCAGCAAAGATACCAGGTGCATCAATGCCCTGGACATTCTCAGGTCTTTAAAAGATGGATTAGACCAGCATCCTTCAATATCCAAGGAAGAGAAAGAAAAGCTGATTAACTATATTGTGCTGGCGCGCCAGGAATTTGACGATGTTGCCAAAAAGGAAGTGCAGCGGGCATTTGTCTATTCATACGAAGAATCTGCCCGGGCTTTGTTTGAGAATTATCTGGATAATGTTGAAGCGTATTGCAGCGGGGCAAAGGTCAGGGACCCGATCACCGATGAAGAACTGAAGGCCGACGAGCGCCTGATGCGATCGATTGAAGAACAGATCGGGGTTACAGAGAACGGCAAAAAGGCTTTTCGGGAAGAAATCTTAATCCGGCTTTCTGTTTATGCCAGAAAAAATAGAATCTTTGACCATAAATCCCATGAAGTGTTACGCGAGGCCATTGAAAAAAAACTGTTTGCCGATTTAAAGGACGTGGTGAAAATAACTGCTTCTGTTAAGACGCCGGACCCCGAGCAATTGAAAAGAATAAATGCCGTGGTGGAGCGTTTGATCTCTGAATACGGTTATTGCCACCTCTGCGCAAACGAACTGCTCAAGTACACCGGCAGTTTGTTAAACCGCTGATGCAATAAGGGAGTGAAAAAATGGATAGGAAAACACTGGTAATATCCCGTGAAGACTGGTCCTTACACAGAAAAGGACACTTGGATCAGTGCCGGCATATCGAAAAAGTAAAAGCCGCCATTAAAAACAACCTGGCTGATATGGTAAGTGAAGAAAGCATAATTTATGCGGCAGGCAAAAAAGTTATCCGGGTCCCTATTCGCTCCCTGGATGAATACAGCTTTAGATTCAATGTCAACAGGCAAAGGCATGTCGGGCACGGCACTTTGGCAAGCAGGCCGGGAGAAGTTATTGGCAAGGAACAAAACAGCCAAGGTGCGGGTGGTGCCGGTGAACAACCGGGGGTGGACTACTACGAATCGGAAATTACGCTTGAAGAGTTGGCGGGCCTGGTTTTTGCGGAACTCTGCCTCCCTAACCTGCAGGAAAAGAGAGAAAAACTGGCGGAAAAAGAAGCCTTTCGTTTCAATGATATCAGATCCTGCGGCATAATCGGAAATCTCGATAAAAAAAGGACCATTCTGGCTAATTATAAGCGCAATGCCTTGCGGGGAGACCCGCGTGCGGGGGGATTAAAGCCAGAGGATTTGAGGTTTAGGACCTGGACCCAAGAGCCCCGCAGGGAGACAAGTGCAGTTGTCCTGGCCATGATGGACACCTCCGGGTCTATGGGTACTTTTGAAAAGTATATTGCCCGCAGCTTTTTCTTCTGGATGACAAAATTTTTGCGCAGCAAATATAAGGAAGTGGATATTGTATTCCTTGCCCACCATACCAGGGCCAGGGAGGTAAGTGAAGAAGAGTTTTTCACCAGGGGGGAAAGCGGAGGGACCAAGTGCTCCTCAGTTTACCAACTGGCGCTGAAGTTGATTAAGGAAAGATTTCCACCAGAGGACTTTAATTTATACCCTTTTCATTTTACTGACGGTGATAATCTGCCATCAGATAACGAATTGTGTGCCGAACTGGTGGAAAAATTGGCAGATGCCAGCTCTTTATTTGGCTACGGTGAGATTATTAACCCTTATTACCGCAGCAGCACTCTGATGACTACCCTCAGAAAAGTAAAAAACCACAAACTACTGACGCTTACAATCAAGGATAAGACGGAAGTCCTCGAGGCTTTGAAGGCATTTTTTTTCTGTCAGGACGCCAAAAAGATGTTTTAAAGGGATTTTAGCGGAGGTATTAAAAGATGGTTCACGATTTAAAAGAACTCCAAGCAGCAATAGAAAATATCTGTGCGGCGGCATCCCGCCTGGGGCTTGATTTTGAGGATATGCGGTTTGAAATATGCCCGGCAGATATCCTGTACACTTTTGGCGCCTATGGTATGCCTTCCCGCTTTTCCCACTGGAGCTTCGGCAAGTCCTTTCATCGATTAAAAACATTTTATGATTACAATCTGAACCGGATGTACGAAATGGTAATTAATACAAAACCGTGCTACGCTTTTTTACTGGAAGGAAATACCTTGCTGCAGCACAAGCTGGTTGTTGCTCACGTGCTGGCCCACAGCGATTTTTTTAAGCATAATGAATATTTTAAAGGCACTAACAAGAACATGATCGAGACCATGTCTGTGAATGCTGAGCGAATTCGCCAATATGAGTTTAAGTTCGGGAGAGCCAGGGTGGAGAACCTGTTAGATGCGCTGTTGGCCTTGCAAGAACACGGAGATTTTAGCCTGTGGCCAAAACCGGAAAAAAAAGAAGAGGCAAATGAAAAAAAAATAGCAGGTCCTTATGACGATTTATGGAAATCAGGACAGCCGGAACTAAACGGGGAAACCGGCATGCCTAAAAGAAGGCTGCCTGCACATCCGGAAAAAGATTTATTAAGGTTTATCGGTGAGCATAGTCCAGCCTTGGAGGAATGGCAGCGGGATGTTTTGAACATGGTACGAGAGGAAATCCAGTATTTTTGGCCCCAGATGCAAACCAAAATAGTTAATGAAGGCTGGGCGACCTACTGGCACTTGCGGATTATGCGGGAGTTAGATTTAGACGAAACAGAAGCTATTGAATTCAGTAAAATGCATGCAGGTGTCATTCAGCCTTCCAATTTGCGCGTTAATCCTTATCTCCTGGGCTTAAAAATATTTGAAGAAATTGAACAAGGGGCTGATCCAAAGCTGGCTTTCCTGGTCAGACAGACGGAAAACGATATTTCCTTTCTGCGTACCTATTTAACTCCCAAAATAATTGCAGAACTGAACCTGTATCTGTTTCAAAAGGCCGGCGCTGATTGGGTAATAAAAGACCGGCAGGCGGAGACTGTTAAGGAACAGCTAATTAAAAATCTGTTCAATTGCGGTGTTCCTGTTATCCTTGTAGAAGACGCAGACTACCGGAACAGGGGGGAACTTTATTTGCGGCATGCTTTTGAGGAAGGAGAACTGGATGTTCCTTATTTGGAAAAAACCCTGCCTTATGTATATCTCTTGTGGGGCAGGCCTGTGCACTTGGAAACTGTTGTAGAAGGCAAGAGCATGGTATTTTCCTACGACGGCAAGAAGAACTACCGTGATGCGAGGGTAAACAAGATTCCTCTTTGACCAGGCAAAAATTCTTTTTTTGGATGGGGAAAGCAGGTTTAATCGAAGTCATCTAGAATAAACATCTTTTAATATGTTTTTAGTTTTGCCTCATTTTTGATGAACAGGAGGTTCTCGCGTGTTCTGGAACGAACGTTATGAGCGAATAACCAGGGATGAGTTGGAGTGCCTGCAACTGGAGCGGCTTAGAACTACAGTGGAGAGAGCCTATCACAACGTGCCCCATTATCGCAAGGCCATGCAGGAAAAAGGATTTGAGCCAGGTGATCTGACGTCCCTTGCCGGCCTATCCAAGCTTCCTTTTACTGTAAAACAGGATCTGAGGGATAATTACCCTTATGACATGTTTGCAGTTCCGCTTAGTGAAGTTGTCAGGATCCATGCCTCCTCAGGGACAACCGGCAAGCCGACAGTAGTTGGATATACCCGCAACGACATTAACACTTGGGCGGAATTGATGGCTCGTTCCCTGGTATGCGGAGGGGCAGGGAAGAACGATATAATCCATAATGCCTACGGTTACGGCCTTTTTACCGGAGGATTAGGAGTGCATTACGGCGCCGAACGCATCGGCGCTTCGGTAATACCAATCTCGGGCGGAAATACCAAGCGTCAGGTCATGTTGATGAAAGACTTCGGCAGTACCGTTTTAACCTGCACCCCTTCTTATGCCCTGTTTATTGCCGAAGTGATGGAGGAAATGGGCCTTTCCCCGGCAGATTTTAAGCTCAAATGCGGTATTTTTGGCGCCGAGCCATGGACTGAAAGCATGAGACGGGAAATAGAGAAAAAACTCGCCATCAGCGCTGTTGATATTTTCGGCCTGAGCGAGATAATCGGACCGGGTGTGTCGATGGAGTGCCACTGCAAAGAGGGGCTGCATGTGTGGGAAGATCACTTCATTCCGGAAATAATAAATCCCGACACAGGGGAGACATTGCCCTACGGCGCAACCGGAGAATTGGTCTTTACTTCCCTTACCAAAGAGGCTTTGCCGATGCTCAGGTACCGGACAAGGGACATCTCCCGTTTAACCATTGAACCTTGTGCCTGTGGCCGCACTCATGTGCGGATGGCCCGGGTTACCGGCAGAACAGACGACATGTTGATTATCCGCGGCGTTAATGTCTTTCCTTCCCAGATAGAAAGCGTATTGCTGGAAATTGGGGAGACAGAACCCCATTACCTCTTGATCGTGGACCGCCAGGGTAACCTAGATACCTTGGAAGTCTGGGTGGAAGTCTCGGAAGAATTGTTTTCCGATCAGGTCCGGCGTCTTGAACAGCTGGAGGCTAAAATAACCGGGGAAGTGGAAACAACTCTGGGGTTAACTGTAAAGGTAAAGCTGGTAGAGCCCAAAACAATTGAACGCAGCGAAGGGAAAGCAAAAAGAGTAATTGACCGCCGCAAAAGGGGATAGGAGGAGATTTGATGAAGGTTAAGCAGATATCTGTTTTTTTGGAGAACAAATACGGGCGGCTGGCTGCTGTTACCAGGCTTTTGGCGGACCACGGCATCAATATCAGAGCTTTATCTATTGCTGATACCTCTGATTTTGGCATCCTGCGATTGATTGTGAATCAGCCCGAAGAGGCTTACCAGGTGCTTAAAATAAATAGTTTCACTGTCAGCATGACGGAAGTAATTGGGGTGGAAATCCCCGATCAGCCGGGCGGACTGGCCGAAGTGTTGGAGGTCCTGGGCCAGGCGAATATCAATATTGAATATCTTTATGCATTTTTAGGCAGGTGGCATAATGGCGCTCTCGTAATCTTCCGGGTAGAACAGGTAGAAAAAGCGATTGCCGTTCTGGCAGCCAACGGCGTGGTAACAGTAGCAGGAGAAAAACTCTATTCAATGTAGACCACTCAAGGAAGATAGGAGCAATATCTATGAACAGGTACTCCATCCCGCAAGGGAGGCCGGTTCTTTCCGCTATCAAACCCTATGTGCCTGGTAAGCCCCTGGAAGAGGCAGAGCGGGAATTAGGGCTGAAAAACATGGTGAAACTGGCCTCCAACGAAAACCCATTGGGTCCATCCCCTAAAGCCTTGCAGGCTATTTTGGATAAGGCTGGAAGTATCAATCAATACCCGGACAGCTCTAGCCGCTCTTTACGCCTTGCCCTGGCAGGGCACCTGGGCTTGAGCCCCGACCAACTCCTGATCGGTAATGGTTCTGATGAAATATTTAAGATGATCGCTCTGGCTTACCTGACTCCGGAGCATCAGGCCGTGATGGCTGCGCCAACCTTCTCCGAATATGAATTTGTTGTTTTGGTCGCTGGAGCCGCTGCTCGCAAAGTGGCCTTGAAAGATTTTACCCATGACCTGGAAGCAATGCAGGCAGAGATTAACCATTTTACCAAACTGGTCTTTATCTGCAACCCCAATAATCCAACTGGAACTATTGTAACAAAGGCGGCCCTGGACAGGTTTCTGGCGGCTGTGCCGCCCGAAGTCCTGGTGGTTTTGGATGAGGCTTACCGGGAATATGTGACAGACCCCGGATTTCCGGACGGGATGGAGTACATCCGCCGGGGACAAGCTAATTTAATTGTTTTAAGGACCTTTTCCAAGATTTACGGTCTGGCGGGCTTGCGGGTTGGCTATGCGGCGGCGGTACCCGAGGTAATAGCCTGGATTAACCGGGTTAAGGAGCCCTTTAATGTTAACTCTCTGGCCCAGGCTGCAGCTATGGCCGCATTGGCAGATGCCAGCCATCTGAACCTTAGCTGTCAGGTCAATGAAGCAGGCAAGAATTATTTGTATCAAAAGCTGGCCGAGTTGGGGCTTGAATTTATCCCCACCCAGGCCAATTTCGTTTTGATCAATGTTAAAGGAAACAGCCGCCTGGTTTATGACCAGCTTTTGCGGCGGGGTGTCATTGTCAGGGCAGGCGAGCCTTTTGGGTTGGACCAGTGGATTCGCGTTACAATTGGTACCCTCGGGCAAATGGAAAGGTTCTGCCACGCCTTGGCGCAAGTTGGGGACGGTTCCTGACTTGCTACCCGACCATGTCAGCAATGGTATAATTGGAGGACCTGGCCGTTGCATTGATGTTCTTGCGAAATCGCTCATATCTGATCCGACAGTATTCAAGAAAATCATCGCCGTGGTAGTGTCTGATCAAAGCCCAGACTGTCCAGAGCAAATCTTGCGCCATCACAAATCCTTTGATTTTCAATTCTTCCGCAGAGGTCAAGGGGCGGCCGAAGTAGTGCCGGTTTAAGTCGTCGATGGCATCGGCAGTTAGTTTCGATTCAAGAATGTAGGCTGCCACGTCCCAACAAGGATCGTTCATCCCCGCGTATTCCCAGTCGATCAAAAATGTTCTACCAGTTTCGTCAATAATGAAGTTCTCAGGCACTGTGTCATTGTGACAGGGTACAAGGCAGATGTTCGTAATGTTCTTTTCTACAAAGTGAAACAATTGGTTTTTCAAGCTTGTGTAATCAAAGAACAGGTCGCCGCGCTGCTGTTGGATTATTTGTTCGTATTTAAAAAGCTCTGCTTGCCAATCAAAGCGGTTTGGAAAAAAAACCGGAAATGAATGGATGGTCTTCATTAAGCCAGAAACGGCTGCCAGGTTTTCGGGGAAGCAAGGGCCAGCCTGAGCCATGTTCTGGCTATTATTTATGAGGACACTAATTTTGATTCCGCTTTCTTCATCGAAATAAATACAATCAGAATTCACACCGAACTGAGAGGCAATCATATTATTGACCCGCTCTACTTTTCGGTCTATCATATGCTCCGTCATGCCCCCCGGTTGCCGGACTACATATTCAATCCCCTTGATGTTCATGATGTAGTTGTAGTTGGTGAGTCCGCCGGCAAAACGAGATTTATCGAAGACAATGCTCTCGTCTTGAAAAATATGGCGTAGCTTTTCTTGGACTAACTCTTCTATTTTTTTCATCAATGACTCCATAAAATAATAAAAGTTGGATGACAGGTTTATTTTCATTTTACTTTAGCAGAAAAGGATATCAAATTCAACTGGGTCTTGGCTTCAGCAGAATGCTGAAGCCAGGACCCAGTTATTATTGTTCGTAGCCGCTTAAATACCACCGCTTTAAAGAAGCCTAACAGTTGGGGACATTCTGCGTTCAAACTCAACTGGCTAGTGGCTTCAGTCGGATGTGGGTAGATTGAATACCGGTTGTACTTATTTGCACCCTGTACCTGATGTATATATTCTCCAGTTTACCGTCTTGATTGTGCAATAATGTATCAATAGTACAAGAACTGCATGGCAGTTGATATGAAAAATGCCATTAACTCTTATTAATAATTCAAAAAAGAAAATTCACCATGGTCTATGATGAAGGCAATAAAATGCGCGGCTAATCATAAGCCAAAATTGGTAAAAAACAGTTGCAACCCTTGGTAATCTAAGGTATAGGAGTTGTTTTGATGAAATACTATGGCGAAGAAGCATTGGGTCTGATTGAAACCAGAGGGATGGTTCCGGCAATCCAGGCAGCGGATATCATGTGTAAAAGTGCGGATGTTATGCTGGTATCTTTTGAGAATATGGGTTCCGGGCTCGTTACAGTAATGGTAAAAGGTGATGTGGCAGCAGTAAGGGCAGCTGTGGAAAATGGTGCCAAAGCGGCAGCAGCTATCGGCGAGGTAACTGCCGTAAATGTAATGCCACGCCCGATCAGCCGGGTAGGCAAGATAGTTTCGAGACATGACATTGACGGGTAAAAAACGGTGTTTGGAAAGGGGAACCGAGATGAAAAAAAGCGATGCTTTAGGTTTTATAGAAACCCATAGCTTGGTTTCGGTATTGGAGGCGGCGGATGCCATGTGCAAAGCTGCGGATGTGGAATTGGTAGGTTACGAGAATGTGGCTTCCGGTTTGATTTCCGTCGTAGTTCGTGGCGACGTTGGTGCGGTAACGGCGGCTGTCGAGGCTGGCGTCAAGGAAGCCGGTAAGGTTGGTAAGGTTTATAGTTCTCTTGTCATAGCCAGGCCCCATGCGGAAGTGGAAAAGATTGTTGCCAAATATGCGATCGACTGGTAACTTCTGGTGTTAACTTGTCTTTTTGAGCGGAATGGGAGTGATTGCAGCATGAGCAGAATTGACAATGATTTGCTCTCTGTCCAAGAGGCCCGGATTCTGGTGGAAAACGCCCGGGAGGCGCAAAAGGAGCTGGCGGCCTTTCCTCAGGAAAAACTGGATAAAATTATTGGGCAAATGGCAAAAGCAACGAGCAAATATGCCAAAGAACTGGCTATTATGTCCCACGAAGAGACAGGTTATGGCAAATGGCAGGATAAACTTGTTAAAAACATTTTTGCCAGCGATTATATCTATCAAAAGATCAAGGACATGAAGGTCATTGGGATTATCGGGGAAGACAAGGCAAACAAGACAATTGATATTGGTGTTCCCGTGGGAGTTATTGTCGCTTTGCCTCCGTCCACCAGCCCTGTCTCCACTACCATATATAAAGCCTTAATTGCCATCAAATCCGGCAATGCTATTGTTTTTTCTCCTCATCCTAAGGCCAGAAAAGTAATCACCAAGGTGCTAGATATATTAATAGGGGCAGCTGAAGAATGCGGCTTGCCTTCCGGGGCAATCGGGTGCCTCTCTACCTTGGCGGTAGAGGGCACCGTTACCATGATGAGCCATCAGGACACTTCGCTTATTCTGATTACAGGAGTGCCCAAAATGGTCAGTGCGGCCCGCACATCTGGCAAGCCGGTCATTTACAGCGGCCCAGGCAATGGGCCTGCCTTTATTGAGCGTTCCGCCAACATTAAAAAGGCCGTGGCGGATATTATTGCCAGCAGAACTTTCGATAACGGGATTGTTTCAGCTTCTGAACAGTCCGTCGTTGCGGAAGAATGCATCGCTGACGAAGTAAAAGAAGAGCTCAGGCGTAGCGGGGCCTATTTCATGTCACCCCAGGAATCGGAGCAACTCAGCAAGCTTTTTTACTGCGCCGATGGCAGCATGAATCCGGAAATTGTCGGGAGACCGGCTGTCGAGCTGGCCAAGCGGATCGGCGCCAGTGTCCCTGAGGAAACAAAAATATTGATTTCTGAACAAAAAAATGTATTCGCATCCAATCCCTATGCCAGAGAAAAACTTTGCCCTGTTTTGGCATTTTATATCGAAAAAGACTGGATGCATGCCTGTGAGAAATGCATAGAGCTACTGGTCAATGAGGGGCGTGGTCACACTCTGGTTATCCACTCGCAGAATGAAAATGTAATCCGGGAATTTGCCCTGAAAAAACCAGTATCAAGAATTCTGGTGAATACTCCTGCCACGTTAGGCGGTATCGGAGCCACAACCAATCTTTTCCCGGCATTGACGCTGGGCTCTGGCGCGGCAGGCGGAGGAATAACTTCAGATAACGTCAGCCCGATGAATTTGATTAATATTCGCAAAGTCGGCTACGGAGTACGGCAACTGGAGGATATAACAAGAGGAATAAAGGGTGGGCAGACTCCTGAAACGATTTATCCTTCAGCCAGTTATCGTTCTATTGACAGTATCCAGGATTTACATGAATTTCTAAATAGATTGCTAAAAGAGCTTGCCTGATGGGGATATGGATCGGAGGTGATGCGGTTATGAGAAAATTTGTGATCAAGCCAGCGATTTATTTTGATGAGGGGTCCATGCAATTTCTAAAAGAAATTAGAGGATCCCGTGCGTTTATTGTTTCTGACGGGGTAATGGAGAAACTGGGATATCTCCAAAAGGCAATAGATTATCTTAATGAAGCAAAAATAAAGTCTGATGTTTTTACTGCAGTGCGCCCAGACCCGGATGTACAAGTCATAGCTGCCGGTATGAACAAGTATTTGGAGACTTGCGCCGATACCGTTGTTGCTTTGGGCGGAGGATCTGTGATCGATGCCGCCAAGGGTATCCTATACTCCCTGTGGCAGTTTAAAAAAGCATCAGAAGAGGAATTTAAGAAACCGCTGTTTATTGCTATACCTTCGACAAGTGGTACTGGTTCCGAGGTGACCAATTTCGCAGTCATAACTGCCGAAGGACAAAAAGTATGTATCGTAGATGAGTGGATGGCACCCGATATAGCCATTCTTGATTCCACATGTATTCAGCATGCCCCCCAACAGCTAGTGGCTGATACGGGTATCGATGCCCTTGTACATGCTATTGAGGCTTATGTTTCTACCGAGGCAACTCATTGTACAGATGCCCTGGCCGAGAAGGCCGTCCAATTAATATTCAAGCATCTGAAAACTTTATATAAGAATACAAGCGATTCCTTTGCCAGGGAGAATATTCAAAATGCATCCTGCATCGCAGGGATGGCCTTTACCAATGCCGGCTTAGGTCTAAATCATAGCCTGGCCCATGCCCTGGGAGGCACTTTCCACATCTCCCATGGGCGGTCCAACGCACTATTGCTGGCCGCAGTTATTGAATATAACGCCAACATCGACGGCAAAACCGACGGATATGCTGCCTTGAAATATGCCCGATTGGCTGCGATGTTGCAATTACCTGCCCGGACGTCCCGAGAAGGAACGATTAATTTTCTGCAGGCAGTCAAGGATTTAAAAAGATCCATGGGTCTACCCGGCAGCATTCGCGAGATGGGGATTGAACAAAGCGAATTTGCGGGGCAATTGGCTAACATGGTTGAACTGGCTCTTCAGGACCGGTGTACTGCTACCAATCCCAGGCGGCCGACTAAAGAAGATCTGGGCAGCATTTTAAAAAAGTCATTTTAACCGGCTAGCCAGAGAACTATTTTGCAGGTTCCAAAGAAGTCTGGATCCGGCAACCATCTTGTAACAATTAATGAGGGAGGTCAAAAGGTTGGATACGCAAGAATTTACCAAGAGATTTGCAGACGCGACAAAACACTTGTCCCCGGAAGAAAAAGCTGCCGTTTTGAAGCTGTTTCAGGGGATTGCCATGGAATTGTCCGCAAATAGTCCGGCAGCGAATGAACTGGCGAAATCGCCCAGGTTCGAGGGGGAAATAACCGGGCTAACGCCTAGATTGGAGCGGTTGCGCACCAATTATTTAAAAGTTAAGCCCAGCATCAGCACCTACCGGGCCAGGGCTTTTACCCAAGTGACCAAGGAGAATCCAGGCTTGCCCAAGATGCTTTTACGGGCTAAATGCTTCCGTAAAGCCTGTGAGACAGCTCCTTTGCTGATTCAAAAAGATGAGTTAATTGTCGGGCACCCTTGCGGCAAACCGAGAGCCGGAGCTGTATCCCCAGATATTGCCTGGAGATGGATTCGGGATGAACTGGATACCATGGCCAAAAGACCCCAGGATCCCTTTCAAGTCAGTGAGGAAGACAAGCGGATACTGCGCGAGGAAATTTTCCCTTACTGGGAAGGCAAAAGCGTGGACGAGGTGTGCCAAGAGCAGTATACAGAAGCTGGGCTCTGGTCATTTTCCGGCGAGTCCTATGTCAGTGATCTGTCTTACCATCAAATAAATGGGGGAGGAGATACCTGCCCGGGGTTTGATGTTATCCTGGTTAAAAAAGGGATTAGCGGTGTAAGGCAGGAAGCCGTCGAAAGGCTCTGCAAGCTCTCCATGGAGAACCCGGACGACCTGGATAAGATTTATTTTTACAAGGCACAGATTGAAACTTGTGATGGTATTTTAGCATATGCCAGACGGCTTTCTGATTATGCCAGAGAGCTTTCCGCCAAAGAACAAGATCAAGCAAGGCAAAAAGAACTGGCCCAGATTGCTGAAATTCTAACCAACGTGCCGGCAAATCCGCCCCGCACCTTCCATGAGGCGTTGCAGTCGGTCTGGACACTGGAATCGCTTTTTGTGGTGGAAGAGAACCAAACCGGCATCTCTCTTGGGCGGTTGGACCAATATATTTATCCCATGTTCAAGGCTGATCTGGAATCTGGCCGGATCAACAAGCTGGAAGCCTTTGAGTTGCTTTGCTGTTTTATAATCAAATGCTCGGAAGTGATGTGGCTGTCCAGTGAAACCGGCGCCAAGTATTTTGCCGGCTATCAGCCCTTTATCAATTTAACTATCGGCGGGCAGAAAAGAACCGGTGGCGATGCGACCAATGACCTGACTTATCTCATCATGGACGCTGTCCGTTTGGTGAGGATGTATCAACCGTCCCTGGCCTGCCGGATTCACAATAAATCACCGCAAGCATACCTGAAGAAAATTGTGGAAGTGGTAAAGGCAGGATTAGGGTTTCCCGCCTGTCACTTTGACGATACCCATATCAAAATGATGCTGGCCAAAGGATTCTCGATTGAAGACGCCAGGGATTATTGCCTGATGGGCTGCGTTGAACCGCAAAAATCCGGCAGAATTTATCAATGGACTTCAACCGGCTATACCCAATGGCCCATCGCCATCGAATTTGTTTTTAACCGTGGCATCATGAAGTGGCGGGGGACGATGGAGGGACTGGACACGGGCGATCTGGAGAATATCAAGACCTATGAAGAATTTGACGCTGCCTGCAAGAAACAAATTGAGCACATTATCCGTTTATCTGCCATTGGGACTATCATCAGCCAGCGGGTGCACAGGGACCTGGCTCCCAAGCCGCTGATGTCCTTGCTGGTGGAAGGCTGCATGGAAAAAGGAGTTGATGTTACCGGCGGCGGCGCCTTGGTGAACTGTGGTCCCGGCCTCATCTTTTCAGGCCTGGGCACTTATACAGATTCAATGGCTGCCATCAAGAAACTGGTTTTTGATGAAAAGAAGTATACCCTGAAACAAATCCGGGACGCTTTGGCTGCTAACTTTGCCGGCTACGATAGCCTGCGGACAGACTGCCTGAATGCGCCCAAATACGGAAACGATGACGACTATGTGGATGCAATCGCCGCAGACCTGATCACCTGGACGGAGCGGACGCACAACTCCTATCGGATGTTATACGCTAATTTTTCGCATGGAACAGTGTCTATTTCCAATAACACTCCTTTTGGCGCATTAACCGGCGCTACTCCAAACGGACGCCTGGCTTGGGCCCCGCTTTCAGACGGCATCAGCCCGACCCAGGGCGCCGATAAATTGGGCCCCACAGCCATTATAAAATCGGTGAGCAAGCTTAGTAACGAATCCATGAATATAGGCATGGTCCACAACTTTAAGTTGCTGCGCGGGATCCTGGAAACGCCGGAAGGCGAAAACGGGCTGATTACCTTGCTGAGGACTGCTTCTGTCCTTGGCAATGGTCAAATGCAATTCAGCTATGTGGATAACGAGGTTTTAAAGAAAGCCCAAAGAGAGCCAGACAAGTACCGGGATTTGATTATTCGCGTGGCCGGGTACAGCGCCTATTTTGTAGAGCTCTGCAAGGAGGTGCAGGACGAAATTATCAGCAGAACTGTCCTGGATCGTTTTGAGTAGATTTCCTGTGGGATTAAATTAATGAGGAGGCAAAAGTAAATGCAATCGTCGGGCAACTTATCAGCAGTGTTGATGAAAGAAAGGCTGAACAGCAATTTCGCCAAAAAGGGTATCTTTACCGGTCTTTTCAGCGGTTGTACCTGGGGAATGAACAGCGTGCTCCTGGGGATAGCCTTGGGTCTGGTGCCAGTCCTGGATGAAAAAGCTTACGTGTTTGCTCTCCCACTGGCGGCGGCTTTCTTCAGCGACTTTATCGCGGGCTTGTGGCTTTTGGCTTACAATGGCGTGGCTGGCCGGGTTCAGGAAATATGGCGTACCCTGAAGACTTTTCCCGGTCTGATGGTTTGTGTAGCCGCCCTGCTGGGCGGGCCAATTGCCATGGGCGGATACCTGATGGGCATTTCAATGGCGGGCCCTGCTTACGCCCTGCCCATCACAGCGTTATATCCAGTTGTCGGGGCGATACTTTCCCGGATATTCCTTAAGCAAGTTATTATCCCAAGGGTTTGGCTTGGCATTGCCCTTTCAATTGCCGGGGCCATTGTTATCTCATATGTGCCGCCGGAAGGAACTGTAAGCTCCGTCTTTTACTTGGGACTGATCTTTGCTTCCCTGGCAGCCTTTGGCTGGGGCTCGGAGGCTGTCTTATCAGTATTCGGCATGAACATGGTTGACCCGAAGGTGGCGATCAATATCCGGCAACTGACCTCCGGCCTGGTCATGTTCGTTTTTGTGTTACCGTTTGTTGGTGGTTGGGGTGTCGCATCTCAGGTTGTGACCCTGCCTAATGCCTTGGGGGTCTTTGCTCTTGCTGCTTTAGCCTCGGCGGCATCTTATCTGGCCTGGTATAAGGCAAACAACATGATCGGTGTCGCAAAAGGGGTAGTGCTAAACGGGACTTATGTAATGTGGGGCGTTGTTTTCTCAGTCCTGTTCATGAGTTTAACCCTCACGCAAAACCTGGTGATCGGCAGCGTATTGATTATGATTGGCGCAGCTCTTGTGGCGGTTGACCCGAAGGAATTATTCAAGAAGGGCGGGAAGTCATAATGAAAGCAACTTTATTGCCCCTCAGATTCAGGATCCTGCATTACCTTGCAACTGTCAGTAAAGCCAGTGCTGAAGATGTGCTGCAGGCACTTAAGCCGGAATATGGGAAGGAAAAACAGTTCACCAAAGAGGCTATTTTGGATCATCTATTATCAATGAAAGCAAATTTTATCATTGATGACAAGGATGAGGTTATAGACAGCAAGGGAGAATTGGTTGTTTACTATTCGATCAATGACGAAGGCAAAATGCTTCTGGCTAAATATCTCCCCAGGGAGTGGAAGCAGCAGTAGCTTTTTAGCAGACGTAAAATCAAGAGGGGACAGGGGAAACGAACACGGAAATGATTAAAAACAGCGGCTTACTGGAACGCAAAGCAAGAATCTTTAATATCCAGAAATACTCCATCTATGATGGGCCGGGCATCAGAACCCTGGTATTCTTTAAGGGTTGCCCCTTAAGATGTCAATGGTGCTCTAATCCGGAAGGATTGGTGAAAAAATATCAGGTCATGTTCAAAGAAAAGCTTTGCATCGACTGTGGCAACTGTATTCCTGTCTGTCCCCTTAACATTCACTACTTCTTAGACCAGGCAAAGCTGCCCGCTGAAGGGACAAGGCACAGACAAAACCGCAGCATTGACTGCAGCGGCTGCCGGAAATGTGAAGCTATATGTCCTAAACAGGCACTGGCTGTTGTTGGTCAGGATATAACTATTTCAGAAGCATTGGAGATCATCCGCCAGGACGAACTCTTTTACCTGAACTCTGGCGGAGGAGTAACCCTTGGGGGAGGGGACCCGGCTATGCAGCCGGAGTTTGCCGCAAATTTATTGATGGAATGCCGGCGGGAAGGAATCCACACAGCTATCGAAACTTCCGGCTACGCCAAACTGGAATCCTTGGTGATGATGGCTAAATTTGCCGATTTGCTGTTGTATGATCTAAAACACATTGATTCTGACCGGCATCTTGAGTTAACAGGAGTGCGCAATGAGCGCATACTGGATAACTTTAAGGAGATGATCCGCCGCGGTTTTGCAACTAAAGTCAGGATGCCGCTAGTTAAAGGGTTAAACAGCAGTGAAGAAACTATTAATAAAACCATCGAATTCCTGAAGTCTTTTCAGAGTTACAGGAACTTTCACGGCATCGATTTGCTGCCCTATCACAAATTGGGCATCAACAAATACAGGCAGTTGGACATGGAATACGCTATTACCGGGGATTTGAGCTTGAATGATGAAGAATTGGACGAAATCGCAAAACACTTTAAAGACAGTGGTTTCCAGGCTGATATAATCAGGCATTAGTGGCTTTTTGTCAACAATGGGGGGGCTATTATGGGCGGAGCCGGAGAATTTGACATGAAAAGAATAATCCAGGAATCTGTGCCAGGCAAGCAAGTCACCCTGGCCCATATCATTGCCGCCCCGGCCAAGGACATCTATGAAAGCTTGGGGATGGAAGAAAAGGGTGCCATTGGGATTGCAACCCTGACACCCAACGAGGCGGCGATCATTGCCGCAGATATTGCTACCAAAGCATCCAGCGCCGAGATCGGCTTTCTTGATCGCTTTACCGGGGCGCTGATCATAACCGGTGATGTGGCAAGCGTAGAGGCGGCCATGATTGCCATCAATGACATTTTAGAGAAGCTGTTAGGCTTCACGCCTGCAAAAATTACCCGTACCTGAACAGGCGGCGAATTCTTAATTGGGGACATTCCTGTCCCAAAAAAATAGCCCAGACTTCAGCAGGTGTGTCCCCATTCCATTATTCGGGGACATTCCTGTCCAGTTCAAGAGGCAAGAGGTTAAAAGCAGGAACAGGAAGAAACAAGAAGCTGGAGACATGATGGGTAAACGGCTTTGTTACCCAAACATTCCGGCTCCTACCTCCTGCCACCTGCCTCCTGAATGGTGTGTCCCCATTCCATTATTCGGGGACATTCCTGTCCCAAAAGAATAGCCAAAGCTTCAGCAGGTGTGTCCCCATTCCTTAAAAAGCAGAGGAGGAAAGTTATGGCTGGCGAGCGCTTTAGTTATTGCGAGGAACTGGTGCGAGACTTTGAACAAGCGATAAAAGAGCCGAAACTGCATCAATCCTCTGTCTATTATACCGGTGTAGACCTGGGGACAACCTATGTTGTTCTGGCGGTGTTAGATGAGAACTACCGGCCGGTTGCGGGGGCCTATCGTTACGCCGGCGTGGTTAAAGACGGCATGGTCGTGGACTATATCGGCGCCATCCGCATTGTCAAAGAATTAAAGCAAGAGCTGGAAAATAAGCTTGGCGTCGATCTGATTTATGCTGCTGCTGCCCTTCCCCCGGGGACCTTCGAACTTGATTCCGGCACCATCAAACATGTTGTACAGGGGGCTGGTTTCGAAATTACCAGTCTGTTGGATGAGCCGACGGCAGCAAATGCTGTGCTCCGGATTGAAGACGGTGTGATAGTCGATGTCGGGGGCGGTACCACAGGAATTGCCATCTTTAAAGACGGCAAGGTGATATATGTGGCGGATGAGCCTACCGGCGGCACCCACTTTTCTCTGGTCATTGCCGGCGCTTACAAACTAAGCTTTGAAGAGGCAGAGCTCTACAAGCGGGACAGCAAAAACCACCGGGAACTGACGCCCGTATTGTTGCCAGTTATTGAAAAAGTCTCCTCTATTATCACCCGCCATACCGGTAAATACCCGGTCAAGGAGATCTATCTGGTAGGCGGGACCTGTTGCCTGGAGGGGATTGAAAAGATTATCGCAAATAAGACCAGTCTCCCCACCTATAAGCCAAAGAATCCGATGTTTGTGACACCTCTGGGGATCGCGCTTAACTGCACGAGGGAGATCCTCTAGCTAGGAGGGATTTTGTCAATGGAGTACCGCATCATAAAATCCCCTTCCAAGGGGGCCATGGAGATGCTTTTGCGCCGCAAAGGCTCGCTGCCAACAACTCCCGTCAGCAATTATGATGCTGTAGGTCTGATCCAGGGGCGGCTGATTGATATGGTTTTTGCCGCCGATATCGCCGAAAAGGCGGCGGGGGTGACAGTAGAAGATATCAAAGGCTCTTGCCCGCAGAATCTGATCATGATCGCCGTCTTTGGCGATACGGCATCGGTTGAGGCAGCGATCAAGGAGATTCAATATAAATTGAAGCAGGAAAAAAGGTGATGTTTGATGATCACAGCCAAGGTAATTGATAATATCTGGGCCACAAGAAAAGCCGAGTCCCTGAAAGGCCTGAAGTTCATGCTGGTGGAGGTGATCGGCGGAATTGATGCCGGGCGGCTATTGATTGCTGCGGATACAATTGGTGCTGGTATTGGCGAGCGCGTGTTGGTCTGCACCGGCAGCTCGGCCCGCAAAATGCTGGACCGGGATGACGCGCCGGTTGATGCCATTATAGTAGGAATCATCGATGAAGACTGCACGTTTTAAGCTGGGGGTGCAATAACTTGGATCTGCTGAATATGGTCAAGGAGGCAGGGGTTATTGGGGCCGGAGGGGCCGGATTTCCCACTCATGCCAAGCTTGCTGCCAAAGCAGAGTATATCTTGCTAAACGGGGCTGAATGCGAACCTTTGCTCAGGGTTGACCAGCTGTTAATGCGGCAATTTCCTGAGGCGATCATCAGCGGCCTCACGGCTGCGGGCAGGTATATCGGGGCCAGCAAAGCCATTATTGGGATTAAAGGCAAGCATAAGGAAACTGTCACGCTTCTGCGGGAAAGGATTGCCGCTTTAGGCCTGGCAAATTATCTGGCTGTAATGGAGCTGCGGGATATCTATCCCGCGGGCGACGAACAGGTGCTGGTGCACGAATTGACCAAAAGGATAGTTCCGGAAGCAACTATCCCCCTGCAAGTGGGCTGTGTGGTGATCAATCCGGAGACAGCGTTGAATATATTTCAGGCCATGGCAGGGCAGCCGGTTACGGAAACCTATCTCACCATCGCCGGAGATATTCCCAAACCGATGACAGTTAAAGTCCCGGTGGGTGTAGCTGTCAGGGATCTCTTTAAACAATGCGGAATAGAGAAGGTGGATGACTACGCCGTGATCGATGGCGGCCCAATGATGGGTGTGGTCATGAATAATATGGATGGCCATGTCACTAAAAAAAGTAAAGGCTATATCTTGCTTAAAAAGGACCATTTTCTTATTCGCAAAAAATCGATTAGCTTTTCCCAGGCAAGGCTGATCAGCAGAACAGCCTGCGAGCAGTGTCGCATGTGCACCGACTTGTGTCCCCGCTACCTTTTGGGGCACAATATCGAGCCCCATAAAATGGTCCGGGCCTTAAGCTATAATCCGGGGGATTTTAATCAGCTAAAACCGGCTCAGTTGTGCTGTGAATGCAACGCGTGTGAATTATTCGCCTGCCAGGCTAATCTATATCCAAGAACTGTTAATGCGCAGTATAAGCAAAAACTGGCAGAACAAGGGATAAAGTATCAGCCGTCACAGAAGGAGTATACGACTTTAACCGCCAGAGAGGATCGACTGATTCCAACAAAGCGGCTGATTGCCAGATTAGGGCTTTATTCCTTCGACAAACCGGCGCCCCTCACCAAGGTGAAGTTTCGCGTTAAGACCGTCAGCATTTCTTTAGGCCAGCATCTTGGTGCACCAGCCATCCCGGTTGTTTCAGCGGGCGACCAGGTTAAGGCCGGACAGCTGATTGGGAAAATACCGGAAAACAGCCTCGGGGCTCAAGTTCATGCCAGCCTTAACGGGACTGTGATTGAGACGAAAGATAACGCCATTTTGATAAGGGTGGGTTAGGATGGATCGGGCATTAGGAATGATTGAGCTTTCAAGCATTGCCAGAGGAATTTATGTGACAGACCGGATGCTGAAAGCAGCCTTTGTGGAAGTATACAGCACAACTTCAGTCTGTCCCGGAAAATATATCGCCATCGTCCGGGGATCGGTTGCCGACGTTGAAAGTTCTGTCAGTGTTGGCGTCGAAACGGCGGGAGAGTATCTGATCGATAGTTTTATCCTTCCCCATGTCCATCAGGATGTTTTCCCGGCCATTACCGCCACAACTATGCCGGAAGACACAGGCGCTTTGGGGATTATTGAATCCTTCGCCATCGCACCGATAATTGTGGCCGCCGATGCTGCCTTAAAGGCTGCCGGCATCCAGGCCCTGGAACTGCGATTGGGAAGGGGGATTGGCGGCAAAGCCTGCTTCACCTTCACCGGAGACGTGGCGGCTGTACAAGCGGCTATCGATGCCGGCAAAGCCATCGTGGGGGAGAAGGGGATGTTGGTAGCTACAGAAATTATCCCATCACCAGCGCAAAAGTTATGGTCGTCACTGTACTGAGTCGAAAAAGAAACACCAGGACCAAGGAGGTGCTAACTTGAAGAAATTGGTTTCTGCCAAGGAAATAAAAGAAGCTGCAGAAAAGGGAGAAAAAATATTCTGCCTGGACTGCCAAACCATCATTACACCGGCTGCCAAGGATCTGGCCAAAGACCTGGGGGTGGAATTTTCTTACGGCGCAAATAAAGAAGAGTATCCCAATAAAGCAGAAATTGGCCTTAAACAACAGGAGAACCCCAAAAATGACCTTAGCGGCGATCTGATTTATCAAGTTGTAAAGGCGGTTTTGGATCAAGGGGCCACAAACCACCTGGGCGCTAATCAAGCTATCATCGGTAAAGAGGAAACTAAAATGGACGCAGGTATTTTGCCAGCTGAAAAAGAGTGCATATCGGGAAACTTCGATTATGACCTGGAATCTGTGCAAGAGGCCAGAGATCTGGCGCGCCAGGCCAAACAGGCCCAGGCAGTGCTGGCAAAGTTTGATGCCGGGCAGATCGACAGGATTATCCAGAACATGGTGAAGAAAGCCGAGGAGAATGCCGTTTCTTTGGCAAAAATGGCAGTGGAAGAAACTGGATTTGGCAAGGTAGAAGACAAGGTTTTTAAAAACCGTTTTGCTTCCACTGATTTGTATAAATACATCAGGCCGATGCAAACCGTCGGGTTAATCAAGGATGATCAGATAAACAAAATTGTGGAAATTGCCGAGCCCGTTGGGCTGTTGATGGGAATTATTCCTTCAACAAATCCCACATCCACAGTCATTTACAAGTCAATTATTGCCATTAAATCCCGGAACGCGATTGTGTTTTCACCGCATCCTTCCGCCTTGAAATGCACCCTGCAGGCAGCAAGACTGATGCATGAGGCGGCAGTAGCAGCCGGCGCCCCGCCCCGGGTCATCGGTTGTATCGCAAAACCATCGAGTACAGCGACCAACGAACTGATGAAATCTGATGAGGTCGATCTGATCATTGCTACCGGCGGTGCGGCCATGGTCAAGGCAGCCTATAGCGCTGGAAAACCGGCATTGGGTGTAGGGCCAGGTAACGTCCCCGCCTTTATCGAAAGGACTGCCAATATTCCCCAGGCGGTAAAGAATATCATCCTCAGCAAAACCTTCGACAACGGTACCATCTGCGCCTCTGAGCAGGCGGTGATTGTAGAAGATTGCATCAAAAGCCAGGTAGTGGAGGAGTTCCGGCGTCAGGGCGGTTATTTCATGAGCCCGGAGGAAACAAGCAAGGTGGCGAAAAAACTGTTTGTCAGCGAACATGTGATGAATCCCAAAATGGTAGGGAGATCGGCGGCAGTTATTGCTGACAACACAGGAATCACCATTCCCCCGGGAACAAAAGTTTTATTGGGAGAGCAAAAGGGAGTAGGACCGGATTACCCCCTTTCATACGAAAAATTGACTACTGTGCTGGCCTTTTATACCGCTAAGGACTGGCAGGAGGCCTGTGACCTGTGCATTAAACTTTTGCAAAATGGCGGTATTGGCCATACACTTTCCATTCATACAGAAGACCAGAACATGGCCTTAAAGTTTGCCGAAAAGCCTGTGTTCCGGATTCTGGTCAATACGCCCTCGGCCCATGGCGCAGTGGGAGCAAGCACTGGGCTGGCCCCTTCCCTTACCCTGGGTTGCGGCACGTGGGGAGGCAGCTCAACCTCCGATAATGTAACCCCGATGCACTTGATCAATATCAAGCGTGTAGCCTATGGCATTAAAGACTTAGCCGGAAATGCCGCGCCTTCCCAGTTGGTCATTGGGGCAAATGCCATCAGCCCTGGCGCCATCAGGGAAGATATTTTGCTGAATATTGTAAACGAAGTCGTTTCACTGCTAAAAAAGGGGTGATCACAAAAAGCTGTCTATTGCTATGCTTTAGCAGAACTTTTGCAGATAGCAACCAAAAAAAGGAGGGGCTTAAAACCGAGGTGATCAGTAGTTGTGGGCAAGTATGACGCATTGGCAGCACTGCTGTTGGAGGTTATTAAAGAGGGGGGGTATTTATCAAAGAGAGCCAATTCAATTCCAGTGGGTATCTCAAACCGGCACATTCATCTTTCTCAACCAGACCTGGATACCCTGTTTGGAGCTGGCTACCAACTGACAAAACTAAAAGACCTTAGTCAACCCATGCAATTTGCTGCGAAAGAAACCGTGACGATAGCGGGGCCAAAAGGAGCGATTGAAAATGTCCGCATTCTTGGGCCAGTTAGAAACCAATCTCAAGTAGAGATCCTGCATGCAGATTGTTACAAGCTAGGGATAGCTGCGCCGGTAAGGCTGTCTGGAGATCTGGAAGGGACACCGGGGATCACCCTCATCGGCCCTAAAGGAAGCGTCTTTCTTCCCAGAGGTTTAGTAGTGGCCATGCGCCACATTCATATGAACCTTGAGGACGCAGAAAGATTTGGAGTTATTGACGGAGAGCAGGTAACAATCCAGATCGATGGAGTCCGGGGCGGTACCTACTCCAGTGTTGCTATCAGAGTGAGCCGTGACTCGAACCTTGAGTTTCATATTGATACGGAAGAAGCGAATGCAATGCATCTCGCCTCAACCTCAACAATAACCATCAAAAAATAAAAGACTAGGAGGAATTAAGTAAGAATGAGTAAGTCTGAAGCCCTGGGATTAATCGAGACCAAAGGTTTGGTCGGAGCTATTGAAGCGGCAGATGCCATGGTAAAGGCTGCCAATGTGCAGCTGATTGGCCGTGAACTGGTCGGCGGTGGATTGGTGACGGTAATGGTAAGAGGAGATGTAGGGGCAGTAAAAGCGGCTACCGATGCCGGCGCTGCTGCTGCGCAAAGAGTTGGCGAACTAATCTCCGTTCATGTCATCCCTCGCCCCCACGGGGACGTAGAATTGATACTCCCCGCCAGGAAAGAATAGGTTAAAACCGGTAGTACCAAGGGGTCGCCTCAAATGGGGCGGCCTCTTAATTTCTAGCGCTGAGCAGCTTATTTACATTTTCCTGGCGGTATTGTATTATAGTAATGCAATTTTGCACTAAAATTCACTTGATTCTATTTAAATTTTTTGAAAAGTATTCAAGGCATTAGAAAAGGAACAACCGGCTAAAATTATGAGCAAGAATGACATAATATTAAAAAATTTAGTGGATGCCAATCTGTATTCTCGCTATAGCGGACTATTGTCCCTATCCAATAGTTCATTGCAGATCATCGACACCGAGGGCAATATTCTGCTGGAGTTCAACCCGTCTCCGGATTTTTGCAAACTTGTTTGCCAGGAAGACGAAACACGGATCTGCCAAGACTATGCCTCCAGGTTAAAACCAGGTATGGGAGGCCGGTTTTCCTGCCGGTACGGAATGGCAAACATCTTTTTGCCGATCGAGATCAAGGACCAGATTATTGGTTATGTCGTTGGAGCGCAGGGATATTTGCCGGACAGCGAATACCAAAGGTATCTGATTGACATCGCGGCGATAGCAAAAGAAAAAAAATTGGCACCAGAATTTATCGCTAAATCAATTGCTGCGATTAAAACTATCGAAGAAAATAAAATTGCGGTTCATGAGCAACTTTGCAACTATATCGCCAAGAATATTTCCCATGACTTTTTGGAAAGCATCAATAACACTGATCCAGTAATAGCAAGATTGTCTATCGAAAAAGAAATATTGGAAAAAAAGATTCTTGATCTGGAAGTAAAAAATATGTCCCTGGTGATTAACCCGCATTTCTTGTTTAATACCCTAAACTCCATTGCCCGGATCGCATATTTTGAAAAATCCCATACGACAGAGGAACTCATCTACTGTCTTTCCGATTTACTGCGCTATAATTTAAAGCAAGAGGACGAGCTGCACACCATCGGAGCCGAGATGGACAATGTGGAGAAATACCTATATATCCATAAGATAAGATATAAAAATCGTTTAGAGTATGAGCTCGACATCGCTGATCATATTAAACCTTATCGAATACCAAATATGGTTATTCAACCTATCGTTGAGAATGCCTTGATCCATGGTATAGCCCCGAAAAGGGACGGGGGCAAGATAAAAATTCATGCGGGAAAAAATAAAAATGATATTAACATTTTTGTTATGGATAATGGCAATGGTTTTCCTGAAGATGTATTGCAAAATTTGCGTCAGCCGGAGAACAAGCTGGGAATAGGTTTTATCAGTACTGATAGAAGGTTAAAACGATATTTCGGAGAGGCTTACGGGCTAAAAATCGCAAAATCAGACTATAGTGGAAGTACCGTCATCGTATCGATACCTACCAAACCCAATGCGAGGCGATAATGATGAGGAAAGTTTTGATTGTGGAAGATGAATTGCTCGAATTGGAGTTTCTCAAATCAATTGTATCTGAAGAACTAAATCCGGAAGACGAAATAATTACTTGTGAAAGTGGAATCCAGGCTGTCAGGTTGGCAAAGCAGCATCGCCCGGGTGTCATCGTGATGGATATACTCATTCCTGAAATGGACGGCTTGCAGGCAATTCAGGAAATAAGGAAATTCCTGCCCCGGGCATGTATTATGATCCTGTCGGCCCATTCCGATTTTTATTATGCGCAAACAGCAATCCGCTATTGTGTCCAGGAGTATTTGCTGAAACCCGTCAAACCGGCCGTCTTTAAACAGGTATTCCGGGAGCTTTTAGCCACAGCAGCTACTTGCCAGACCCATGCCGGGAAAGAAACCAGGGAAACGATAGAGCCAAAAGACAGCCATAGTTATTTTATTGAAAAGTCTTTAAAATATATTAACAGTAACTTTAAACAAAAATTACCCCTCCAATTGGTCTCTTCCCATGTATTTTTGCATCCCCAATATTTCAGCCGCGTCTTTAAAAAAGAGGTCGGGATCTCCTATGTTGACTATGTAAATAAATTAAAGACAGAGTATGCCTGCAAATTATTAGAAACAACTGACTATCCCGTCTATCGCATTTCCAGTGAATGCGGCTTCACAGATCCATCCTATTTCAATCGTGTCTTTGTACAGCAAACAAATATGACCCCTAAAGAATATAGAAGGAAGGCAAGTGCGCAAGTTGGAGACGGTTCTTGACTTGCCCCCCCACTTGGCAAAGATGGAGGAGTCGATATGACCTATCCGAGCGTTTATCCAACAGGTGCTACTATTTATAATCCGGAGAAATGCTGGAATGGTTATACCATATACCAGGCCAGGGAACTTGGCGCTCTATTGATCGACATGAACGGGGGAGAGGTTAAGTTATGGAGAGGTCTGCATGGTTTCCCCAACAAGCTTTTGCCCGGCGGTTTTGTGCTGGGACACACCGGTTTGAGAAACAATGCCTATGGCATGCAAGACCAAATCGATTTAGTGCAAGTTGATTGGGAAGGCAACATTGTTTGGAAATTTAACCGTTATGAATTTATCCAAGATCCGGATGAAATACCGCAATGGATGGCGAGGCAGCATCATGACTATCAACGAGAAGGCAATCCGGTAGGATACTATGTGCCTGGCATGGATCCCTTGGTCCATAGCGGCAAAACACTGGTTCTTTGCCACAAGAACTTGAAAAATCCCAAGATTTCAGGGCGGTTACTCGCAGATGATACTATAATTGAGGTAACCTGGGACGGAGATATAGTTTGGGAATGGATCTGCAGTGAACACTTTGAGGAATACGGTTTTAGTGAGGAAGCCAAAAACATTATCTATCGGGATCCCAATCTGCGAGGATCAGGGGCAGGTGTAGGCGATTGGATGCATATCAACTCGATGTCTACCTTGGGACCCAATATATGGTATGATACTGGTGATCATCGCTTCCATCCAGACAATATTATTTGGAGTGCCAGAGAAACCAATATTATTGCCATCATAGACAAGCAAAGCGGCAAATTAGTTTGGAAACTGGGGCCGGATTATAATACAAGCAAGTTGCTAACTGGGCTTGGATGGATTATCGGTCAACACCATGCGCACATGATCCCGCGCGGCTTGCCGGGAGAAGGGAATATCTTAATCTTTGATAACGGCGGCTGGGCCGGTTATGGTGCTCCCAACCCTTGTTCGCGAACGGGCAGAATGAACGCCCGCCGGGATTACTCCAGGGTGCTGGAGATTGATCCGGTCTCGTTAAGAATAGTTTGGCAGTATACGCCTTTAGAGGCCGGACATATTCACCCCATCGATTCCAATCGTTTCTATAGCCCATTTGTCAGCAGTATGCAAAGATTGCCCAATGGCAATACATTAATAACAGAAGGATCAGGTGGCCGGATTATTGAAGTTACTGCAGAACATGAGCTTGTTTGGGAATATATCAGCCCTTATTGGGGTAAGCATCTGCGGGTTAATGCGATTTATAGGGCCTACCGGGTGCCGTATGAGTGGGTTCCCCAATTGGCGCCCCCGTCAGAAGTTCCCATCAGTCCTATTGATGTGACGATTTATCGTGTCCCCGGTGCGGCGCCTATTGGTATCAGAGAAGAAACTGTTGTAGCAGGAGTTTTGCCTTATCAAAGCAATCCTGATCTGTGTATTGCTGTGGGTGATAAAAATTGATATAGGATAATTTATTAAGATATTAAGATAAGCGGATATTTAATAGGCGATGGATATTCTTTACCTTGGCGGAGGTGCTTTATGAATAAAAATGATATCAGTTCAAGTTCTTTGGCTGCACCATGGATTAGTTCAAGCACCCAGGAATGGGAGCCGGTATTGACCCTTGCCAATAAGAAAGAATATCGAAAATGCGATATCATTATAGATATTGGGGATGAAGTTAATAACCTCTATTATCTAAAAAAAGGCCAGATCAAAATGACTGCCTTAAGCAAAAGCGGTATTGAACAAACAATATGGCATATTGATGCGCCCAATGTTTTCGGAGAGGTGCCTTTTTTTCATCGGCAGCCGTGCAAATTTCTAATCGTGGCGGCAACCAACTGTGAAGTCTACAGTTTCAACCGGGAGTTTGTCATTAATGAACTTGCCAACTACCCTCAGTTCGTAAGCTATATTTTAAGGATTCTGGCGCAAAAAGTCAGGATCCTTTCCTCGCGGATTGAAGACCTGATCTTTGCCAACCCAAGCGCGAGAATCGCCAAATTATTGCTTTTATTAGCTTATCAAAAAGGTGATATTAAGGGAAACAGCTGCAGTGTAGAACTACCATTAACTCACCAGGATCTTGCTAATTTAACGGGATTACACCGGGTTACAGTAACTAACTCAATCAACAAGCTGTTTGATAATGGGATATTAGTAAAAAACAAAGATAAGATCTTAATAAATGATTTAAGTGCTTTAAGGCTGTTAACAGAACAGGGGGACTTCCTCGTCTATTAATACATTTCATTATATCGAGTTTTAGGAGGGCAGCAGCATGGAAACCAGGCGAGCGCTTATTATCAGCGCCAAGGACAATGTCGCCACCGCGCTGCAGGAGGTCGAGGCGGGCTGCACTGTAGCGGCGAGGCTGGGCCGGGAGGAGGTCCAGGTGCAGGCGCGGGAGAAGATACCGTTTGGCTTCAAGGTCGCACTTTGGGACATCCTAAAGGCCGGCGATATCTACAAGTACGGCGAGGTTATCGGCCGTGCGAGCTGCGACATCAAAGAGGACGATTTGGTGCATGTGCACAACGTCGAGGGTATTCGCGGCAGGGGCGACCTTGAGGCCGGAGGTGACCGGCGATGAAGTTCCTCGGCTACCAGCGCCCTGACGGTTCGGCCGGCATCCGCAACTATGTTCTTATCATTCCGGGCGGCTTTATCGCCAGCAAAATCTGCGACTTCGTTATCGGAACCCGTACAATTCACACCGCCGACCATGGCTCCGGGCGTACGCGCGCGGATCGAGAGGCAATCGCCCGTGTGCTCGTAGGACTGGGAAAAAACCCCAACGTCGGCGCGGTCATCGTCCACACTGCCAGCCCTGGAGCGGGTTACCCGGAACTGGCGCCAGAGCGCCTGGCCGAGGAGATCGCTGTTTCCGGCAAGCCGGTGGAGCTGATCAACCCTGCTAAGGATGGTGGTACCTTCGGCGCTATCGAGAAGGGCGTCAAAATAGCCCGCCGCCTGGTGTACGAGATCTCCAAGCAGCGGCGCGAGCCCTGCGACTTCGGCCAGTTGGCGATCGGCGTCAAGTGCGGCTATTCCGATCCCACTTCCGGCATTGCCGGCAACCCGGCTGTTGGCTATCTTTACGATCGCCTGGTCGAGGCGGGCGGGGTGGCGATGTTCGGCGAGACGACCGAGATCATCGGTGCCGAGCAGGCCCTGGCCAAGCGTGCGGTCAATGAAGAAGTCGCCCGGGAGATTCTGCGGACATCCGAGGTGATCGAGAGCCTGGCCAAGGCCAGCGGACAGGACATCCGTTCAGTCAACCCCGTGCCTTCCAATATTGCGGCCGGCATCACCACCTTGGAGGAGAAGTCGCTGGGGGCAGTTTATAAAGCTGGTACGGCGCCGATTAAGGGCGTGCTCAAGTATGCCGAGCGTCCCTCCGGCCGGGGTCTTTACTTCGTGGACAACTGGATGGGGCACCTCTCCATCTTCCTGGGCTACGCTGCGGCGGGTGCCCAGCTCGTAATCTTCCAGCTGGGCGGGGGCGGAACGCCCGGCCGCACGATACTGGAATCGGCACCATCAGTGGTTGCACCTCTCTTGTGGGCAACGGCCAACCCGGTTACCTATGGGCGCTCCGAGGACAGCGTGGACTACTTCTCGGGAACGGTGATCGATGGCAGTGAAACACCAGAGGAAGCTGGCGAGCGCTTAGTACAAACCGTGCTCGGCATCGCGTCTGGAACATGTACGCGCAGCGAAACGCTCAACTACTGCGACCCGGCGCAGGTCTACACGCGGGAACCGGTCTTCTAGTTTGCCTTCTGTAATTTCATTTGAATTTTATAAATCGGGGTATTGTTTTATCCCCAATTGTGGAGGTGTCTGCTTAATGCGTGCTATCCAAATTACTGAACCAGGCGTATTGGCAATTATTGAAACAGTAAAACCTGAGCAGGTAGCTGAAGGCCATGTCCTGATTCAGGTCAAGGCGATGGGTATCTGCGGTTCTGATATGCATGCCTATCATGGCACATCACCTTTGGTTACATATCCGCGGATTATTGGGCACGAGGTAGTGGGCGAAGTAGCGGAAGTTGGCGCGGGGGTAACAGGCCTTCAAAAAGGAGACCGGGTAGTGATGGATCCGGTAATTTCCTGCGGTGAATGCTATGCTTGCAGGGTAAGCAGGCAAAACGTCTGCCGCAACTTGCGGGTGCGAGGTGTACATGCCGAAGGAGGCTTTATGGAATACCTGATGCTTCCCGTTTGGTCTGTCCATAAGTTTTCTAAGGATATCCCCTGGGAAGAGGCTATCTTAATCGAACCCTTTACTATCGCTGCCCAGGCACTATCCCGCGGGAGGGTAACTAGTGACGATACGCTGGTTATTTTTGGGGCTGGCCCCATCGGCTTGGTCACTATGCAAAGGGCTAAGAGCCTGGGTGCGAGAGTTGCTATAATTGATATAGTTGATGAGCGTTTAAAATTTGCCAAAGATCTTGGAGCCGACCTGGTGATTAACCCTCAGCAGGAAGATGTAATGCAAAAGGTAGCCAGCTTTACCGCAGGAGAAGGCCCCAGTGTGATCGTAGAAGCTGTCGGAATACCCAGACTGCTGGAGCAGGCTGTGGAAATGGCATCCCCTGCAGGACGCATTGTTAACCTTGGCTTCTCTTCCCAGCCTTCCCAGATAGCAGAGCTGCCAATAACAAAAAAAGAGCTCGATATTATCGGCTCCAGGCTGCACAACAATAAGTTTCCTGAGGTCATAGGCTGGTTTGAGAAAAAGGAAGTGAATCCCAAACCCTTAGTAACCCATGTTTTTGATTTTCATCTGATCCATGAAGCCATCGCCTTAATGGAGGCCAAGCCTCAGGAAACATGCAAGGTCATCCTTCGCTTGCAGTAAGGGGATACCTGCACTTGTTTAACAAAGTTTTAGTGCTTTGCTCTACCTGTCAGCGCATTTGGCAATGAAGAAGATATTATGAGTCTGTTAGGTGAGATGTGAAAAGCTGCAAAAACCCAGCATAATTTTTGCAAAAGGCATAAAAACTATATTATTTTAAAACCCAGTTAAAAAATTGCAGACTGCCCTTTGAAATTCAGCAGGGCAGTCTGCTGCCATTTTTCAGCAAGCAATAATTTCCTTTATCAAAAATTCCTTGCCGCTTACTAACTCCCAACTTTCACCGGAACAATCAGGGCAGCGCTTATTGTACCTGAAAAGCTGGAAATCTTTTTGGCATTTTTGGCATTTGACCATGCCCGGCAAAACTTCAATAACCAGCTTTGTCTCTTGCAGTAAGGTGCCATTAACGGCTGCCGGGTAACAAGCTTCTACATACCTTGGAACCATGGCGGAAAACTCGCCTATTTGAAGCACCAAAGTATCAATCTTAGTTACCCCGCTTTTTTTCGCAAAAACGTCTACTGCTTTAATTACGTTAATTACAACGCCCAATTCATGCAAAGCTGATCACCTCAAAATTTTCAAACAAGTAAAAAGTTTACCGGTGTTTCTTTAGGACGCTTTTGTTTTGGTCCATATCTCATCCCTTAAGGGATTTTTGCTATAGCTGACAATACGCCGGACCTGTTGTACAGCCAGTATAACATTAAGGGCCAAAGCGATAAGGGCTATAGTCCAGTTGGCAGCCGGGTTATAACTTACGCTGACATGAAAGAGGCTGCCTTTGGCAAAGAAATAGGGGAACGTCATTACCCACATCATCCAGAAGGACAAAGTATGAGCCCTGTTTTGCATCCAGGTACCCTTGGCCCAAAACAGCGCAGGAATGATTGCCGCAATATTGAGAGCAACACCAGAATAAAAAGCATTGCCAGGGGCACAGGAGTACACATATGAGATATTCCAAACGGCGTAGGCTATAATCCACAGCAAAGTCTGATCAGGCCAGACCATGTCTTTGCGTTTGCCGGCAGTTGCATGAATGCCGGTCCATCCACAGATCAGAAGCATATTCAGAATTCCGGCCACAGCGTTGACATAGTTCCAGCCGCCGGAGATGTAATACATTCCGTCCACCATCCCGCTGAAGCCGGCCATTCCAACCTGCAACTCCCTTACAGATGCCTCGAGAATATTTATGGCCAAGATGGCCGGGACGAGAGCCAGGTACCACTTGTTCCGCCGATGGTAATCCGTAAATCGTATGATCATGAAGATTATGCTGCCTGCCAGGGCCGAGTATACCTTGACCCAAGTAAACCAGGAAGTTATTTCATTTCCGCCCCCTGCTAACCACAGCACAGTAAGAAGCACCGGCAAAACCATAAAGATCCCTATGCTTGCCCATTGACTTATGCGTACCAATTCATTGAGCGCAAGCAAGATACCCAGAACCAGCAACCACATCAAGAAATTATACCATGGGATAGGTTCGAAAAAAAACACAAAAGCACACCTCCTTCAAACTAATATAGGTCTGAATTAAGCCTTGTTTAATAACTTTGCCAGGAATTTTTTCGCCTTTTTTGCCTTGATTCGCAGTTTGCGCTTTAAGGCGTATTTTACTACTACCGACTTCAAATGCCGGAATTCAACACCGGGCTTGTCATATCTTCTCACCAGCTTCACAGCTGAAAAACGGCATTTTGTCACGCACAGCCCGCAGCCAACGCAAAGGAATTCATCGGCAACCGTTGTGCCGCAGTCAAGACAGCGTTCTGTTTCCATTTTAACCTGCTCTGCGGTAAATGTGCCGCGCAAATCCCGCAGGGTTTCCCTGCTGGCTTTGGCATCAGCGGCTAGGGGCTTTTGCCGGGGGAGACGGTCGTAGTCGCCCAGTGCAAGGTTTTCTGCGGCAAAAGCGCTGTATGCTCTTTTAGTGCGGCCTAGGGTTAAGCTCTGTCCGGGCTGAACAAAGCGATGGATGGAAATCGCGGCTTCTTTTCCCATAGCGATAGCGTCGATGGCAAACTTTGGTCCTGTAAAAACATCGCCGCCGGCAAAAACATCTGGTTCCGCTGTTTGGTAAGTGACAGGATCAGCTTTTATAGTCTTATCAGCATTAACTGCTATTTTGCTGTTATCCAGCAAAGCGCCCCAAGTTATTGTCTGACCTGCCGAGATCAGTACATGGTCTGCTTTGACCGTTATTCGTTCCTCTTCGGAGAATTTGGGGCTAAAATTTTTATTTTCATCAAAAACAGCTGTGCATTTTTTGAATTCAACACCCGCAACCCGGCCTTCTTTTGCTAGAACCGCCACCGGTCCCCAGGAGTTTTTTATGGCAATGCCTTCGGCCAAAGCCTCCTCTATTTCCTCCTGACTGGCAGGCATATCTTCTCGTTTTTCCAGACAATACAAATCTACTTGACTGGCGCCGAGGCGCAGGGCAGTCCGGGCCACATCAACGGCAACATTGCCGCCGCCAATCACCGCAGCACTGCCTTTCAGCTTTTCTGCAGCAAGATTAGCTTTGCGCAAAAAATCCAAACCACTTATTACACCGTCAATATCTTCACCCTCGATCCCGATCTTCTTACCCAACTGGGCGCCGATTGCCAGATAAAATGCTGAAAAACCCTGATTTCTGAGGTCCTGCAGGGTGATGTCCCTGCCTACTTCTACCCCGGTCTTAAACTCAACATGCAATTCCCGCAAAACATCAATTTCAGCTTTTACCACGTCTTTTTCCAGCCGGAAAGGCGGAATCCCCCAGGCAAGCATGCCGCCAAGAGTTGCCTCTTTTTCAAAGACCGTTACTTGATAGCCTTTAAGAGCTAAGAAGTAAGCGCAGCTAAGACCGGCTGGCCCTGACCCGATAACTGCAATTTTTTTACCGTAATTATTTTTTATTTTGGGTACATAGCGGTGAATATCAGATAAATCTTGTTCCGCAATAAATTTTTTAATTTCATCTATGGCGACAGGATCATCAATCTGTCCTCTGGTACAAGCGGATTCGCAATAACGTGGGCAAACACGCCCGCACACTGCCGGAAAGGGGTTCTCCTCTTTAATAAGCCTAAGTGCTTCAGAGTATTTTCCCTGGGCTGCCAGTTTAATGTACCCCTGAATTCCGATATGGGCTGGACACTCGGCTTTACAGGGACTGGAGCCTGTTTCGGTCACGACTTTCCTGTTGAGCCGGTATTCAGGATTCCATTTGTCGGGACCCCATTCCGTATCATAGGGCAATTCCCTTTCTTCTACAGGGCGTGTCAGTGGTGCACAAAGTTTCTGGTCCAAGCGAAGGGCATTTGTAGGACAGCTTTCCACACATTCGCCACAGGCCACGCATTGCTCTTTATCAACCTGTGAAACGTAGTTTGACCGGACCATATCCGGGTTTACAAACATATTGGCAATCCGCAAGGCAAAGCATGAACAGCCGCAGCAATTGCAGATAGCGTGGGTGTGTCCCGGTCCGTCGGTATTTGGTATACTATGCATTAAGCCATTTTCCTCAGCTCTTTTAATAATTGTATAAGCTTCTTCGCGACTGATTTGTTTGCCCCGGCCAGTGCGTATGTAGTATTCGGCGGCAAAACCCAATTGAATGCACATTTCTTCTTTCAGATGTCCGCAGCCTTCGCCCATAACCTCTCGGGAAGTACGGCAGGAACAGTCAGAAACGGAAAAAATCGTATTTTCCTCAAGATATTTGGAAATTTCCTCATAGGTAGCCCTCCTGGTTTCCCCTTGAATAGCTTGTTGGATAGGGATCACTCGCATGACACCTGTTCCGACGGGAAAAATACCGGCTGATTTGGGACCCCGGAGTTTACCGTATTCATCAAAGGCTCTGGCCAGCTGAGGGTATTTTTTAACGTTTTCCCTGTTGTTAACAATCAGTTCCATATGGCCGGGCACCCAAATGTCCATCCAGTATTTATCGACACCGTCAATCTTATTGACAAAAGCTGCGCCGGCCAAGGCCAATTCCCAAAGCAGCCGTTCTGTTGTCTCCACTGGCTTGCCGCAAAGCACGGAGATCTCCTGAGCGCTTTTTGGCTCACGAAAAGCCAGACAAAGGGCAACTTCAGCCATTTCATCAGTGACAATAGGCTCCAATACACGGTATTCCGGCCGATCCGGCGTGATCTCATCTTTTTTGCCCCTTTTTGTCCGGCTAATTTTATTGGCCAGGTCTAATACTTTCTGTTTTACCATCTGGACAACCCCTTTCTCTATCCAAATTTATATTCAGGCTTCGATCCATTTCCAAGCTTCGTTTTTAAGCCAGTCAGCCCATTGGACTATTCCCTCGCCCGTTTTGGCAGATATTGGGATAATTATAGCCTTAGGGTTAAGTTTAAAGACTCGCTCTTTTACTGCCGGCAAATCAAAAGAGAAATAATCAACTGCATCAATTTTATTAATCAGCAAAACATCGACAGCGCTAAACATCAAAGGATATTTGAGGGGTTTGTCATCACCTTCCGGTATGCTTAAAATCATTGCGTTTTTAACTGCGCCAGTATCAAATTCCGCCGGGCATACCAAGTTGCCCACATTTTCTAAAATAACAAGATCAAGCTCTTTTGTTCCCAGCCCTAAAAGGCCTTCTCTTGTCATCCCGGCGTCAAGATGACACATTCCGCCTGTATGAAGCTGAATTACCTTGGTGCCCGTTTGAGCCACCGCTTGAGCGTCGATATCGGCGTCAATATCAGCCTCCATCACGCCGATTTTCATTTCTCCCCTGAGTGCTTCGATAGTTTTTAAGATAGTAGCTGTTTTGCCGGAGCCCGGCGAGGACATCAGATTCAGCAAGAAGGTTTTTTCGGCCTTTAATTCCTTCCTCAACAAATCCGCCTGGTGGTAGTTGTTCGCAAAAACACTTTCCTTTACTTCCAGAATTTTAAAGTTGACCAAACCAGATCCCTCCTGTTGCCTGATATATTGCTTTATGTCGGTATTGCTTGCCAAGTTAAGGGCAATTAGTATTTTTAATTAACTATATTTAGTAATTAAATAGTTGTCAAAATTGAAAAAACCTTGCTCTAACAAGGCTTTAAGGTCATTCGCTTTCATGTTTGCTTTACACATTGTATATTATTTTAAGCAAGGACAAAAAGCTCTTACATAGGCGGATGCCCTTGCCGGTGTCAACTATACCCGAAAGTAAAAAAGTTGCTTTAATGCTGCCAGAGGCGTTCAGATAACCTGTATGTTTTAAAAGTATTTATTTATTAAATAGTTTCCATAGCGGATACAGTTATCCATTGAGATTGTGCTCATGATTTCTCCGGCTAAATAAACCTGGTTTTTGCCTTGCATGGCTGTTATTTTCTCATAGAAACCACGTTGCAGCGTAACCGTTTCAACATAAGGAGCATGTTGCCATCCTTTAAATTGGTAAAGCCTTGCTTTCTTGAATCCGAGCTTCCTTAAATCTTCTTCAATAATATTCAAGGCTGCAGCCGCAGAATTTTCCGGATTGTGATATGCGTAAACCATAACCAGCTCTTCCTCGCCTGAAAAACCCCAGCGGGAGTTCCAGATCACTAGATGGCCTCTTTTGGCAGCAGACAAATTCTCTGGCACACACCCACAGGCAGAGGGAATTTTTTCAGCCAGGAATGCATAGACGTTAAAGCACTGATATTTAATGGATCTTAAAAATTGCTGCATTTCTGAATCTGTATCATAGAAACCGGCAAACTGATCTAAAGGGGCGGTAATGATTAGCCGATCAAACAAGAGGGCTTCAAAATCCGTATAAATGCATACCTTTTCATTCTTAGCGCCAGCTATTTTTCTTACCATTTGGCTCAGCCTGATATCCCTGATTTCCTGACTTAATGCTTCAATCAATGCGGAAAAGCCCCTCTTCAAGGTGATGAACTCGGGAAAACTCAGAAAAGACAGCAGATTATCTAAATTTATTACCCTCAGGACATATAAGGCTGGCATTTCTTCGAGATAACCCAGGCCGAAGCTGGTAAAATAATGGGCATAAACCTTTTTTAAAGCTTTAAAACCTTTGATGTCACACCATTTAGCAAATGGTAGCAGCAGTTGGGCCTCAGTTCCGGCAATATCAACGTTTTCCAGTGATTTATAATCAGCCAAAGCCTCCGGCAGCCTTTTTATCTCTGCAGCAAAATCTGCCAGATCTTCTTTGGGAATCTGTATGATCCTGTTGCCCAAGGCGTCAAAGTTGACCCGGGCCATTTTTGGTCCGTCACATTTTATCTTATTAGCTTTCAGCAAGGCTCTTAGCTGTAAATGGGAGGGCAGAGCAAATAAAGCCCCTAGTTCGTAGGCTTTGCCCTTATAAAAGATCGTCAGCAGTTTGCCGCCCAAACGATCATCTTTTTCGAAAAGGGTAATATTTTTATAGCCCTTTTTTTGCAAACCATCCGCTATTATTAGTCCGGCAATACCTCCGCCGATTACGGCAACCTTGCAATTGTCCTTAGACATGAGTCTGGCCTCGTTCCTTAATATTAAGCTGGATTAAAAGCCACAAGGGAAGGGCATCAAGATCGGCGTGATTTTGCGCAGCCTTTTTTAATATAACTTCGTTCGGCACTTTTCCCTTATGGAAACCGCTGGATATCACCCAGCTAGAATTATAGTGCAATAAAAATTGTTGCAGTGAACGTTCCACTTTAGCAAAGGAGTCCATGTCCTTTTGGGATGTGATTTTATCATAAAATTCTTTTCCTAAAAAATTATTAAAGTCATTTATTCCGGCCCACATGTTATTCTTTTCTCTCGCCATAAAGATATGATTAATTGCATATTTTTTAGTGATATTTTCATGCTGGTTGTTCTTCAGTATATAAGGCATGAATTCCGGCGTTTTTTCAGTTATGAGATTCTCAACGCTTAAGTTTAAGATTTTCAGAAAGTAAACCAGCTTAAGCTCAAAAAAGCGCCAAACATCAAGATCTTCCTTATGATTAAACAGCTTGGCGAAGCCCCATTTTGAGTAAGCATCAAAAATGGTGTACTGGTATATTTTGCCTATGTTTGTAAAAGTACCGATAAAAGAGACCCGTTGCAGCACTAAATAGCCGGGATATGCCTCCCGTAGCTCTTTGTTAGCTGGAGCAAATTTTTTATTTAATTGATTTGTCCGGTTCCTGGGCTCTTTGCTGCGCGAATATTCTATACGTTGCGCTTTTTTAGACAGCTTATGCCGCCTTAAAACATTATAAATGCCTGATATACCCAGCTGAAACCCCTCAGCCTTAAGATCGTAATAAATTCTTTGAGGCCCATCAGCAGGATGTCTTTGAACATAGGCTAAAATTTCTTGCTCCAAGGCTTTGGGCACTTTATTCGGCATTTGAGGCTTACGGGGTTCATTAATTTCCAGTCCGGCCATGCCCATTTTTTGATAAGCTGTGCGCCAATTGTAATAAGTTGTTCGCGAAATGCCAAACAACCTGCATGTTTCAGAGACATTATTATCCTGCGAAGCATGTTTCAAAATCATAAATTTATTGGGAGCATTATAACCCTTGCCCTTCATGGCAATTCCTCCTGCAGAACCTATAATTTCCAGGAGTCCTTATGCAATTCTCATGCTGTCCTTTCACCATGCTTCTAATTTCTGTCTGCTGTAAAAATTATAGCAATTATGTTAAAAAGTACAATGGCGCTAAGGGCAAAAAGTAGTGGTCAATGATCTTTAACCCTTGCTAGCAGGCCCACTTCAGCATATTCTGCACAATTAGCTGTTTTGCGGTAAAAGAGCGAAAGACTTCTTGTAGCAAATCAGTTTCAGGCGGTTCATGCTTGCCATGATGGCTAGCATAAACCGCCTTTATATGCGCCCCAAAATTATTTTGCATTGTAGCTAGGACTACATAAAAAATAATTGCATTATATTAAACTTTTATCAACCAGAATATTCGGGGAGGAATGAAGATGAAAAGGTTAAGGAAACTTACCGGACTAGTAGTTTTATTGTTAATCATGTTTGCCTTGAGTTTTTCACTGATAGGCTGTGCTCCGAAGCAAGCAGCCCAGCCGCCAGCTCCGGCACCAGCACCTGCGCCCGCCCCAGCACCTACACCGGCACCTGCGCCCGCGCCGGCCCCAGCACCTGCTCCAGCACCTGCGCCTACACCGGTTCCTGCTCCTGCGCCGTCTCCTGCTCCTACGCCGGCACCAGCACCAGCCCCAGCGCCTGCGCCAACGCCGGCTCCAGCCCCTGCACCAGCAGCCCCAGCGCCGGCACCGCGGCCAGTCGTTGTGGCTCCGGCTCCTGTTCCTGCGCCTACGCCGGCCCCGGCGCCACAGCCAGCAATCGACCCCTTCCCCACCAAGGCATTGAAACTGATAGTGCCGGTTGGTGCTGGTGGCGTGTGGGACACCTACGCCCGGCTTTTAGCCAGAGAAATGGAAAAAGAGTTGAAAGTTCCGGCGGTTGTGGAAAATAACGCTGCTGGAGCTGGTGTAGTAGGTACTGCGGCAGGAATGTCTGCGCGGGCAGATGGGTATACCTTGACAATGTTAATGGTAGGCCCCATTACTTCGCAGCCTTTCTTAAGTGCGGTGCCATACAGTTTAGCCCAAATGGAATTAATATCTATGGCAATATCTCAAGGGCATTTGCTGGTTGTGCCTAGGGATGCCCCTGTTAAGAACCTGCAAGAGTTTCACGCGTGGTCACGTTCTAAGCAGCTGAGGACGGGAATCAACCATGTTGGAGGGATTCCGCACTTGGCCTTGCTGCAATTAGCCAAGGCAGGCGGGATAGATTATACCATAATTCCAGGATATAGGAGCATGGCTGATGTCGCTTTGGCAATGCAAGGCGGCCATTTGGATTTCGGACTTTTCCCTCCTGCCGTAGTGGAAGGAGCGATCAGGGAGGGAAGGTTCCGTGTTATTGCCACTCTGGATGATAGAAGGTTCCCAGCATATCCTGATGTGCCAACATTGAGAGAACAGGGACTTGATATTAACGCTACCGTATGGGGCGGCATAGCTGTACCAAAGAATACTCCAGCCAGCCGGGTACAGATTCTGCACGACGCCTTAAAAAAGGCCCTTGAGAATGAAGAAGTGAGAAGAATAGTCGCCCAAACAGGCGGTCAAGTAATGTACATGGATGCAAAGGCATGGCGGGAAAGAATTATCAGAGAACAACAGATTAATAGGCCACTAATTGAAGAAATGCGCGCTAGAGGGGCATTGTAAGGAAAAGGGTGAAACTAGATGGTTAAATACATGACCAATAACGTCTTAGGTGCAGCTGGGATTGTACTTATTGCCTTAATTTACCTGTACGAAGCATGGAAATTGCCACTCGGTTCGCTGATGCGGCCTGGCATAGGTTTTGCGCCAATGCTTTTTGGGACGGTACTTATTGGTCTTTGCCTGCTCCTTATACTAGGGGAATTGCTTTCCCCTAGTATAAGGAAAAAATCTGCCCCGCCTATTCTCGAAAACTTCAAAACTAAAACCAGGGAAGAGATAAAAACACGACAGGCATTAATGGGGTTTATTGCAATACTGCTAATCTATCCTGTAGCTTTAAACTATGCTGGCTTTTTAATCAGTACGATACCATTTTTATACGTCAGTTTGCGAGTGATGGGCCATGAAAATCAATTAGTATCCGTCGGTCTATCTGTATTTATAACTTTTGTTGCATGGGAATTTTTTGCAAGGCTGGGGGTTTTCTTGCCGCAGGGTGTTCTGTGGTAAGCCTTAGAAGGAAACCTTGCCTGGAAAGGGTGAAGTAAAATAGAGGGGCTGCTGTATGGTTTTTCTGTGGCGCTAACACCGATGAATCTTCTTTTCGGGTTGATGGGGGTATTTCTGGGCACCTTGGTCGGAGTATTGCCCGGCATTGGACCGATTGGGGCCATGGCCATACTTCTTTCGTTAACCTTTGACCTGCCACCGGTTTCAGCCCTGATCATGTTTGCCGGAATATATTATGGTTCCATGTACGGAGGTTCTACCACCTCAATTTTAGTTAACGTACCGGGGGAAGCCAGCAGTGTTGTCACCTGTTTAGATGGTTATCAGATGGCTAAAAAAGGCCGGGCTGGGGCGGCCCTGTTTTTAGCCGCCGGCGGTTCTTTTATAGCAGGGACAATAGCACTCATCCTGCTTACTTTTGTTGCACCGCAAATTTCCCACTGGGTAGCAAGGTTTAGCCCCGCTGATTATTTTGCGGTAACCTTTTTTGGGTTAGTAGTGCTTTCACGGTTGAGCCAACAAGGCCTGTTAAAATCGCTGATTATGATTTTTTTAGGTCTAATCCTGGCTACAGTAGGAATGGATATAATTACTGGTGGCGCGCGGTTTACTTTTGGCGTCCTCCCTTTGCTTGGGGGAATCGATTTTGTTCCGGTGGCAATAGGCCTTTTCGGAATTTCGGAAATATTAATAACCCTTGAAGATAGAATGGCTACTTTTAAAAATATCATCCAAGTCAGGCTAAAGGAACTGTTTCCTAACAAAACGGAATTAAAGAGGGCATCAGCACCTGTTTTGCGAGGTTCCTTTTTAGGTTTCTTTATGGGGCTGATACCCGGCCCGGCAGCGGTGATCGCAAGCTTTTTATCTTATACGATCGAGAAGGCTATCAGTAAGCGTAAAGACGAGTTTGGCAAGGGTGCGCCAGAAGGTTTGGCCGGGCCTGAGGCGGCCAACAATGCTGCTGCTGTCGGGGCTTTCATGCCCTTATTATCCCTCGGCATACCCTTTGCTCCGCCCACAGCCCTTTTGCTGGGTGCCTTGTTGATACATGGCATTACACCAGGACCTTTCTTAATTAGAGATCACCCTGATATTTTCTGGGGTGTCATTGCCAGCATGTACATCGGCAACTTTTTGCTGCTATTGCTAAACTTACCTATGGTCGGACTATTTGTCAGCATATTGCGCATCCCTGCCAAAACCCTGATGCCACTAGTCTTGCTGCTTTGTATTGTAGGCAGCTATGCAGTTAATAATTCCATCATGGATGTGGGGATTGTGGTAATCGCCGGTATTGCAGGCTATATTTTGCGCAAACTGGATTTTCCGATCGCCCCGCTTGTTATTGCTTTAGTGATTGGCCCAATGTTGGAAAACTACTTGCGCCAGGCCATGATATTTTCAGCGGGAGACTATCGCATCTTTATTGAGAGTCCGATTTCTGCTACATTCCTGACAATTGCGTTGCTATTTGTTCTTTCACCACTATTGTTGCGGTCGTTGAAACTATTGTTTGCCCGATTAACAGGCTAAAGTTAATCAAATTGAGGGGTTAAAGATGCAAAATAACATTTTAAGTGCCTTGATCACACCCTTTGGGGCAGATGGGCGGCTGGATCAAAAATTGCTGGAAAAGCATGTTCAATGGCAATTAGAAAGCGGTATAACAGGCTTCTTTTTGCATGGGCCGATTGGAGAGGGTGTCAGTTTAAATGAAAAAGACTGGCAATCGGTCCTGGAAATAGCAGCAAGCCAGGCCAAGCATAAAACCATCCTGGTCGAGATAACAAGCCCAGTTAAAGAAGTTTTGACCCGGCGGATAAAGCTGAGCGAAGAGATTGGCATAACAGGGGTAACTGCCTTATTGCCGATGTGGTTTGGTTACTCAACCGCGGTAGCAGCCAATTATTTCCGTCATCTAGTAGAAAAAACGTCGCTGCCGGTGTACTTACACAACATGCCGCGGATAACCGGACTTAGCGTTGATGAAGCAATGCTTAAAAGCATAGTTGCGGAAACCAATGGGCGCCTGGCAGGTATATTAGAATGCAGCGCTGATTGGCAGTTGTATAAAACATTCCGAGACATATTGCCAAATGGAACAATTTACTACGGGCGGGTTGAAGGCATGGAAAGGGCCGCAGCCGAAGGCGCCATTGGGGTGATCGCGGCAACAGCCAATTTATGCCCAGAGGCTCACTCAATACTTTCTAAATTACAGGCCATCGATAGAAAGGCGGAAGCAGGGCAGCTGGCAGACATGCTGGAAGAGCTAGCTAAAAGCATTCATGTGGGGCAGCCTGTAGCTGCAGCCATTAAAGCGGTTTTAACCAAGCTTGAAAGATGTACCTGCTGGACTGGTTTTCCTGTCGTTCCCCTCACTGGGCCCAAGTGGGAGCAATGGGTTTCCGGAGTTGTGCAGCAAGTTGTCGAGATTGAAGGCTTTTGCCATAAAATACAAAACAATTAAGCATTCTACTTTTTATTAAAAGGAGTGGCGGCAATTGAGCAGTCGTTTTGCCAGCAAGATAGTTTTGATTACTGGTGCCGGTGGTTTTATCGGACGCGCGGCAGCCATAAAATTCTACAATGAGGGAGCCGCATTAATTTTAAATGATATTTCAGCGGATAAATTGGCCGAAACCGTCGCTAATATGCCGGATAGTTCCCGGGTAGTGAAGGCAGTCGCCGACGTGGCGAACCATGATGAAGTGGCCAGAATGATGGAGACGGGCTTGGAACGCATGGGAAAGATAGATGTTCTGGTTAATGTGGCCGGCGGAGGCCATGATGGATTGTGGATTACAGAAATAGAAGAGAAAAATTGGGACTATGTTATAGATTTGAATTTAAAGAGCGCTTTTAATTGTATTAAAGCAATAACGCCCCATTTCTTACAAAGAAAAACCGGCAAGATTATCAATGTCTCTTCTTTAGCGAAGGATGGTGTTCCCTGGTTTGCCCAAGCAAAAATCGGGCGCTCCAGCTACTCGGCAGCAAATGCCGGTTTGATTGGTCTGACTCGTACATTAGCCTTTGAATTAGGACCGGATGGAATTACGGTAAACTGCGTGGTTCCGGGTCCAGTGCAGACACCTAACAGTGATCAGGGGATCTTGGGGCGACTCGAGAAAGACCCCAGAGTCTCTTGCACTCCGCAAAAGATGATTCCTTTGGGTCGGCTGGCAACGCCTGAAGAAGTTGCCGGGGGCATTTGTTTCCTGGCTTCAGACGATGCAAACTATATCAGCGGGCATTCTCTATATATAACTGGCGGCTTATAAACTAAAAGGCGGTTCATGCTGTTTCCCTAAAAAAAGGGCTAAGGATACAAAGGTTTTAAGGAGGTCAAACCATATGAAGCAAATTTTTGTGAACCTGAAACGTTTTGATGTGCCAAGACAGCTGGGCGGGATCTGCCCTGTGGATGATCCGAAACAGTGGATCGAGGGAATAATTGCTGAAAGCGTGCAATACGGCTTGGGGCAATTGCCAAACCTGCAGGTCACCTTTCTTTTGCCAGAGGCCCTGATCATCCCTGCTAAGGAGAAAATTGCGTGTTATGAAAATGAGCAAGTAAAAAATATCAGTATCGGCTGCCAGGGCGTATACCGGGAAAACGTTGCTCCAGGCGGAAATTTTGGCGCATTCACCACTAACCTGCCTGCGGCGGCAGCAAAAAATTTGGGCTGTGCCTGGGCGCTGATCGGGCATTCCGAGGAACGCAAAGATAAGCTGGGAGTCATCGGCAGGTTTGAGCCGCTATACAATGACACGGATGAAATGAGAACGAAAGCCGCAAGAGCTGTAGATTCCTTAATTAATGAAGAAGTAATTAAAGCCCTGGATGCTGACCTGAATGTCCTTCTTTGTGTGGGTGAAACGGCCGAACAGCGCGGCGGCGGCAGCTTTGCAGAGCAGCAGCCACGGATTAAAGCTGCGTTAGAGGATCAATTGACGTCAGGTTTAAAGGGAGTAGCAGATAAGTTATTAAACAGGGATGTCGTGATCGGTTATGAACCGGTCTGGGCGATAGGGCCCGGGAAGACACCCCCTGATGGTGAGTACATAAGTTTTGTGTCAGCTTATATCAAAGCGGTAGTCATTGAGAAGTTTGGCTTTGATCCAGCAGTGGTCTACGGAGGAGGGCTAAAAGAAGAAAACGCCGGAATGATTGCACAGATAAAGACCATTGGCGGCGGTCTGGTAGCCTTGACTAAGTTTAGCGGCGACATTGCCTTCGAGCCAGCGGGTTTAAAAAATATAATCAAAAAATACGTTGATTAATCTGCTAAGGAGGCCCATATGAAAAAAGTCCTATTCGAGTACGGCCAGGGACATTTGGAGGCCGAGCTCCCTGATAGTGCGGAAATATTTATCCCAGGGGAGACAGTTGCTGATCCCCCTTATCTAGCGGATCCGGTAACAGCAACCCGGATATCGCTTCTTAACCCGGTTGGGATGCCGGCGATCTCCCAACTGGTTAAAAAGGGCGCCAAAATTACCATTGTCTTTCCTGATAAAGTCAAGGGTGGCTTTCAGGATACCTCTCACCGCAAGGTCGCCATCCCGCTGATCATTGAGGAGTGCTTAAAGGCCGGGGCAGAAAAAAAAGACATTAAACTAATCTGCTCCAATGGTTTGCATCGAAAAAACACAGAGGCAGAATGGAAGTCCATGCTGGGTGAAAAGGTATTCAGCGAATTTTTTCCGGCCAACCAAATAGCCAACCACGATTCGGAGGACTGGGACAACCTGATTGATCTGGGCTATGATGAGCTGGGTGATCGAGTAATCATGAATAAAGAAGTATTTCACTCAGATCTGCCGATACTGATTGGGCATGTCCTGGGGAACCCATACGGGGGGTATTCCGGCGGTTATAAGCACTGTGCCACAGGAATTACCCACTGGGAATCCATCGCCTCCCATCACGTCCCCGGGGTGATGCACCGCGAGGATTTTACTCCGGTAAGGCCTGACAGTTTAATGCGGAAAAAGTTTGATGCTATCGGCCAGCACATGGAAAAATGCATGGGCAAAAAGTTTTTTGCCTGTGACGCAGTATTGGACACCTATCAGCGGCAGATTGCCGTATTTTCGGGATCCGCCGGAGCTATTCAGCCGCTTTCCTGGGAGATAGCCAATAAAAGAACCTATGTGCCGTGGGCTAAAGAGAAATTCGCTGTGATGATGTTTGGCATGCCGCAGAGTTTTCATTATGGAAATGGCCACGGGACCAATCCAATTTTAATGATGCAAGCAATTGCCGCTAATGTGATTAGACATAAACGGATTATGAAAGAAAACTTTGTGGTGATTTGCTCCTCCATCTGCAACGGTTATTTTCATGACCAGGAGTTCCCCTCCTACCGGGAGCTGTACGAGTTGTTCCAGCAAGACTATCACAACACCTTGCCAGATTTGGCCAAGTATGGTGAATACTTTGGCCGGAAGCAAGAATACATAGATATGTACCGCTTTAAGTACGGATATCATCCTTTTCATGCCCTCTCCATGATTTCCTGTGGCCATATCGCCGAAAAGCATTGCGCGGCTATTTACATAGTAGGAGCCTACGAGCCTGGCTTTGCGCGCAGCATGGGGATGAAAACCAGGGAGACTTTTGCGGAGGCACTGAAGGATGCTGAAAAATATACGGGACCGGACCCCAAGATCCTGGCATTGCCCAAAACTTTCAGAACAGCGGCAGTCCACTTGATGATGGAAAATACAGAGCTACCTTCAGTTTAGCATGTCGCAACAAATACGCAAAATGAAAGGGGAAAGATTGCCGATGAGTATTCAGGCAAAGCTTTATGGGGTTAACCCGGCAGTGGCGACACCATTGACATCTGAAAGAGATATTGATGTGCCTGCCTATAAAAAATTGATTCGCAGGATGGTGGATGCCGGTTGCAGCGGGATTATGATTCTTGGGACTGCCGGTGAAGGGTTTGCCCTGGATGCAAAAAATTATGCACTGGCTATCCAGACAGCTGTTGAAGAAATTAATGGTGAATATCCAGTTCTTGTATGTGCTGGCGGCTTTCCTATGGAGACCGTTCTTAAAAATATGGCAGCCGCTTACAACTTAGGCGCTGATGCCATCCTGGCGGTGCCGCCGTTTTATTATCCGCTGCCCCAAAACGCTGTTGCAGACTTTTATCGAGAACTGGCCGACAAGAGCAAATTGCCGGTGTTGATTTATAATATTCCCGCCTTAACTAAAAACGCAGTAGAGGCGGAGACCGTCATTCAATTAAGCCAGGAAGAAAATATTGTGGGCTTAAAAGACAGCAGCGGGGACCTTGCTTACATGCAAAAAGTGGTAGCTTATACTGATAAGGATAAATTCAGGGTATTCCAAGGCCGGGCACCTTTCTTCCTGGCAAGCCTCCTCTTCGGTGCTGCAGGTACACAGGGGCCGATCCCCAACATTGCCCCGGAGCTGGAACTGGGACTGCATCAGGCTATTAAAGAAGGCAATATGGAACTGGCTAAATCCATCCAATTGAAGATCATGGAAATTGCGAAAATCTTTAGCTATAATGGCAATCCTATCAGCACCAATTTAAAAGGGTTAATGGCTGCTTTAGATATCTGTGAAAAATATACCGCCCCCACCATCCCTGTTTTAAGTGATGACAAAGTGAAAGAACTGGGACAAAAATTAGCAAGTATAGTAGTCTCTAAAAATAATGAAACGGGGCAATTGTGATGAGGCAAATCGAAGAACTTAAGTTTTTAGATGCTCTTTATTACTTTAAAGAGCATACTTGGGCCAAAGTGGAGGGTGATTTTGTCCGGGTAGGAATTACAGACTATGCTCAGGATCAATTAGGAGAGGTCATCTTTATTGAACTTCCTCGCGTTGGTTTAGAGTTGGCTATAGGGGATGAATTTGGCAAGGCAGAGTCGGCCAAGATAGTGTCTTCTTTGTACATGCCCATCAGTGGTAAAGTCACTGCAATAAATTATGAACTAGAAGCATCTCCTGAAATCGTCAATTCAGACCCTTATCAGGCAGGATGGATGCTTTTAGTGCAGCCTGCAGATATCATTGAGTTGCGGAACCTTTTAACCAAAGACAAGTATATCGCCATGCTGGAAAAAAATGAATAAGTAAAGCCATGCAAAAGGAGTTTGGCTATGAGCAACACACTTTACACAGCTACTGGTTGTACCCGTTGTAAAATAGTTAAGGATTTCATGCACAGACATGGTGTTGACTATGTAGAAAAGGATATCAGGGCGGATGGCAAGGAAGACTTTCAGGATTTCTATAAAAAAAACCGCGTTGCTATCATCCGGGGGGCCGATGGAATAGAGTTTCCTATTTTTGCTGACGGCAAGGCTATCCGGCAAGGGATAGCGGCTGCTATCGCCTATCTTCATTCCGGTGAGAAACTAGAGGGGTTTTTTGGAGTAGGCACTTTGCACAAAGAGTGGGTGGATGGCATCCATATTTCCGCGGGCAACCCGAAATATGCCGAGGATTTTGTTAGTGTCTTAAGATATTTAAAAAGCAACAACATGAAACTGCAAATAGAAACCAATGGAAAAAATAGCGGCATTTTGCAGCTGGTTTTTAATGAAGACCTGGCAGACGCTGTTATCATGAATATCCTGGGACCCCTGAACCTTTACGGCCAAATCTTAGGTGAGGAGGTAGAGATGGAAGATTTAATCAAAAGCATAGCACTGGTTGCTCAGTTTCCTAATTATAAATATCAGGTCACCGTTGCTCCCCTTATGCGTAAGGACGGCAATCCTCCTGAGATTAGCTACCTCACGCCGGAGGAGATGGCGGAGATCGCCAGGCTAATCGAAGAAGTTACCAGGACAAGGCAAAATCCCTTTTTTATCCGGCTTTTCAAGCCTGAAGAGACAATAGATGAGGGTTTGAAAGCGATTGCTCCAATGAGCTCAAGCGCCTTATTAACATATAGAACTGCCGCCAGGGCCTACCAGGTATTGGCGGAAATTGCCAAACAGCAGTGAGCAATAGTGAACAATTAACGATGCAAAAATTCTATTAACCGGAGGAATGACATGACTTATCCAAGCATTTATCCAACAGGTGTAACCATCTATAACCCAGAGAAATGCTGGAACGGGTATACCCTGTTGCAGGCAGGGGAGCTGGGAGCTTTTTTAATTGATATGAACGGCAGGGAAGTTCAGCTCTGGAAGGGTTTGCATGGTTTTCCCAATAAGCTGTTGCCGGGTGGTTATGTATTAGGCCATACCGGCCAGAGAAACACTGCCTTCAGTATTCAGGATCACATTGATTTAATCCAGGTTGACTGGGAAGGCAATATCGTTTGGAAATTCAACCAGTACGAGTATATTGAGGATCCGGGAGAAAAACCCCAGTGGATGGCCCGGGTGCATCATGATTATCAAAGAGAAGGCAACCCGGTAGGGTACTACGCGCCTGGCCTGGAGCCTATGATAGATCAGGGAAATACTCTGCTTTTAACCCATAAAGACGTGAGAAATTATAAAATATCTGACAAGCTTTTGCTTGATGACGCAATCATTGAGGTGACCTGGGACGGCGAGCTGATCTGGGAATGGTGCTGCCACGACCATTTTGACGAGTATGGCTTTAGCGAAGCGGCCAGGAACATCCTGTACCGGGATCCTAATGTGCGGCCGATCAGGGGTGGCATGGGGGATTGGATGCACATCAATTCCATGTCAGTGCTGGGTCCTAATAAGTGGTTTGATGCCGGCGATGAGCGTTTTCATCCGGAAAACATTATTTGGAGCGGGCGGGAAACCAACATCATCGCGATTATCGACAAGAAGACCGGCAATATTAGCTGGAAACTCGGGCCGGATTATGACGCCACTAAAGAGCAAAGAGAACTCGGCTGGATTATTGGTCCCCATCATCCCCATTTGATTCCCCAAAGCCTGCCTGGGGGCGGAAACCTCTTGGTTTTTGATAACGGCGGCTGGGCTGGTTACGGCTTGCCTAATCCCAGTTCACCCACCGGCAGGATGGCTGCCCATCGGGATTATTCCAGGGTACTGGAAATTGAGCCAACTACCCTTAAAATTGTTTGGCAGTATACCCCTTCTGAAGCTGGCTTGGTCTTTCCTGTCGACTCTAACCGCTTTTATAGTCCTGTAGTTAGTGGCGCCCAAAGGATGCCCAATGGCAATACTTTGATTACAGAGGGTTCAGGCGGGCGAGTTATTGAGGTTACTCCGAATCACGAAATTGTTTGGGAATACATTAACCCATACTGGGGCAAACAGGCAAAAACGAACATGGTTTACCGGGCTTACCGTTCGCCTTATGCCTGGGTTCCGCAAATTGAACCGCCTAAGGAAACCCCGATTGAACGGGTAAATTTAACCAGGTTTCGCGTTCCTGGCGCAGCTGTTGACGGTCGCCTGAGGGAGACAGCTGTGGACGGTGTGTTGCCGTATCAAGTTTCTAAGGCTTTCTGCGTCGCTGCAGACGACGAAATAGACTCTTAAGCCAGATTGCTTGTTATATTGATGAACGGCAAAACAGTTTAAAAAGGAGGTGTTCAAATTTTAATAATGCATTTAGGTCCAACGGTTTTTTGGTGAAACAGAAATCTGAATCGAGTAGAACATTAATGAGAAATGTAACAGGAAAGGAGAGCAGCTAGTGAGTCGTAAATTTGATGACATCGTGCCAAAAGGGGCAAAATTTGAAAAAGTAGCGAGTGGTTTCGTATTCACTGAAGGGCCGGTCTGGGATGCCTCAAAAAAATGCCTATATTTCAGTGATATTCCATCAAACATTATGCGGAGATGGTCAAAAGACAAGGGGATTGAGGTATTTCGGGAGCCAAGCGGAAAATCCAATGGCCTGACAATTGACAAACAAGGAAGACTGCTTGCTTGTGAACATGCGAATCGCCGGGTTTCACGCACTGAAAAAAATGGCACTATCACAACAATTGCCGACAAATACAATGGCAAAAAACTAAACAGTCCGAATGATGTTGTTGTAAAATCTGATGGCAGCATCTACTTTACCGATCCGCCCTTTGGTTTAACCGTAGAATTTGGCAATCCCGGCGAACAGGAATTGCCGTTTCAGGGTGTCTATCGTCTGTCACCGGATGACAAAGATCTGACGCTACTTGTGGATGATTTTATTAGGCCTAACGGGCTTGCTTTCTCCCCCGATGAATCTGTTCTCTATATTGACGATAGCCATGAAAAGCATATCCGCGTGTTTGATGTAAAACAAGATGGCACTATTGCTAATGGACGACTGTTTAATGATTTACATGCAGATGCAGTGGGCAATGTTGATGGCATGAAAGTAGATACTGAAGGCAATATCTATGTAACAAGCCCCGGCGGAGTCACGATCATCGATCCAGGAGGCCATAAGCTGGGGGTTATCGAAATACCGGAAATAGCCGCTAATCTGGCTTGGGGAGAAGATGACTGGAAAACTCTTTTTGTCACAGCAAGAACGTCAGTTTATAAAATGAGGCTAAACATTCCAGGCATAAAAGTTCCGTGAGGGAGATGCCATAATTTTAGCCTCCCAGTTTAAAAAATTTACCTGGAAACCTCGTGGATCAAAAATTAAAAGAGGAGGAGTGAGCTATTATGAGGAGAAACTGGAAAAAAAGTATCACCCTGATTTTGATTGTGGGGTTATTCATGGTGCTGGCCCAGGGCTGCGCCCCTGCCCCTGCTCCCGCTCCTGCCCCAAAAACTGTTGAGTTTCCAACCAAACCAATTACCATTATTGTACCTTGGGGTCCGCAAAGCTGGGGCTTTCTGCAAACCCAGGAGTTAGCCGTAGCTCTGGAACCGCTTCTTGGCGTGAGGGTGCTTGTAGAAGCGATGCCAGGCGGGGCAAGTGCCGTCGGAACTAAGTTTGTCAAGGAAGCGGCACCAGATGGCTATACCCTGCTTAACGGCTGGGTTGCCGGCTTGGCGGTACAACCTCTGTTTCAGGATCCCCCGGGACCAGGATACGATGTGTTACAGGATTTCGAACTGCTGGCACATTTTACAGAATCTCCTGTAGTCGCAATAAGCAAAGCGGATGCGCCTTGGAATACAATGGCGGAGTTTATCGCCTATGTGAGGGCTAACCCTGGGAAAAGTTTTGCGTTTAGCGGCGGGCCGGCCTTATCTGTCCACTCCTTATTTGGCGGACAGATATTCCGCGATGCGGGCGTGGATGTAAAAGGCATCTTCTACGATGACGCAGCTGCTGCCGGGGCAGCGATGATGGCAGGAGATGTGCACGTAGCCTTTGATAGCTTTGCCTCAGTAGAAAGATATGGCAAAGATAAGGTGAAAGCAATTGGGGTACTTGCAGAACGCCGTTTCCCAGGTTTTGATGATATACCTACAATAGCTGAGCAAGGAATTAAGACCCCAACCGTTCCCTCCTGGTCAGGAATTCTGGCGCCTAAAGGGCTGCCGCAAGAAGTGAAAGATAAGTTAAACCAAGCCCTCAAGCAGGTGTTAACCAGCGAAGGGTTCCGGCAGAAAATATTTACTAACATGAGGTGGTATGTCACTTATAAAGATGGAGACGGGCTTAAAGCGCGGATTGAGGCAAGTAAGGAACAATTAAGGGAGCCGATTGCACGACAAAAAGCGGCCCAGGCAAAGAGGTAGTAATTTATGTGGTAAATAGTCTTAAATTGGCTGAGGTTCGGGTATTTGCCCGAACCTCAGCCCGCCCCTAAGGAGGGTGTTTTCTATGATTAACTCCAAGACATTGGAATACATTGTTGGCCTCTTTTTCTTAGTCGTTGGTGTCGGTCTTTATTTTTTAGCAAATAGAATTGATACTGCCCAAGCATGGATGATTAATATTGGCTTTTGGCCAAAGTGGCTAGGATTAGGCATGATCTTGTTTAGCCTGATCATGCTTGTGCAAGCGCGACTTTCGCAGAATAAGCCAGTTAATTTCTTACCGCAAAAGGCGTCCTGGTTATTAATTGGGAGTTTCGTCGTTTATTTAATAACCCTTCCTTTATTCGGTTATTTTATCGGTTCGATCATTTGGCTGGCAGTCATAGGTTTAATTGCTGGAGAACGAAGCATAGCAAAACTATTAGCCTTAGCAATTTTTGTTACGGTTATTGGCTATGCGGTATTTTGGCAGGTTTTATATGTTCGTTTGCCGGTAGGCGTTTTTGAGGTCTGGCTGGGATTAGACGCGTTTCTTTACCGCTAAGACCTCGCTTTGACGGCAAACCTTTTTTAGCAAAGAAACAATCCAGCTTGAATTGGCATGCCAAAATGCAAAAAAAGGTGGATGACTAATTATGTTGGTTGAGATGTTGGATGCTTTTTTAGCTATTGCTACAAGTCCCAGTAGCATTGCCATTGTTTTAGGTTCCGCGCTAGTCGGGTATATGATAGGGGTGCTTCCTGGTCTGGGAGTTTTATTTGGCATTGTCGTATTGCTTCCCTTCACGCTGAAACTGCCTCCAGAGCTTGGAATTACTGCGCTGATGAGTATCTTTGTAGGGGCGGCCACTGGGGGCGGGCTAACCGCTGCTGTCTTGGGTATTCCCGGCACCCCAATGGCAACGGCAACTTTACTGGATGCTTATCCCATGAGTAAGCGGGGGATGCCAGGGCAGACTATCGGGACCGTAATTATTGCTTCAGCATTTGGGGGTATTTTTAGCGCTATATTTCTGACAATCTTTGCGCCATATCTTGCTCGTGTAGCCATAAATTTTGGCGCGCCAGAATTTGTTGTTTTGGTTTTGCTTGGACTATCAACAGTTGCCATCGTCAGTCATGGTTCAATGGCCAAAGGCTTTTTATCAGCGATCATCGGCCTGACCCTCGCGATGGTGGGAACAGATCTGGCTACAGCTATGCAAAGGTTTACCTTTGGCGTCCCTGAACTGGCGGTGGGTTTTGGCATGATCCCTGTCCTCTTGGGGCTTTTTGCTATTCCGGAGATAATCGCCTTGGCGGAGCGGGAGGAGAAGGGAGCATGTGTTCCTGTCAAGACTTTTATCAAGTCATATGCGCCTAAATGGCTCACAAAGAAGGACTGGCAAAGATTATGGCCGGGGCTTTTCAGATCATCAATGATCGGGTCTACAGTTGGTGCCCTTCCAGGAGCAGGAGCTGATATTGCTGCCTTCGTCAGCTATGGTGAAGCTAAGAGAACTGCAAAGCATCCGGAAAAATTTGGCACAGGGATTCCGGAAGGGATAGTTGCTTCTGAGGCGGCTAACAGCGCAGTGCCGGGCGGGGCTTTGATCCCCACCTTAACATTAGGCATACCAGGAGATGCTGCAACTGCGATTATTATGGGCGTGTTGTTCATGCATGGGCTTTCGCCAGGACCAACTCTTTATACACTACACAGTGATGTGGTGGCTTATATCTATGTGGGGCTTTTTTTAGCGGTCATAACGGTAATGTTCATTGGGATGTTTCTTTCCGGCCCTTTCATTGCGCTGTGCAGCCTGAAAAAAAGCCTGTTAGTCCCGGTTGTAATGCTGCTTTGTGTTTTAGGAGTGTGGGCTGTAAACAGATCAATGTTTGATTTGTGGACAATGTTTGCCGTTGGCTTATTCAGTTATGTATTGCGCAAGCTAGAGTTTCCTTTGAGCCCGATAATTTTAGGATTTATCCTGGGTCCATTGTTTGAACAGAACCTGCGTCGGGCCTTAACCCTTTCCGACGGCAGCCTGGCGATATTTTTTACTCGTCCTTACTCGCTGGCAATAATAATCCTTTTTGCTGTGTTAGTGTTTGGCCTGATCAGGACTTTAAAAAAGACTGCTCCCGCTAAATGAGTTGATGGTGAAATTAAAATTCAAACAGAGGAGGATTTTAAAAAATGATCCAACTGCATGTCGAGTTTAAAATCAAGGAAGAGAGGAAAGAAGAACTTCAAAACGCGGTGGAAAAGGTTTTTTTACCTGCCATCTCCATTCAGAAGGGATTTAAAAACTGTTATTTCCTGTTGAACAGGGAAGACAACACAAAAGGTGAATTGATCATTGTCTTTGACAGTGAAGAAGAGAGACAGGCCTGGGTAGCCACGCCGTTACATGAAACAGCCTGGGGTGAGGTTGGAGCTAATCTAGAGGTGCTGGCCCTGAAGAAATATGATCTTAAAGCTTGGAAGTAGCAATTCTAAGCACGGACAGAAATGGAGGAATGGAATTGAGGCTAAAAGACAAGGTGGCCATTGTTACAGGCACGGGCCGCGGCATCGGATGGACAACGGCAATAGAATTGGCCTGTGAGGGCGCAGACGTTGCAGTGACTTCCATAATGGAAGATAAAGAAAGTATAGAGAAGTTGGCTCAGGAAATAAGGCTGCTAAACAGACGCGCAATCCCAATAATTTGTGACGTCTCTGATGAGGATTCTGTTGTCGCGATGGTTCAGGAAGTAGTCGGTTCATTTGGAAAGATTGATATTCTGGTTAACAACGCCGGCATAGCCGGACCTGTTGCTAACGTCGTTGATATGGACCTTGCCGGCTGGAATAAAACGCTGGCGGTTAACCTTACAGGTACGATGCTTTGCAGTCGTGAGGTATTAAAGCAGATGATACCTGATAAAAGCGGGGCGATTATTAACATTGCGTCTAATGTGGGCAGGCGCGGGCTGGCGATGAGAACCCCATATGTATGCTCGAAGTGGGCCCAGATTGGCTTCACCCAGACCTTAGCCCGCGAGGTTGCCAAACACAATATTCGTGTAAACAGCGTCTGTCCTGGCGCTGTTGCAGGAGAACGAATCAAGTTTTTTATTGGGACCAGGGCTAATTCGTTAGGAATTTCATATGAGGAAGCATACCGGCAAGTAGAAGCCGAGGCTCTCTTAGGCAGAATGGTTACTCCAAAGGAAATTGCGGCTGCGGTAGTCTTCCTTGCCAGCGATGCATCAAGCGGGATAACCGGCCAATCCCTAAATGTTTGCGGCGGTACGGTTTTCAGCTAATAGGCAGGGGGCAACTTGCCCCCCTCTTACTACTCCGAAAGTTGTTTATAGAGAGAATCCATGATTATAAATCCAACTTCTAAGGCTTTTTGGTCATTTTCCACCACTTTTCTTAGACCCCGAAAAATAACTTCTAGCCCGGCCGCTTCTGGGGGAGGAAGCACATCGTTTAAGGCATCGGCAGCATCAATAATATCGCAGATCTGGCTCAAAACAGGATCATTAATATAGTCATATTCTTTCAGGATAGTGCAAAAAGTGCAGCGGCCCCTCTTATGACTAAGGGTTGCCCCAGGAATATCAAAGGGTATTCCATCCAAGTCTTTTAAATCACTACCCTTTTTGACAAAGAAAAATTCCGCGTTGGTATCGATGAATTTCTTAATTATCCACGCACTTGAGATCCTGTCTATGCCCACATTTTCCCATGTGACCCATTTCATGTTATCCTTCTCCCTTTTTGGAAAACTCCTCTGCTTTTCTTTCCAAGGCCCCTTTAACTTGAATCCAAAGCGGTGATTTTAAATAATCCTGTGCTTTTACCCTGTTCATTTGCGACCACAGGGACTGAAGCTGTTTAACGCTGACCACATCATCAACTGCGTTAATTATTTCTTGATATTGTTTACAAGCCTGTTCTAAAAAATATTCTTTAATACGTTCTTCTTCTTTATTTGAGAGACACGCGGTTTCCCAAAGGCTTGCTTCGCCGCCCATTTCCTTAATTTCTTCAGCAAGCCATTCGAAGTCTTCTAGTGTTCTTTCGGAGTAAGGAAGAATGCAAAGAGAATCCTGCAGGGGAAAGACATTTAGTCTTCTAAGCTTGCGCCAAACGGATACTTTATTAGCTGATGTCTTAGATTTGGGAAGTTTGTATACAAGCATTAACCATTTGATATTTAACAACTCCTTCCCTACACCATATAACATAAAACATGCAAAATTGCATGTAACTTTAGTTACATAATAAAATACGATTCTTTTGATGTCAAGTGTCAGAAAAGACTTATGATTTTAAAGCCGTATAGTCTTCCCCGGATTGCATTATTAACAATATGAGCAGTGTCAAAACATGTACGCGATAAAAGAAGATTGATAGATGCTATTGACAGCGCAAACGTGATTATATATCATTAAAACAAAAATGTAACCAGAGTTACATTTTAAAGGAGTGGTAATTTTATGCCCCCATACCAAAACCACTTGGAAACTAGCCTGATAAGAACCAGAAAGGAATACTATGAGCTTCACAATTGGTTGGACAATGACCCGGATAAGGAAGTAAAAGCTTTGCGTCATAGCCTTGATATTTTGCCCAAAAACATTGATTATGTGAGGGAAAGCTGGGGTGATGAAGCTGTTGCGGAGTTCCTGCTGCACGTTGTTGAGGATTTGGCCATGAAAGACATTGATAACCTGCGTAGGGCCGGATGTCCGGAGGAAGCTGTTGAACACAGTGTCGAAGTTGCCAGGAAGGCCCTGGAAATTTCCAGCCGGGTAAAAATTGACGTGGATAGAAAGCTCATTGTGCTTGGCGGCATCTACCATGATTTAGGTAAATCAGTGACTAACGAACTTCAACACGGCGAAATTGGCGCGGAAAAGGCCCGGGAATTTGGACTGGGTGATGAGATTATCAATATTATCCTAAAACATATTCGCGGCGGTTTAACCGAAGCCGAGGCTATTGAGCTGGCTCTGCCCGTAAGGGATTATCTACTTAGGACCCCAGAGGAAAAAATCGTTATTTATGCTGATAGAATGGTTGATATTTATACTGAAGAGCTGGTTAAGGCCGATGAGAAGGGTGCGGAGGATTGTTTTGAGGAAATATTAAAGCAGTTTATCAAATACGGAAAGAATAAACTGACCACAGAGCGTTATCTGATGCTGCACAAAGAAATACATGAGTGGATGAAGGGATAAGGGCATGACTATTCTGTCTGATAGGAGACTTATTTGGACCTTTAGCTTGTGCGGGCTAGTGGCCATCTTTAGTTCGACACTTTCCAAAACCCCTGTTTTACCGCTATTTGCCTCCAATCTGGGCGCATCGGATGTCCAGGTAGGCTTGATAGCCGCTGCGTCAACTTTGCCTGGCATTTTAATAAGTTACATAGCAGGGGCCATGTCTGACAGATACGGGTGGAGAAGGCTATTATTAATCTCTCTATTTATCTTTTCAACTGCCCCCATCTTTTACCTATTGCTGGATAATTATTATCAATTAGCGGGAATTCGTTTTTACCACGGCTTTGCCACCGCCATATTTGGACCGGTTGCAATGGCGGCCATTGTTTCTGTCAGTGGTGCAAGAAAGGGTGAAATGCTCTCGCTATATTCTTCCTCCACCATCATAGGTAGGGCAGCGGCTCCCTTTGTGGGGGGATTTTTACTGGCTTCATGGGGCTTTAACGGTTTATTTCTGGTTTGTGCAATTGCCGGCACTGCTGCACTAATATTAGGCGCAGGTTTTTGGGGACGGATAAAACAGGGGGATGCTATTGAGATTACAAAAAAAGAAGCCGAAAACGGCGGTTTAGTTAAGAATTTATTGGCTCTTCTTCGCCACAAGAAATTACTGTTGTTGGGCTTTTTAGAGGCTGCGGTTTTTTTTGCCTACGGTGCCTTTGAGATAATATTTCCCCTCTATGCAATGGGGCTGGGGATAGCCGTATGGCAGATCGGTATTATCATGGGCCTGCAACTTGCAGGGGTTATTATCTTCAAGCCTATTTTTGGCAGGTTATCCGATCGGGTGGGCAGGGCCCCTGTAATCCTTTTGGGACTGGTACTATGTGCTCTGACAATGGGAGGCGTTTCCTTCTGGGATAGTTTAATTGGCCTTGGAGTGCTAAATGTGGGATTTGGGATCGGATTTGCCTTAGTCACTTCAAGCACGCGTCCTTTTGCGGCCGAGCTTGTCCAAAGTAATCAGCTAGGCGCTTCTTTGGGTGTTCTGAGTACCTTGATGGATATAGGTCATATGGCAGGGCCACCCATTTTAGGGATGATTACTGTAATTTTAGGTTACCGTGCCGGATTCCTAATGCTTGCTGCTGCTCTGATTATAATAACTTTAATATGCGGGTACTTTTTGGGGCAAGTTAGGGACGGTTCCTGACTTGCCCCCTGGCTACATTCCTAATAGGCTGCGGATGGTTTTGGACTGGGAGCGGCTTACCGGAACCTCGCTTTTTTCGTTGTCATCCACTACCAGCACCAGGGTGCCGTTAACCATTGGTACAACTTCCTTGGCTTTTTTAATGTTGACCAAATAGGAGCGATGGCAGCGGAAAAACAGGTTGGGATTGAGCCGCTTTTCCAGGTCCTTCAAGGTAAACCTTGTCAAGTACTTTTCCTTGTTTGTTTTGATAAAGGTGTAGTCGTTGCTGGCGAAAAGGTAAACGATATTCTTTTCATCTACCAGGATGGTTTTTCCCTTATGCTCAACAGGGATTAATCCAATGGATTTTCTTTTTTCTTCAGTTGGCTCCGCCGGTTTTACGGGAGGGTTAGCTTGAGTCAGCTGGAGCACTTTTGCCATGGTTTTATCAAGGCGGCGAGTGTCTACCGGTTTTAGGAGGTAGTCTACGGCATTGACCCCAAAAGCTTCAATAGCGTATTCCTCATGGGCCGTCACGAAAACAATCAACGGGTGACGATTCATCTCAGCAATAGTCTTGCTTAATTCCAAGCCGCTTAAACCAGGCATCGCAATATCCAGGAAAACAATCGAATAGTCCAGTGCGTGGATTAAAAGCATTGCTTCCCTTGCGTTGGTAGCCTCTCCTACAATCTGAACATAATCGTATTTTTCCAAAAGAAACCGCAGCTCATTTCGGGCTGGATATTCGTCATCGACAATAAGAGTTTTTAAAAACAAAATTAACCCTCCTTTTCCCTGAAATAATATTCTGATTTAATTGTCTAAATCCTCTAATTGAGTGTAAAATTCGCAAAAAAGCTCTGTGGGCATGGATATATGTAGAGTTGACGGTTTCCGTAAAAAAATGGCATGGGCATCAAAATCAGTAATATTTTTATTTCCTTCTCTATACAATTCTAGTAGTAAAAAACGGTAAAGGAGGAGTTTTTTTATGCGGCCAGAAGCGGGCAGGAAGAACAAGGTGATCCTGGCGCTTATCTTGGCAGGTATAATGCTGTTTAACAGTGGCTGTGGTATTACCGATGCCCTGAGCAGCTTGAGAGACAGGTTTGCCGGCCAAAAAGTGCAGGATGTGAAATCCCCTGGGGAGACCCCCATTAACCTGGTGCCAGAGCAGCCGGCAAAGGCAGTGGAAACTACAAAGGTTGTCCTTTATTTTGCTGACGGCGGAGGTCAATTTTTGGTTGCCGAGGAGCGAGAAATCCCAAAAGTTGTAGGGATAGGCAGATCAACCATTGAGCATCTGATCATGGGTCCCAAGCCGGGTTCTGCCTTGCTGCCGACAATCCCATTTGGAACCCAACTGAAAGATATCAATATCAAACCGGATGGATTGGCAATTGTTGACTTTAGTAAGGAGCTGGTTGCTAATCATATTGGGGGTAGGGCAGCCCAGGAGCTGACTATATATTCTATTGTAAATACCCTAACCCAGTTCCCGGGTGTCGACCGGGTTCAATTCAGGGTTGAAGGGCAAAATGTCGCCAAGATTGGCGCTGTTACGGTTGCTCCGGTGATGACTCGCAAGGATAATATTATCGGCACCAGATAACAGAATACGCCTTTTTCCCTGGAGAGTTCTTTGTTTTTTCCGGCCGCGGGCACCACTAACGGCTGAAGTTGGTTCTGCGGCTGTATTATTTTTCGGTCGGGGGAGCTATGGTTTTAATTTAGGTTTGGGTTCAGATGGCAGTTGCGGCAATTTGTTTTAACTGATCTGTATTGAAATAGCATGGCTTTAAGTGCTACAATTTAAACGCAGCGGAGAGAAAACGATTATCCAGGGGGAATTCTTGGTGGCACGATTGTTAATGAAACTGGGGTAGGGGGAAGGCCATGGATAATTATTTTAAGGAAAAAATCCCTCTGGATATGCTGGAAGATATGCGCGCTGAGGTTTTGCAGGTTTGGCCTGCCGGTGTTTCCTCGAATCTGGAAGAAACTATTGAATTCCTGGCAAATGAACCCCGCCGCAGGAACCTCGCCCTGCGCATGTTGGATGCTAAGGAAAAAGGAGAGACTTTGGTTCAGCCGCGGGGGGGCAGGCTCTTGTTGGAGGATCATCTTAGGTTCCTGCAAGGCCTGGAGCAGGATGGAGGGGCGGATATCCTGCCGACTACCATTGATCATAGAACTCGCATGGGTCGTTTTCAGGAATTAGAGGCAGAATTGCATTCTTCAGGTGAGATACCGGATCAGGCAACAGGTTTCCCCATTATTAATCACGGAGTTATGGCAGGAAGATATATAACTTCTCAGGTCGGCCTGCCGGTTCAAGTGCGCCACGTGGCTGTTGATGCCAGGCTGGCTGCTGAAACTGCTGTTGCAGGCGGCTTTACCGGCATTGAGGGCGGAGGAATCTCAAGTAATGTTCCTTATATCAAAGATATGCCATTAGAGAAATCAATAGCTCTTTGGCAGTATGTGGACAGACTGGCTGGCTTAATCGGGGAAAAGGGAATCCCTATCCATAGGGAGCCATTTGGCGGTTTTATGGGAGGGGCTTTGCTACCTCCTTGTCTTTCCCACAGCGTAAGTATTCTGGAAGGACTATTGGCTGCAGAGCAAGGGGTAGAACACTTGTCCCTGGGGTATATGCAAACAGGTAATTTGATTCAAGACCTGGCGGGGGTCAGTACCTTGATGGAACTCGGTCATGAATACTTTCACCGGATGGGTTATGGTCAGGTTGTCTTAACAACAGTATTTCATCAGTGGATGGGTGGAATGCCTCAGGATGAGAGCAGGGCCTATGCTGTTATTGTATGGGGAGCGGTAACAGCAGCCATGGGAAATGCTAATAAAATAATGGTACGCTCGCCCAGAGAGGCAGCTGGTTTTCCCGGTTTGGATGGAATTAATGCCGGGCTAAAGTCCGCCAGACAGGCTATCAATTTGGTCAAACATCAACGGCAAGCCTTTGTGGACTATCCTGGGCTGAAGGAGGAGAAGGAACTGCTTCGATTGGAAACCCGGAGCATCTTAGATAAGGTGATTGATTTGGGTGATGGTAGTGTTGGGGCAGGAGTGGTTGAAGCCTTTAACCGGGGTGTAATCGATATCCCCTTTTCCACCAGCCGTATTAATGCCGGCAGGGTCCTGCCAGTTCGAGATATAGAAGGTGCTGTAAGGCTGCTGGAACCGGGGAATCTTCCTCTCCCTGCCGAAGTCCTGGCTGTCCACGCAGCGCGGGTAAATGAGCGGGGGCGGCAGGAGAACCGGACCCCGTCCTATCAAATGGTGTTGGACGATATTTATGCTATCGGCAAGGGTATCTTAAAAGGAAAGTAAATCCACAGCCAACAAAGGCTAATTGCATTGGATTCATTAATAGTCGCAGTACTGGATTGTTGGGTACCTGATCCAAAGGCAGGCGGAGCCTGTTCCTAATCTCAATCAGGGCTGGCGGAGATGTCTGAAAGAAGAAGCCGGTTTAACCTCTTGGTTTATCCGGCTTTTTTTCATTTTCAGTATCAATTGCACATTTATCTTTACATCCACACCGCCCCAAGACTGACTTGAAGATAACCTTAACTGAAATTTAATCTGAAACTTAACTATCCTTAATCATGATCACTTATTGATAAGTTATTTTGGTCTTAATAGGACAATGAACCATCCAAGATGACCAGATAGGGGGCAAGGCGGTTTGCTGATGCCAAAAACTAAGTGCGTCTTTAATTACCTGCCGTTAGTTGAGTACATCATTGAAAAAATCAGGCGGGGCGAGTTTGCCGCCGGGGATAAAATCCCATCAGAGACTGAGCTGATCAAGCAGTTTGGTATCAACAGGCATGCGGTGCGACAAGCCCTCGGCCGAGTCGAAAAAATGGGGTGGACCACAACTTTTCAGGGTAAAGGTTCTTACGTGCGTCCCAGGCCGCCGGTGGTTTCCTACTATGTTTCAGGGAACACCCGCTTTACAGACAATATGCGGCAGGCGGGCCAGAGGCATCAGAGTGTGCTGTTGGAGTGGGAAAAAGGCATCCCCTCGGCAGAAGAAGGCCGGAATCTTCGCTTGACTGCCGGTGAACTGGTGTACCGCTTGGAAATCCTGCGCTATGTGGAGGATTTCCCTGTTTCAGTCACCACCTCGGTGATCCTGGAAGAAGCGGTACCCGGTATGGAACGTTACCTGGAAGGATTCTATTCCCTTTACGCTATTTTGGAAAATCATTACCACTTCCGGCCGGTACGAATAAGAACGGTCTTCCAGGCAGCCTTTGCCGGAGCGAAGGATGCCGGTCACCTGAAAATGCCGGTCGAAGTGCCCATCTTGCGAACAGAAAGCCTGATGTGTCATCCCGCCGGCTACCTGGTTGAATACGGCATTGCCCGGACACGCGGAGATATGAGCCGGCTTTGTGTCGAATTCGGGACGAACAGCTTCTTTGGAGGGAGGTGGGAAGCGGGCCAAGACGGCACAAAGTCAGAAAATCTTTGTCGCGACGATTTGGGGAGTTGAAGAAATAAGGTTTAGAAAAAGAAAGGATGTGTTTTTCTGTGCTTGTAAACTTGGGTAAAGAGATTAGGTTACTGGTATTAACCGGCTTAGTTTTGATCCTGATTGCTTCCTTCTCGGTCATCGGCTGCGCACCAAAAGAACAGGCAACACCTAAAGCAGCGGCCCCGCAGGTCCTCAGGCTGGCCTTGATTCCGGCTGAAGACATCGTGGAGATGATGAACAGATTTGAGCCGGCCAGGCAGTATTTAGAAAAAGAGATTGGGATCAAGATCGAGATGTTCAAGGCCCTTGACTACACTGCAGTGATTGAGGCCATGCGCGCCAAAAAAGTGGAGATTGCCTACTTTGGTCCCTTTTCCTACGTGTTGGCTGCAGAAAGGGCCAACGCCCAGGCCATTGTCGCCGGGGGGGATGCCGATGGAAAACTCAGTGTTTACCACAGTATTTTGATCACCCACAAGGACAGTGGGCTGCAAAACATTGATGACGTCAAAGCCCGGGCCGCCAGTCTCACCGTTTCCTTTGTCGATCCGGCCTCGACCTCCGGCTACCTAATTCCAAAGGGATATATGGAATCTATTGGTATCAAAGTGGATCAAGCTTTTAAGGAAGTCATTTTTGCCGGCGGACACGATGCCTCCATCCTGGCTGTTCACGCTCGCAAGGTGGACTTAGGCGCCACCTGGGAAGGGCCATACCAGAAGGCCATAGCGGGCGGAGTGGTCAAGGGGGAAGATGTCCGGGTAATTTGGAAGTCGGACCCCATTCCCCGGTCGCCGGTCGCCGTAAGGGGAGATCTGGATCCGGCCTTGATCAAGCGGATCCAGCAAGCCTTTTTGGATATGCCAAAAAAGGCTCCTGAAGCCTTTGCCCAGTGGGAAGGCATGTGGGAAAAAAATAAAAGTTATGTCGCCGTGACCGGTGCTGAATACGAATTTATCCGGCAGGTAGCCATCGGGCTGGGTAAGCTGCAGGCTAAATAGCTAAAACATTAACAGCACTGAGCTTCTCCGGCACAAAGATGGCTACTGAGAAGCTCAGTGCCGGAATTTAAAAAAGGAGGCGCACACAAATGCTATCCGTAAAAAATATCGCCAAAAAGCTGCCTGACGGCCGGCTGCTCTTAAGGGATATCAGCTTTGAAGTAAAAAAAGGCGAATTCGTTGGGATTCTGGGCGAAAGCGGGGTCGGGAAGACGGTTTTGCTGCGGTGCATCAACGGTTTGACCACGCCGGACAGCGGCGAGGTGATCATCAACGGGGGTCATTATGCGCAAAAAATCAACGGGAAGAAAGGCAAGGACTTAAGAGAAATTCAACGGCACATCGGGATGATCTTCCAGGGCTCGATTCTGGTCAAAAGACTGAGCGTACTCGAAAATGTATTGACCGGGAGACTGGGCCGGATCAGCCCAATCCGCAGTTTAGTCTACGGGTTTACAGACGACGAGGTGGAGGTTGCTTTGGAGGCTTTAGAAAAAGTGGGTGTCAGGCACTTGGCCGATCGCCAGGCACAGACCCTGAGCGGGGGCGAAATGCAGCGTGTGGCCATTGCCCGGGCACTTTTCCAGGAGCCTTATTTGCTGCTGGCCGACGAACCGGTGTCAAACCTCGACCCTAAAAACACGGAAATGGTTCTGGATTACTTGCAGCCCCTCACCCGGCAAATGGCGATTGTAGGTGTTTTCCACTCGCCAAAGCTCGTCAGCCAGTACTGCACCAGGGCGATCGGCATCAAAGACGGGGTGGTGCTTTACGATGGCAGCCCCCATATCTCCCCCAGCATGCTGATAGCGATCTATGGCACTGATTTGCCGGAACAGCCGGCACGTCAGGTGGCGGTAGCTTGATCGCCATGAAACTGACTGCCATAAAGACCCTGAGCAGATACCGGTCTTATCTTTTCCCGGTCAGCATCCTGGTCTTGCTCTTGTGGGGTGCAGCCGTTGTTAGCCGGGTTGACCCCGCGGTGCTGGCGGCAGGAATCCCGCGAGGCATCGATTTGCTGGGACACATGCTCCCGCCCGACTGGGCGGCCTTCCCCCAGTTGATGGCACCGGCTCTAAAAACACTGCAAATTGCGTTTGTAGGAACTGTTTTCGGTATCCTGGCCGCCTTTGTAGTCAGCTTATTCGCAGCCGCCAACATTAACCCCAACCGGGCCGTCCGCGAGACGATGCGGGGTTTGCTCTCGGCACAAAGAGCTTTGCCGGATTTGATTATCCTCCTCTTTTTCGTTGCCATTGTTGGCTTGGGGCCGTTTCCGGGGGTGATGGCTTTAGCCGTTAGTTCGGTAGGCATGCTGGGAAAGCTGTTTGCCGATGCCATCGAAGAGGTTGATCCCAGGCCGATGGAGGCGCTGGTTGCCGTCGGGGCTACCAAGGGGCAGATCATCCGCTACGCAGTATTGCCCCAGGTTATGCCGTCGCTGATCGCCAACAGTTTGTACCGCTTCGATACCAACATCCGCATGTCTATCTTCTTGGGTGCGGTAGGAGCTGGAGGCATCGGGTTTGACCTGGTGGTGTCCATCAGGCTCTTAGATTACCAGACCGCCTTCTCCGCCATCATTGTCGTCCTGATTTTAGTTCTGGCCTGTGAGAAACTTTCTGATGTCTTGAGAACGAGGCTCTTCGGACAAGAGGTGTTGAGATGAATAAGCACCCTAAAAAGCAAAAGCAAAATGAAGAAGTGCACTACCAGCGCTGGTACCGGCGATGGTTTTGGCCCGGGAGTTTTTTTATGCTGCTTTTCGTGTGGTGCCTTTTTGCGTTAAACATCAGCCCCCGGCAGTTTTGGGAAGGCATACCCCACTTCTTTAGTCTGGTCAGCGAGATGTTCCCGCCCAACTGGGCTGTCTTTACTCGCGGAAAAGTATTGTGGTCGATTCTGGAGGTGCTGTCCATGGCTTTCCTCGGCACCTTCCTTGGTACCTTATTTTCCTTCTTTCTGGCCTTGCTGGCGGCCGGCAATCTCACGCCGTCTCCGCTAGTCCGCACAGCTGCTAAATGGCTGATGGCTGCAGAGCGCGCCGTTCCCACTCTGATCATTATTCTTTTGTTGGTGGTGGTTGTTGGTCTTGGCCCGTTTGCCGGAATGATCGCCCTCGCCATAGGTTCGGTAGGCATGCTCGGAAAACTTTTCGCCGAAGCTATGGAAAATGTTGATCCCAAACCACTGGAGTCGTTGGTATCCACAGGTGCATCAAAGCTGCAGGTCATCCGTTATGCCGTGCTGCCCCAGGTCGCCCCTTCACTAATCGCCAACACCCTCTACAAGTTTGATATCAATCTGCGAGCAGCCCTTTTTTTGGGTGTGGTCGGCGGCGGCGGCATCGGGTTTGAACTCCATCTGGCCATGAGCCTGTTCAGATATGCTGACGCGTTAGCAATCACCGTGATGACCCTGGTTGTGGTCTGGTTGGCCGAAAAAATATCCGACTACCTGCGCAGGAGGATCATCGGGCAAGAGGTACTGCAGTAGCAAAAGGGAGGGAAACTCATCACCATGAACCGGAAACAAAGGACTGAGGTCCTGATCAAGGGCTCACGCCATCTCTCCCTGCAAATGGCAACAGAGGTGCTTAATAATTATCCGGTACAGGTAATCGAAAAGCCCCATCATGGGCTGGTGATGATCAAGATGCGGGAAGGGGCTAAAAACAGCCTTTTTTATCTGGGGGAGCTCTTGGTTACTGAGTGCAAGGTGCAAATCGGCGCTGCTATAGGTATCGGCATAGTTAAAGGGGATGAGCCAGAGTTAGCCTTCCATTTAGCAGTTATCGATGCTGCTTATAATTCCCGCCTGCCGGAGACCGTAGATTGGCAGGAGATGCTTTTGCTGGAAGAAGCTGTTATCGCAAAGGTTAAGGAACAAACAGCATCCCATATTCTGAAAACGCAAGTAAATTTTGAGACCATGGACGTTAAGGAGCAAAGAGATGAAAATGGACCTGGTGCATGATCTTCAATCCGCATACCGCAAGGTACTCTTTTCCATGTCCCGGCCAGGAATTGTGAGCAATCTGGACTTAGAGGCGGCTAAAGTGGACCTGGATGCCCATTGTTATCCGGGAACACTGCTTTTGGCACTGATGCTTTTGGACACAGAGGTCAGCTTCAAAGTAGTTTCACCTCAAGAAGCGTCCCTGACCCGGCTCTTAAGCCAATTGACCTATGCCAGGGTAATAAAATGCCAGGAAGCCGACTTTATTTTTATCCTCGCAGATGCTGACGGCCAAAACCTGGAAGATGCTTTGGCAGTGGCCAAACCAGGGATACTTACCGATCCCCACTGTTCCGCTACAGTTATAGTCGAAGCGTATGAGATTACCTCCGGGCAGAGATTGGCCTTAAGCGGCCCCGGAATTGAAAATGAGCATTTGGTAGAGATAAAAGCCGCGGGACAATGGTTGAAAAAAAGGGAGGAGCAGATCAAGGAGTACCCTTTGGGGATTGATATGGTTTTTCTCGACGCCGGCGGTCAGGTCATCTGCATTCCCAGGACTACAACAATTGAGGAGCGATGGTAACAAATGGCTTATGTAGCTGTTAAGGGCGGGGCTTATGCCATCGAGGAATCCATTCGCAGGCTTAAATACGAACGGTTGCGGAAGGGCAGGGTTTTAGGCATCCCGGAAGTTGAGGCAGGACTTCGCAGTTTAATCGATCAGGTGATGTCGGAAAGTAGCCTCTATTGTGAACCTTTAGCAGCGATGGCCATCAAGCAGGCGGAGGGCAGCCCGGAAGAAGCGGTCTTTATCCTGCGGGCTTACCGTTCCACCCTCCCGCGCAAATACTATTCGCACACAGTAAAACCAGAGGACATGGAGGCAGAGCGCCGCATCTCGGCCAGCTTTAAGGATCTCCCCGGAGGACAGATTCTGGGGTCATCCCAGGATTACACCCACCGGATGCTGGATTTTGCTTTACTGGATGAATCCCAGGCGGAAGTAGATGCGTGGCTGCAGGAATTTAACCAGACAAAAGCTTCTTTTACCGGTACGGCCAAACTCCATGCCTTGCCTAAAGTTATGCAATATTTGCGGGACCAGGGGCTATTGCCTGTTTGTCCGGTTAACGATACGCCCCCCGATGACATCACCAAAAAGAGTGTGCAATTTCCCGCCTCCCGCAGCCAGCGGCTGCAGACGCTGACCCGGGGACAGACCGGTGCTATGACCGCCCTGGCATACGCAGCCCTGAGGGGGTATGGCGCGCAGCACCCTACCGTGGGCGAACTGCGGGTGGGGCATTTGCCAATTTTTGTGGCTGACCCCCTCCAGGAAGCCGCAGGCGAGGGAGACGCTTATTATCTGGGGGAGATTAAGGTGACAGAAGTGGAAACCCTTTTTCCCCAGGGGACCGAAAAAAACGCCGGCAAGAAAGAACTTGCTTTTGTTCCCGGCTATGGTATCTGTTTTGGACAGAATGAGACCAAGGCCATTGCCATGAGCATTTTGGACCAGTGTCTGGAAACGGGAAACCCGCAATATCCGACCCATAATGAAGAATTTGTCCTGATGCATATCGATTCCGTAGAGGCCACCGGTTTTGTCTCCCACTTGAAGCTGCCCCACTACGTTACCTTCCAATCCAAACTGGACAGCATCAGGAAAACAAAAGAACAAATTACTGCTGTCACCGGGGAGTTAAAGCCATGAATAATCACTACAATTTCGCTTTTTTCGATGAGGGGTCTAAACGGGAAATCCGGCGGGCAATTTTAAAAGCCGTTGCAATTCCCGGCTATCAGGTTCCCTTTGCCTCCAGGGAAATGCCTATCGCCCGGGGCTGGGGAACTGGTGGTTTGCAGTTGACCTTAGCATTGATTGGTCGCCCCGATATTTTAAAAGTAATCGACCAAGGCTCCGATGAATCCGTAAATGCCGTTAACATCAAGAAACTGGTCACCAAAACTACCGGCGTTCGTGTCACTGAGGATACGGCTCAGGCCACAATCATTCAATCACGGCACAGAATTCCGGAAATTCCCTTGACGGAAAACCAAATATTGGTCTTACAGGTGCCTATTCCTGAGCCTTTACGGTATTTCGAACCCAGCGAATTAGCCACAAAAAAACTCCATGCCGAACAGGAGTACAGCGGGGCCTGGCTGCTGCTTTTTGAACAGATCATGAATTATGGCCAGATGGCTACCGGGGCGGATCATCCGGTACTGGTCCATAATCGTTATGTGATGGCCCCCAGTCCCATTCCCCGCTATGACAACCCTAAAATGAACTGCTCCTCTGCCTTAATCCTCTTGGGAGCGGGACGGGAGAAGAAGGTCTATGCTGTTCCTCCCTTTACCCGGGTAGTTTCTTTAGCCTTTGAGGACTATCCTTTCAAGCCGGAGAATTTTCAGCATCAGACCTGCCGGCTGTGCGGCCAGGCTGGGATCTTCCTTGATGAACTGGTTGACGCAGAAAGAACCTATTACCAGTGCAATGACACCAGCTACTGTCTGAAGCGGCAAAACGAGAAACAAGATTGAGGGATAACATGATGGATGTCTTTACAAAACCCAACTTATTGGAAAAGCCCATCTTAACTGTTAAAAATCTCAGTAAGCAGTTTGGGGCTGGCTGCAAGTTCTGCCGGCCGGATCAAGGAGAAAGACTCGAAAAGAATTATTGCCAAAACTGTGGCACCGTTTATGCCTGCTCTCAGGTTTCTTTTGACCTTTATCCCGGAGAAGTTTTAGGGGTTGTTGGGGAGAGCGGCAGCGGCAAATCCACCTTGATGCGCTGTCTTTATTATGATCAGGAAGTCAGCAGCGGGGAGGCCTATATCAGCACTTATCATCAGGGTGAAAAGAACCTGTTTTTGGCATCATCCCAACAAAAACGCTACATCCGCAACCATGTTATGGGAATGGTCTATCAAAACCCCCTGATGGGGCTGAAGATGGATTTCACTTCTATTGGCAATATTGCGGAAAAGCTCATCGCTGCCGGGGGCAGGCATGTAGGCGGCATGGAGAGTCGCGGTGAAGAGCTTTTGCGGCATGTCAGCATTCCGGTCTCCCGCATCAAGGAAGCGCCCAAGCACTTTTCCGGTGGTATGCAGCAACGGGTCCAAATCGCCAAGGCCTTATCCAACAATCCTCCCATCCTGTTATTGGATGAGATCACTACCGGTCTGGATTTATCAGTGCAAGCCAGCGTACTGGACCTGATCAAGACTATCCAAAGGCAGGAGCCCATCAGCATCCTGGTGGTTTCCCACGATCTGGGGGTCATCCGCATGTTGGCCGACCGGACCATGGTCATGCTGGACGGCAAGGTTGTCGAAGAGGGTTTAACAGATCAGATCCTGGAAGACCCGCAGCATTGGCATACCCAACAGCTGGTATACTCGCTCCTGTAAACCTAGCCTCAAAGGGGGGACGCGTTAAATGTATGTTATTACCAACGGGCAGATCATCACCGAAAACAGCATCATCACAGGTTATGATCTGGTTATCCAAAATGACCTCATCGCGGAAATCGCTCCACAGGGTAAGTACCGTAACTATTCTAATATCCGCCTCATCGATGCTGGTAATGGCTTTGTGGCGCCGGGATTTATCGATATCCATTCGGATTACATCGAATTCATGGCGGCCCCTCGGCCTACATCTGTGATGGATTTCCAGATGGCCATCCGGGAAACTGAGAAACAACTGGCTGCTCACGGCATTACCACCATCTTCCATTCCCTGTCCCTATTTAAAACCTCGGAGCTTGGCCAGAAGCCGATCAGGGATCCGGAGAATGTGCAAAAGCTCATGGATAGCATCGCCGAAACCCGCCAGGGCCAGTATTTAATCCGCCATAATTTTCATGTGCGTTTCGAGATTGATAATCTGGAGGAAATCGCAAATCTAAAGGCTTACATTCAGGGAAGAAAGGTTCAGCTCCTCTCCTTTATGGATCATTCCCCCGGGCAGGGCCAGTACCGGGATCTGGAGGCCTACCGCCAGATTATCAAGGGTTACCGCAGTCTGGCCGATGAGGAGTTTGCTGACATCATTTATAAGCATCAGCATAAGGCCAAAGCCACCATTGAGGAGCTCCGCGAGATTGCCGCGCTGGCCAAAGCAAACAGGATTGCCATCGCCTCCCATGATGACGATACCCCGGAGAAGGTTGATCTGGTTCATAGCCTGGGAGCTACCATCAGCGAGTTCCCCATTACCCTGGAAGTGGCCAAAAAGGCTAAGGAAAAGGGGATGTACACCCTCGCCGGCGCCCCAAATGTGATCCTGGGGGGGTCCCATAACGGCAATATGTCCGCCGCGGAGGCCATCATGCAAAATTCCCTGGATATTCTGTGCAGCGACTATTATCCCCCTTCCCTGCTTCATGCGATTTTTGCCATGCAGCATAAACGGGGCCAGGATCTGGTCGAGATGATGAAGTTGGTGACCATAAACCCGGCCAGGGCCGTTAGAATGGATCGGCACTATGGCTCTCTCGCACCGGGGAAAAAGGCCGATGTTCTGATCATCGAAAACATCGACGGCTATTTCCCGATCATTACCTCGGTCTTTGTGGATGGGAAGCTGGTGCAAAATACCTATTACCGCCTATGAAAGGAAGAAGACGATGGGCAAAATCCTAAGCCCCAAACCACTTGTCGCCGAGCATTGCCAGCTGGTGAACAGTCAGTTGGGCTATTACACTGAAGTCGGCACTTACAACTTCTTTGAAAATGTCGTCTTCGGGGATTACTCCTACACGGGACAGTTTTGTTTTTTACAGAATGTCCATGTCGGCAAGTTTGCTAATATTGCCGCTATGGTGCGCATTGGCCCCACGGAACATCCCATAGAGCGCCCGACCCTGCATCATTTTACCTATCGCCGGATCATGTATGGCCTGGATACCAAGGATGATGAGGCATTTCTCCAATGGAGGACCACTCAGGTAACAACTATAGGCCACGACACCTGGATTGGCCATGGCGCCATCATCATGCCGAAAGTAACCGTAGGCAATGGAGCGGTAGTAGGAAGCGGAGCCATCGTCACCAAAGATGTGGAGCCTTACGCCATTGTGGTGGGAGTACCGGCAAAACCGGTGCGCAAGAGGTTTCCCCAAGAAATCATTGGCAAACTGGAGTCCATAAAGTGGTGGAATTGGCCCTATGACACGATCAAAGAGCGGCTAGCGGACTTCTCCTTGCCGGCAGAAGAATTTGTCAGCAAGTACTCCCTATAAGCAGGTGATTTAATGGAAACAATCTTAACGATAAATGGACTTTCCAAGTCATTTACCATCCATGGGTTAAAAAAACAGATCAAGGCCCTCGACGAGATAAGTTTATCAGTAAAAAAAGGTGAGTTCATCGGGATTACAGGCAAAAGCGGCAGCGGCAAATCAACCATCTTTCGCTTGATCTATCAAACCTATCTTCCCCAGGAAGGGGAAATCTGGTATAATTCAGAAAAGTTTGGGTGCCTTGATCTGGCTCAGGCTGATTTGCGCCAGATTATTTACTTGCGGAAATATGAGATCAGCTATGTTTCCCAATTCCTCAGGATCATGCCCCGGACTACGGCGATAGATGCGGTAAAACATGCGGCTTTGGAAAAGGGCTTAAACGGCAAGGCTGCGCAAAGGGAAGCGGAAAAAATACTGAGTCACTTTGAACTTGATCAAAAGCTGTGGGAAAGCTACCCCAGCAACTTCTCCGGTGGTGAGAAGCTAAGACTCAATATTGCGCAAGCCATGGTCAAACAGCCCCGGCTATTGCTGTTAGATGAACCTACAGCCAGTTTGGATCCGGGTTCTAAACTAAAGGTGCGGGAGCTGATCTTGCAGTTAATGCAGGCCAAAACTACCATGCTGGGAATTTTCCATGATCTGGACTTCATGGAAAAGCTCTGCCATCGGGAATATCGTGTTGAAAATGGCCGGTTACTTGCTTGCCAGGAGAGGGTTTTTGTTCATCAAAGCTGACCTCGATTGCCATATTAACTATTAACCTGGTGGGAGCGGTAGTATGAAAGAAACTATAGCTTATGTTAAAACAATTGTTCTAGAAGCCGGCGATATGTTGCGGAATGCTTTAAGCAAGAAAATTAGTTGCAGTTACAAGAATAACGACCATCAAGAGTTATTGACAGAATATGACAGGATGGTTGAAGAATATATCATTACTAGCATTAAAAAACGGTTTCCCAGACATAAGTTTATTGCGGAAGAAAGAAAAAACAGTACCGATTTGTCTGGGCATGTCTGGTTTCTCGACCCTATTGACGGCACAACCAATTTTGTCTGCTTGCAAAGAGATTTTGCTATTTCCCTGGCCCTTTATCAAGACAGCCGTCCTGTTTTCGGGATGGTCTACGATGTAATGAAACGGGACTTTTATTTGGGAATAACCGGGCAAGGGGCCTATTTAAACGGGGTAAAAATATGCAAACTTACTCCTGTTCCTCTGAAAGATTGCATAATGGACCTAAGCCTGAATACCATAGAGATGCTTATGAACACGAACAGGATTAAAATATTTGACTTGGCGAAAAAAATTCGTGGACACCGGTGCACTGGGGTTGCTTCGCTGATCATGTGCAGAATAGCTTTGGGAGAAGTTCATATTTTTATTTCTGCTAAATTGAAGGCATGGGATTTCGCTGCAGCAGCAATAATCCTCAGTGAAGCTGGCGGATATTACCGGGATTTATTTGCGGAAGAAGTAGATTTTACCGGCAGGCAAATAGCTTTTATTGCTTGTGCTTCCAAAGAAATATATGATCTCGTATCTAATTGAAATGGAGGTATCCCATGCAGGTTACAGTATTGGGTTGTTGGGCGCCTTATCCCCGGGCGGGCGGAGCCTGCTCCGGTTATCTAATTAGGGAAGGGGAGTGGACGCTGCTATTAGAGTGTGGCCATGGTGTAATGTCAAAATTGCAGGAAAAGATGGACTTCCGTCGTCTTAATGGGGTTATAATTTCCCATCTTCATGCAGATCACTCCAGTGATCTGCCGGCTCTGCACTATGCCTTGGCCGGCAGTTTAATGGATGGTTCCCGAACCGGGAAAATGCCTCTTTACCTTCCGTCTCAACCGGAAGATCTATTCGCCAGGTTCGCCGGCTATACCAATACCTTTGAGCTGAAGCCTTTAGAACCTCCTGTGCCTCCCCAGGTCAACACAGGTCCATTTTGCCTGCAGTGGATGTTGACTGTGCATAAAATACCTGCATTTGCTGTAAAAATATCGTCGGCCACCGGAAAGGTAGTTTTTTCTTCCGATACCGCCTGGAGTCTGGATCTGGTAGATTTCTCGTCCGGCGCAGGCCTCTTGTTATGTGAAGCAAGCGTTGCGGACCAACACAGGGAGTATGCAGCCACAGGTCACCTAACCAGCCGCGAGGCTGGGCGGCTTGCGCGGGAAGCCAGGGTTTCCCGTTGTGTATTGACCCATTTCTGGCCGGAATACGACCTGGCCCTGATCCGGCGGGAAGCCGAGGCGGAATACGGCAGTTCCCTTGAACTGGCTCAAGCAGGCTTGACTTACCATGTTCCTGGTTAATATAGCAAAAAAGTATGTTTGCCCAGACCTTCGCCGGGGAACAAGTGTTCTCCGGCTGCTTGATTCCAGGTGATTTGTAGAATATAATGATGCCAGCAAATGGTTTTTTTTGAGAATGGAGAGGTATAGTTGGCTGTCAGCGTAATGCATGAATATCTAAGGCATGCGGTCTATTTTGCGCCCCGGGGCAAAAAAAGGTTATTGCTCTTAGGAACTAATATTGCCCAGCGCTATTTAAGCCCGGATGACCGGTTGATCGGGCTGATCGGCGACGCCGGTGCCGGGAAATCCCTGCTCATTAGGGGAATGTTTCCCGGCCTAGAACTTACCAATGATGACGACGGTGTGAATGTGCGCCCATTACCCCTCTTAGCAGATGGTGAAAGGGACCATTTCCGGTTTCATACCTATCATCTGGATGTCAGGTTTGAAATGGCGTTTCACCAGATTGGCGAACTGGCTAAACTGGTGAAAAAGGCATTGCTGGAAGGTAAAAGGGTAGTGGCCGAGCACTACGACATATTGCACCCGTATCTGCAGACCAAGCCCGATGTTTTAATTGGTGTTGGGGAAGAAGTAATTGTTACCCGGCCAGGAGTGTTCGGACCTGATCCCCAGGAAATTGCTAAGATTGTGTTTCATTCAATTCTGTACCGCAAAATGGCCCACAGTGCGGAGGACTTAACCGGATTGGTACTGGAGTCGAAGGGCATCACCAAACCTAAGGTGCACAGTGACATCCGTCACGGTTTTTTAATGGAGTTTGCTGAAGTGCCGGATATTGATCTGCATGAAGTAGAAAACCAGGTGTTAAACTACATCAACCGGCGTCTGCCGATATCCTACCATGATGAGCAACATATAAAAATTGGCGGCCTGCTGGTTCGCTGTACCGGACCCCGTATTCACCTGTCCAATACCGGAGAAATCTCCGGCTTTCGGCTATTAAAGGAGTTTCACTGGGATCCGGTTCAGAAACTATATACTATTGCCGGGCTGGTAGGAGAAACCGGATTAGAGCAAACCTTCTATCACAGGTAGCTAACCGCTCTAAGGAACTGGGAGACACCAAGGTTGAATAAAATTGGCCAGCAGTTAGGAGTGAAAGAAATGCGTTTGGATCAAAGAATGCCTGAACAATTGAGGCCTGTTCAGATAACCAGGGGTTTTATCAAGCAGGCAGAGGGCTCCGTGCTGATCGAAATGGGTAATACAAAAGTAATCTGTACTGCCTCAGTAGAGGAAAAAGTACCTCCTTTTCTTAAGGGGGGAGGCAAGGGTTGGATTACAGCTGAATATGCTATGTTGCCTAGGGCTACCCAAGTTAGGACACCCAGGGAGGTTGTCAAAGGAAAAATTGGTGGCCGTACTCATGAAATACAAAGGTTAATCGGCCGCTCTCTGAGGGCTGTGGTTGATTTGGCCAAACTGGGAGAGAGGACCATTTGGATCGATTGTGATGTTATTCAGGCTGACGGGGGAACCCGTACAGCTTCAGTGACCGGAAGTTTTATCGCACTTGCCGAGGCCTTTTTAAAGTTAAGGGAAAGAGACGCTTTGACTCAAATGCCCCTGATTGATTATCTGGCTGCGGTCAGCGTCGGCAAGGTAGACGGCAAGTTAATGATCGACCTGTGCTATGAGGAGGACAGCCGGGCTCAGGTTGATATGAATGTGGTAATGACCGGCCAGGGTAAAATTGTGGAGGTTCAAGGTACAGCTGAGGATTACCCCTTTACAAGAGAGGAAATGGATGGGATGATTAACCTGGCTCATTCTGCAATCGACAGGCTGATTGCCATTCAGAAAGAGGCCTTGGGCGGGTTGGCTTTCCACACAGGTGAAAAGCTGTGAGATCATTAGTATTAGCTACCAGAAACATCGGCAAGCTGGCTGAATTCAGGGATTTAGTCAAAGACTATTCTGTTCATGTCTTAAGCTTAGAAGATTTTCCCGGCATCCCTGAAATAGAGGAAACAGGGTCTACTTTTACGGAAAATGCCTTGATTAAAGCCAGGGCTGTGGCAAAAGCCACCGGTTTATTAGTGGTTGCAGACGATTCCGGGCTTGAGGTGGATTGCCTTGATGGTGCTCCTGGTGTCCTATCGGCACGTTTTGCGGGCGAGCCTGGTAACGACCGGCGAAACAATGAGAAACTGCTGGGCCTGCTGGGCGATGTATCCCAAGAACGCCGGACTGCCCGGTTTCGCTGTGTGCTTGCAGTAGTTACCCCGGAAGGGGAAGAGTTTTTGGCCGAAGGCTCCTGTGAAGGGATGATTGCACTGGCTCCCTGCGGTAATCGCGGTTTTGGCTACGATCCCCTGTTCTTCTTGCCGGAATTCGGCCTGACGATGGCTCAGCTGGAGCTGGAAATAAAAAACAGGATCAGCCACAGGGCACAAGCCTTTCAGGCAGTAAAAAAAGTCTTGGCGATGCTGATCAAGTAGCCCGGAGGATAGCATGAAACTGTGGGTGTTCAGTGATACGCACCGGAATCTCTCTCTTGCCAGGCGAGTGCTCTTGGACGCACAGCCGGGAGATCTGTTAGTACACGGGGGAGATTATTACGGAGATGGAATTACCCTGGCCGCTGAGGCAGGTCTGAAGGTTGTAGCTGTTAGGGGGAACTGTGATTGGTGGGGAGGCGGCGGCCCTGAAGAAGAGGTTTGGGAGGCTGCAGGAGTCCGGATTCTTTTGACCCACGGCCATCAGCAGCGGGTGAAAGAAGGCTGGGAGCAGTTAAGGCACCGGGCACTGCAGGTGCGGGCCGGTTTGGTCATTTTCGGTCATACCCATATTCCCTTAAATCAACCCGAAGGAGGGGTCCACCTGTTCAACCCTGGCAGCATTAGCCGCCAAAGAGCAGGTAAATGCGGAACATACGGTGTTATTTTTTTGCAGTCCGGATATATAGATGCGCATATAATGCAGGTATCTGAGCAATAATGTGAATATATTTAGGATCTGCAGAAATCCGGGTGTTTTCCATGAAAACTGGCAACAAATGTTTTTGACAAAAGAAATATTTTTGTCTATACTATATTTTGCAAGTTAAATCAGGAGCCCGGAAGAAAGATGCGGGTGTAGCTCAATGGTAGAGCTCCAGCCTTCCAAGCTGGTCACGTGGGTTCGATTCCCATCACCCGCTCCATTTTATTTGGGTATGCGCCTGTAGCTCAGTTGGACAGAGCAACGGACTTCTAATCCGTGGGTCAGGGGTTCGAATCCCTTCAGGCGCACCAATTAAGCAAACCAGGTTTTCAGGTAATATGGTGGGTGTAGCTCAGTTGGTTAGAGCACCAGATTGTGGCTCTGGGGGCCGTGGGTTCAAATCCCATCATCCACCCCAAAATTCTTAATCATAGATAGCTACCCGCTCTAAACCCTTTGCTTCTTAAAAAAGCGGCGGTATAAGAGCGGATACGCTACTATATTAACTGGCTCTAAGCTTCAGTCGGGGTAGCAATCCCCCTCTGAAGCCAAGACCCAGTTGAACATGCAAAACTAGTTTTCGCTGGGGCGTAGCCAAATGGTAAGGCAGCGGACTTTGGATCCGCCATGTGTTGGTTCGAATCCAGCCGCCTCAGCCATTTCTATTTTTTTTGAATATGCGGGTGTGGCGGAACTGGCATACGCGCTGGACTTAGGATCCAGTGGGTTTTTCCCTTGGAGGTTCAAATCCTCTCACCCGCACCAAGCAAAAAAAACATTATGTGCGGAAGTAGCTCAGCGGTAGAGCATCGCCTTGCCAAGGCGAGGGTCGCGGGTTCAAATCCCGTCTTCCGCTCCAAATAATAAGCGTCTGAAAGACGTTTTTTGTTTTAATATTGTTTGGCTATTTACAGATAGAGAATAATAGGTTAAAATTTTAACCTGGCAGGAAATAAAAGGTTACAAGCGAAACATAACACAATTATAGTTTCGATAGACTAGTTCCGGCTGCTATAAGGTTATAATACATTTAATACAGATAGCTATTTCCAAAACATGGGACAGTCTATATCATAGCAGACATGGCTTTAGCAGTGTCATCATTGCACGATCACTAGTCTTGGGAGTTAAGCATAATAAAAAGCAAAGACAGGGGGAGCATAAGTGAGGGCAAGCGTGGCTAAAATAGAAAGCAATCGTGTTCAACTGGAAGTTCAAGTTGATGCGCCAGAGTTGGAAAAAGCCCTGGTGAAAGCCTACAAAAAATTAGTGAGTAAATACGCTATTCCAGGTTTCCGCAAGGGTAAAGCTCCGCGAAAAATTCTGGAAAACTATATTGGCAAGGGAGCATTGCTCAGTGAAGCTTTGGAGGTAGTTATACCAGAGGCATACCAGAATGCGGTCGCCGAAACCAAAATCGAGCCAATCGACCGCCCTGAGGTAGAATTGGTACAAGCCGAAGAGGGTCAGCTGGTTATTTTTAAAGCTACTGTAGCAGTAAAGCCCGAGGCTGAGTTGGGTCAGTACATAGGTCTTGAGTTGACAGCAGAAGAGCCGCTTGTTTCGGAACAGGATATTGAGAACCATCTTCTAGGTCTCCAGAAGCGTTATGCCAGGCTGGAAGAGATAGAAGACGGCATGGTGGAAGAAGGGAATATTGCAATCATAGATTTTGAAGGTTTCTTGGATGGTGAGCCATTTGAGGGAGGAAAAGGAACAAACTATTCCCTTGAAATTGGCTCGGGAACCTTTATCCCCGGGTTTGAGGCCCAACTGGTTGGTAGCAGGCCGGAAGAAGAAAAAGATATCCAGGTAACTTTTCCGGTAGAATATCACAAAGAAGATTTGGCCGGCAAGGATGTTGTTTTTAAGGTAAAGGTTAACAACATTAAGCGGAAAGTTATTTCTCCTATCGATGACGAATTTGCCAAGGATGTCAGTGAATTTGAGACTTTGGAGGAATTGCGCCAAGACATTGCGAATAAACTGAAAGAAGCAGCAGATAACAAACGGAATAATGATCTGCGTAATCAGGCTGTAGCGAAGGCGGTTGAAAACGCAGTTGTGGATTTGCCCGCAGTAATGGTGGAACGGCGGATGGATTCTCTTATGCATGACTTTAAACGCCGCCTTGCGATAAAGGGATTGGACTACGCCAAGTTTTTAGAGTACACTAACACCACTGAAGAGGCGAGCCGGGAAAATTTCCGTCAGCAGGCTGAAGAAGCCACGAAGCAAGACCTTGTCCTGGAAACTATTGCCAAAAAAGAAGGTATTTTTGTGGCAGAAGCAGAAGTTGATCAAGAGTTGGAAAATATGGCACCGATGTACCGGCAGTCAGCTGAAAACCTAAAAAAGATGCTGCAAGAACAGGATGGCTTGGAATCCATAAGATATGGTATTAAGCTCGATAAAACTGTTGATTTTCTGGTTGCACAGGCAGTTATCATCTCTCAGGAAGTTGCCAGGGATTCCGGGCAAGAAATGGCAGGATCTGAATCGTAGGTTTATGGTGCAATTCCCTGGCAAAAAGGGTAGAATGTTAATTGAGAGTGAGGTTGGTTTTTGTGTCGGTGCTGGTTCCGATGGTCGTGGAGCAAAGTAATAGAGGGGAAAGGGCATATGATATATATTCCCGCCTCTTAAAAGATCGGATCATTTTTTTAGGCAGTGGCATAGATGATTATGTGGCAAACCTGGTTATTGCCCAGATGTTGTTTTTAGAAGCCGAGGACCCGGACAAAGACATTCATCTGTACATCAACAGTCCGGGGGGATCGATTACTGCCGGAATGGCCATTTTTGATACCATGCAGTATATTAAGCCCGATGTATCGACCATTTGTGTTGGTTTAGCAGCTAGCATGGGAGCTTTCCTCTTGGCGGCAGGAAAGAAAGGTAAACGTTATGCCTTACCCAATAGCGAAGTGATGATCCACCAGCCAATGGGTGGTACCAGGGGGCAGGCGGTGGATATTGAAATCCATGCCAAACGAATTCTTAAAGTACGGGATACCCTGAATACTATCCTGGCGGAGGTTACCGGGCAGCCCATTGAACGCATCCGCCGGGATACAGACCGGGACTATTTTATGGAGCCGGGAGAGGCAAAGGAATACGGTCTTATTGATGCGGTGCTTACCCAAAGGAGCCTGCCTGCCAAACTGTGAAGGCGAGGTGTAAATGATGTATAAATACTCGGATGATAAGGGTCAGCTCAAATGTTCTTTTTGCGGCAAGTTGCAGGATCAAGTCAAAAAGCTGGTAGCTGGTCCGGGGGTTTATATCTGTGATGAGTGTATTGAGCTCTGCAACGAGATTATCGAAGAAGAGCTAAGTGAAGATCTTGGGCTGGAACTGGGGGACATTCCAAAGCCTAAAGAGATCAGAGAAATTTTAGATCAGTATGTCATCGGACAGGAGTTAGCCAAAAAATCCCTCTCGGTAGCTGTTTATAACCATTATAAACGGATTAATCTCGGCATGAAGTTTGATGATGTGGAGCTGCAGAAATCAAACATTGTCATGCTGGGACCTACAGGCAGCGGGAAGACCCTATTGGCCCAAACCTTGGCCCGGATTCTTAATGTGCCCTTTGCCATTGCAGATGCCACTTCTTTAACTGAAGCCGGTTACGTGGGCGAAGACGTTGAGAACATCCTCTTGAAGCTGATCCAGGCGGCAGACTATGACGTGGAAAAGGCTGAAAAAGGCATTGTTTACATCGATGAAATCGATAAAATTGCCCGTAAATCGGAAAACCCGTCTATTACCAGAGATGTGTCCGGCGAAGGAGTGCAGCAGGCTCTTCTAAAAATCCTGGAGGGAACCGTTGCCAGCGTACCTCCCCAGGGAGGTCGCAAGCATCCCCATCAGGAGTTCATCCAGCTGGATACCACTAATATTCTCTTTATCTGCGGCGGAGCTTTTGATGGAATCGAAAAAATAATCCAAAACCGGATTGGCCAGAAAGCTATGGGCTTTGGGGCCGATATTAAGGGCAAAAAGGATAAGCCGGTGGGAGAGATATTAAAGAATATCCTGCCAGTTGACCTCTTGAAATTTGGTTTAATTCCGGAGTTTGTCGGCCGGCTGCCGATTATTGTTACGCTGGATGCCCTGGATGAGCCAGCCCTGATCAGAATCTTGATTGAGCCTAAAAACGCCCTGGTTAAACAGTATCAAAAACTGTTTGAGCTTGACGGGGTTAACCTGGAGTTCAAGGAAGAGGCTTTGGAAGCGGTTGCCAAGGAAGCAATCAAGCGCAGTACCGGCGCCAGGGGCCTGAGAGCCATTTTAGAAGAAGTAATGCTGGATGTCATGTACGATATCCCCTCCCGGGGAGATGTGACCAAGTGTGTTGTAACCAAAGAGGTAATCCTGAAAAAAGAAGACCCCTTGCTGGTTACGGTGGAGCGAAAGAAGAAAAAAGAAGAATCAGCCTGAAAAGATAACAGCGGCACACCCGCTGTTTTTTTTATTTCAATATCAAGCGGGTAGCCATCTGTAATAAAAAGCTGTTGAATGGCAATAATAGTGGAACGGAATAGGCCTGGACCAACATCCTATTGAAAAGGGGTGCCAAATTTTGCAGGAACTTGGATTGGGTTTTGGCAGTGTTTTAGGTGCAGTCCAAATCTTTTTTGCGATTGTGATTGGATTGTATTTTTGGAACCTGCTCAGAAACCAGCAGGGAAATAAGGTAGCCGTGGAAAGAGAATCTCGCAAGGAGCTGGAGAAGTTGGAAAAGCTCAGGCAGATTTCTTTAAGCGAGCCCTTATCCGAAAAAACAAGGCCTGGCAAATTTGAGGAAATAATTGGCCAAATAGAAGGGATTAAAGCTTTGAAAGCCGCCTTGTGCGGGCCTAATCCCCAGCATGTTATTGTATATGGGCCGCCGGGTGTGGGGAAAACTGCCGCAGCAAGGCTGGTATTAGAGGAAGCCAAAAAGACAAGGTTATCTCCCTTCAAAGAAAACGCTAAATTTGTCGAGGTAGACGGAGCAACCTCCCGCTTTGACGAGCGGGGTATCGCAGACCCTTTAATTGGTTCTGTCCATGACCCTATTTACCAGGGGGCAGGCCCCCTCGGAATGGCAGGTATTCCACAACCCAAACCGGGGGCAGTGACAAAAGCTCACGGCGGGGTATTGTTTATTGATGAAATTGGGGAATTGCATCCCATTCAGATTAATAAATTATTAAAAGTCCTGGAAGACCGGAAGGTCATCATGGAAAGCACTTACTACAGTTCGGAGGATACCAATATCCCCGCTCATATCCATGACATCTTTCAAAACGGGCTGCCGGCAGACTTCCGCCTTGTTGGCGCAACCACCCGGATGCCAGAAGAGATCCCGCCAGCTATCAGGTCGCGATGTCTGGAGGTGTTTTTCCGTTCCCTGACTGCGGATGAAATTTTGGTTATCGCTAAAAATGCCGCCAAAAAAATCAATATGGAGATAGAAGAAGAGGCTGTAGGAGTAATAGCCAGGTATGCTACCAATGGACGGGAAGCAGTCAATATTGTACAAATAGCAGCTGGGTTGGTGACAACCTCGGGCGGCAGCAAAATGCGCGCGGAAGATATCGAGTGGGTAGTCAACAGCGGGCAGTATGCGCCCAGGCCGGATAAAAAGATCCCCCTCAAACCCCAGGTCGGGGTGGTAAACGGTTTGGCAGTCGGAGGGCCTAATATTGGCATGCTGGTGGAACTGGAGGCTAGTGTAATACCGTCAGCAAAGGGCAAGGGTCAGGTTATTGTTACCGGGGTTGTTGATGAGGAAGAAATGGGCGGCAGCGGGCGTCGCATCCGCCGGAAAAGCATGGCTCGCAGCTCAGTGGAAAACGTTCTGACTGTCCTCCGGAGGTGCCTTAAAATTGACCCCCGGGATTACGACCTTCACATCAATTTCCCGGGCGGAGTCCCAATCGATGGTCCTTCGGCTGGGGTAACGATTGCCACTGCTGTGTATTCGGCTATTACGGGCAAGCCGGTGGATAACAAAATAGCTATGACAGGTGAAGTTTCTATTCAGGGATATGTCAAACCAGTCGGCGGGATTGTGGCCAAGGTGGAAGCTGCCAGGGTGGCAGGAGCTAAATCGGTCTATATTCCCAAAGAGAACTGGCAGGAAATGTTTAAAGAACTCCCCGGGATCGAGGTTATCCCCGTTGAGAAATTAGAAGAGATAATTGAAAAAGCGCTTATTTCTTCAGAACCTGGTCCAGCCTTTGATTTCCGGAGTCCCCAGGTGGATATTCTGGCTGCTTCGGCTTCACTTCCATCCAGGTCCATGTCCAATAACTAGCGGCCAGTCGAAAAATACAGGCACCGTGGGTTATCATGGTGTTTTTTTGTGCAAAAAGGTGGCTAAAGCAGGTAATTGTCAGCAATGAAGGTTGCGAGCGCATCCTATTTGCCTTAGAATTAAGGGTAGTGATGAAAGAATATCTGGGTGGATACTGGAAGACAATAAGATGTCGACATAAATTGTTGGAGGTGGGTTAATGACTGAAAATAAAGCTGACACAAGAAATAGGGAACTGCCCCTCCTTCCGTTAAGAGGAGTTTTGGTTTTTCCATATATGGTGATTCATTTAGACGTGGGCCGGGAGCGTTCAGTTGTTGCCATTGATGAGGCAATGCTCTCCAACCGGGAGATTTTTCTAGCCATGCAAAAAGAAGCTCAAACAGACGAACCCCAGGAAGAAGATATTTTCGATACGGGGACAGTGGCAGAAATAAAGCAGCTATTAAAGTTGCCGGGAGGTACCATTCGCATTCTTGTGGAGGGGCTGCGCAGGGGGAAAGTAATAAATTTTGTTCAGCATGAGCCATATTTCAGGGTAATGGTCGAAGAAGAACATGACACAGTTAAAAAGGATGTGGAGATCGAAGCCTTAACCAGAAATCTGGTGGATGAATTTGAAAGGTATGTAAAGTTAAGCCGCAAAATCCCGCCGGAGACGGTGGTATCTATTGTCACCCTGGAGGAGCCTGGGCGGTTAGCCGATGTAATTGCCGCCCATTTATCTCTCAAGCTTTCTGACCGGCAAGCAGTATTGGAAGCTATCGAAGTAAACGTCAGGTTAGAGCTTTTATTGAAGATTTTAGCCCAGGAGATGGAAATCCTCGAACTTGAACGTAAGATTAACATGCGAGTCCGCAAGCAAATGGAAAAGACGCAAAAGGAGTACTACTTGCGGGAACAGCTAAAAGCAATCCAAAAGGAACTAGGCGAGAAAGACGAACGGTTGGCGGAAACGGAGGAACTGCGGGAAAAAATTGAAAAGGCCAGGATGCCGAAGGAAGCTAAAGATAAAGCCTTAAAAGAGCTGGAGAGGCTAGAGAAAATGCCGCCTGTGGTAGCCGAGGCTACAGTTGTTAGGAATTACCTGGACTGGCTTTTGGCCATGCCCTGGGCTAAACAGACCAAGGATCGTCTCGATATTATCGTAGCTGAACAAGTGCTGGATGAAGACCACTATGGTTTGAAGGAAGTAAAGGATAGAATCCTGGAGTATCTGGCCATCCGGCAGTTAGCCAAAAAGATGAAGGGGCCTATTCTTTGCTTTGTGGGACCTCCCGGGGTCGGAAAGACTTCCCTGGCCAAATCAATTGCCCGGGCACTTGAGCGGAAATTTGTCAGGATTTCCCTGGGGGGAATGCGGGACGAAGCAGAAATCCGGGGTCACCGTCGTACTTATGTAGGGGCCATGCCCGGGCGGATAATCCAGGGGATGAAGCAAGCCGGAACCCGGAACCCGGTGTTTTTACTGGACGAGATTGATAAACTGGGGACAGATTTCCGCGGGGATCCGTCCTCTGCCCTGTTGGAGGTGCTAGACCCGGAACAAAATAACTCCTTTAGCGATCATTACATTGAGCTGCCCTTCGATCTCTCCCAGGTAATGTTTATTACCACTGCTAACGTCCAGTACAGCATACCCAGGGCGCTTTTGGACAGGATGGAGGTAATTTACATCCCTGGCTATACTGAAGAAGAAAAAGTGCGGATTGCCCACGGGTACTTGCTGTCAAAACAATTGGATGAGCACGGCTTAAAGCCGGAGCAACTAAGTATATCGGAAAATGCCCTGCGCCGTATTACCCGGGAATACACACGGGAATCGGGTGTGCGGAACCTGGAACGCCAGCTAGCAACGGTCTGCAGGAAAACAGCCAGGGAGATCGTAGTTGGGAAAACCAAGGAAAATAAAATCACCGCCCAAAGCATAGAAACATACCTGGGCATTCCTCGTTTTCGGTTTGGCGTTGCCGAGGCAGCCGATGAAATTGGCGTGTCCACCGGGTTAGCCTGGACAGAAGTTGGCGGAGATGTACTAAGTGTTGAAGCAACAGTATTGCGCGGAAAAGGCTCCCTGACATTAACCGGGAAACTGGGAGATGTGATGAAGGAGTCAGCCTATGCCGGCTTCAGCTACATCAGGGCAAGAGCTAAGGACCTTGGTATTCCGGAAGATTTTCACGAAAAAAACGACATGCATATCCACGTCCCGGAGGGAGCAATCCCTAAGGATGGGCCTTCCGCCGGGATTACCATCGCAACGGCGATGGCTTCTGCTCTGAGCCACCGCCCAATTCGCCGGGATGTGGCAATGACAGGGGAAATTACTTTGCGCGGCCGGGTACTGCCGGTAGGAGGCATTAAGGAAAAAGTTCTGGCTGCCCACCGGGCCGGAATAAAAAGAGTAATCCTGCCCAAGGAAAATGAAAAGAATCTGGAAGACGTGGATGCCCAGGTTAAACGGAAGCTCAAGTTCTTCCTGGTGGAGCACATGGATGAAGTCTTGTCCCTGGCCTTGCATCCGCTTGACGATGAGCCGTTATTAAAAGGGATCCAGCCGGAGGAATCAAAATGGACGTCTGTCACGCTGAGTTCATAACAAGCGCGGTCAATCAAAACCAATACCTCCTTGACGGCCTGCCGGAATTTGCCTTGGTAGGCCGCTCTAATGTGGGAAAATCGTCATTTGTAAACTGTATTGCCGGGAGAAGGAACTTAGCCCGCACCAGCAACCAGCCGGGGCGGACCAGGACCCTCAATTATTACCGGTTTAACCATGCCTGGTATCTGGTTGATCTCCCCGGCTATGGGTATGCCAACGTTTCAAAAACCGAGCGGGAAGCCTTGGGTAGGATGAGCCAAACTTACCTCTTGTCCGGGGGACTTCTGATCGGCATTTTTCAATTAATAGATATCAGGCACCCGCCTATGGAACACGACTTTTTGGTCCACAGGTGGATGCGGGAAAAAGGGCTTATGGTGACAGTAGTTGCAGCCAAAGCTGACAAAATAAGCAAAGGGAAACAGCTTAGCCATTTGCGGCAGATCAGACAGGGATTAGGACTTGATGAGGGGGCCCGGTGCATACCCTTCTCGGCCGTTACAGGCCAGGGGAGAGAGCACATCCTTGATGTTATGGAGGAAATGCTCATTGCCAGAGGATTGGCTACTGTGTCCGGAAGCTAGATCTTCTTGCGTTTTTCCTGTGTTGATCGCCATAGCTTCCATGCTTCTTTCTCAAAGCATATTTCCCAGTCCTTTGCGTATGGATTAAATGGGTTTTTAATGCTTAGAGGCGGAGGCGTTTAACATGGGGAAGATTATGGCCGTACCGGTTAAAAAAGCAATCTGGCGGAGTTTTTTGTTTTGGCTGTTGGGCAGCGGTTTTGGGGTTTTGCTCGCCGTCACGGCTGAGAAGAGGTTTATAGATCTGTCCGGCTATTTAAAACTCATTGGTTGGATGGCTGTTTTGGTAGGCGGATTTATGGCCGGCTGGTCAGCCCGCCGCCAAGGCGCCTGGTACGGTGGTCTGACGGGATGTTTTTGGGGGATTGCCTGGCTTGGTTTTATGATGGTTTCTGCTCCTCAGTCATGGCCCCCGCCGGAGACCCGGGTTTTCTTGATGGCACCAGGCCTTTCAGCTGCAGCCGGGGTTTGCGGGGTTAACCTTTATCATGCTGTCCGCAAAGACGCTTTTTAGGGGAGAAGTTTGACTCTACGCCACAAGAAAGGCGACTTTATCGCCTTCGGCGATTTATCGGAAGTCGCCTTTCTTGTCCGCTAGGGGCTGCCGCCCCTTCGGCGGCCTTCGGCCTGAGCACCCCGCAAGAGTAGGGGGGCACACCCCCCTACAACCCCCCAGGCATAGGAAATTATCCATAGAAACATAATTTCCTATGCCAATAAAAAAATTAAAATACACCAGGAAATAGCCTTGTTTCAGGCGAAATGAATCATATCCGGATCAATCCTTAAACAGGAGCAGTGAAGATTTTGAAGCTAGCAGAAGGTGTAAAAAATGGCAATCGCCGCGCTCTTGCCCAGGCTATTTCCCTGGTGGAAAACAACCTGGCGGCCAAAGCCGACCTCTTGCAAGAGCTGTTTGTTCATACCGGGAGGGCTTATGTTGTTGGTATAACCGGTGCGCCTGGAGCAGGAAAGAGTTCTTTAGTGGACAAGCTGACCCAGGTAGTTAGGCGGCAAGGCAAGCGAGTTGGTATTATCGCCGTTGATCCAACCAGCCCTTTCAGCGGCGGTGCCCTTTTAGGAGACAGGATCCGGATGCAAGACCATGTGCTGGATGAGGGGGTTTTTATCCGCAGCATGGGGTCCAGGGGTGGTTTGGGAGGCCTCTCTTTGGCAACCAAAGAGGTTGTCAAGCTTATGGATGCCGCTGGTTTTGACCTGATCTTGGTAGAAACAGTTGGTGTCGGACAAACTGAGCTGGAGATTATGCATACGGCTGATACCACGGTCGTCGTACTTACACCTGGTCTGGGTGATATCATTCAAACCATGAAAGCGGGAATCATGGAGATAGCAGATGTTTTTGCAGTGAATAAGGCTGATTTGGATGGGGCGGAAAAGGTGATCCGGGAGGTAAAAACCATGTTGGATTTTACCCGGCAGCGCCAGTGGAGCCCGCCTGTAATTCCAACTGTATCTGTTTCAGGGCAAGGCGCTCCCGAGCTGTGGGAAGCAATAGAAAAGCATCGCCGCTATTTGATGGAAACTGGCAGTTTAGAGGTCTTGCGCAAAAACAGGGCCGAAGCCGAGGTCTTAGATCTGGTAGCTGCCGGAATAAAAGGATTGATCAAAAAAGAGGAGGTTTTTTACCAGGCCACATTAAACAAGGTCAGGAAGAGAAGTCTTCCTCCTGATCAGGCAGCAGCTCTTATGATCAAACAAATCTGCAAGTTTATTGTTAAAGAGGACAAGGAGGCTGCAGACTATGATTGAAGAGTTGATACTCGCGGCGAGGCAAATGGTGGGGGGCTATTTCCGGAAAGGCTTTAATTGTGGAGAAGCTGTATTTTGAAACGAACAGGAGGAAAACCATGACTGGTGCAAAAACAGACATACCTGCAACCTACAATCCAAAAGAGGTTGAGAATAAGTGGTACCGGGTTTGGGAGGAAAGGGGTTATTTCCACCAGCTGCCGGATCCAATAAAACGGCCTTTTTCCATTGTCATGCCCCCCCCAAATGTAACCGGTTCCTTGCACCTGGGACATGCTTTGGATAATACCCTGCAGGACATTTTAACCCGCTGGCGGCGGATGCAGGGCTACAATACCCTGTGGTTGCCTGGGACAGATCATGCCGGGATAGCTACCCAGGCCAGAGTTGAAGAACAGCTTGCTAAAGAGGGCCTTTCAAAGCACAGTTTGGGGCGGGAAAAATTCCTGGAACGGGTATGGGATTGGAAACACCAGTATGGAGATAAGATTACCAGCCAGCTGCGGCTGTTAGGGGCATCCTGCGACTGGCAAAGGGAGCGCTTTACCATGGATGAAGGCTGTTCCCGGGCCGTAAAGGAAGTATTTATCCGCCTGTACCGGAAGGGGTTAATTTACCGGGGCAGCTATATCATAAACTGGTGTCTCAAATGCCAGACAACAATTTCGGATATTGAAGTTGAACACCGGGAGCGGGAAAGTCATCTCTATCATATCAGGTATCCGGTAAAGGATAACCCCGGCCAGTTTGTTACCGTGGCGACTACGAGGCCGGAAACTATGCTGGGGGATACTGCCGTTGCAGTCCATCCCGAAGACGAAAGGTATCTACATCTTGTTGGCAAGACAGTAATTCTGCCTTTAATGGAACGGGAGATCCCGGTCATTGCTGATGCATATGTGGATCCCGCTTTTGGAACAGGTGCGGTGAAAATAACCCCAGCCCATGATCCAAATGACTTCGAAATCGGCAACAGGCATCACCTCCCTCATGTGACCGTTGTGGGCAAGGATGCCGTGATGACCGGAGAAGCCGGCAGGTATGCCGGACTTGAAAGGTATGAGGCCAGGCAGCGCGTATTGGCCGATTTGCAGGCCGCTGGTCTTTTGCTTTTAACTGAAGAAATAAGTCACTCGATCGGTCATTGTTACCGCTGTGATTCTGTAATTGAACCACTGGTTTCCAAGCAATGGTTTGTGCGGATGCGCCCCCTGGCTGATCCTGCCATTGTGGCCGTTAAAGACGGCCGGATCAAGTTTGTCCCCGGGCGCTTCACCAAAATATACCTGGGATGGCTGGAAAACATCAAAGACTGGTGCATTTCCCGCCAGCTATGGTGGGGACACCGGATTCCCGTTTGGTACTGTCAGTCATGCCAGGAGGAGATCTGCTCGGAAGGGGAAGTGGAAAGATGTGCAGGCTGCGGCAGCAGTGACCTGGTGCAGGACCCGGATGTCCTGGATACCTGGTTTAGTTCAGCCCTGTGGCCCTTTTCTACTATGGGATGGCCTGAAGAAACAAAGGATTTGGGCCACTTCTACCCGACATCCGTGCTGGTAACCGGCCGGGATATCATCTTTTTCTGGGTAGCCCGCATGATCTTTATGGGGCTGGAATTCATGCCAGGAGTGCCTTTCCGGGAAGTGTTCATCCACGGTCTGGTGCTGGATGCTCTGGGACGGAAAATGTCTAAATCACTGGGCAACGGGGTGGACCCCATTGAGGTGATTGACCAGTTTGGGGCGGACACCTTAAGGTTCATGCTGGTAACTGGCAACACTCCTGGAAATGACCTGCGTTTCCAGTTTGAGCGCCTGGAGAGTACCCGTAACTTTACCAATAAAATCTGGAACGCTTCCCGTTTTGTGATCATGAACCTGGACGGGTATGTCCCTCAAGCAGAGGAGCAGGAGTATAGCCTGGCTGACAGGTGGATCTTCTGCCGTTATCAAAAGACGGTGCGGGACACCACGTCTTTGCTGGAGCGCTATGAGATCGGGGAAGCGGCCAGGGTCCTCTATGATTTTATCTGGAGCGAGTTTTGCGACTGGTACATAGAGCTGGTTAAACCGCGGTTATATGGCAAGGAAACTCTAGCGAGCAAAAATACTGCCCAGATGGTTTTGCGCCATATCCTGACGGGGACAATGCAGCTTTTGCATCCGTTTATGCCGTTTATCACTGAGGAGATCTGGCATCACCTGCGGGTAGACGGGGAAAGCATTTCTATTGCTGCCTGGCCAGAAGCAGATGCCAGCTGGGATGACCCTGTGCTGGAAAAGGAAATGGAACTGGTGATGGATGTGATCAGGGCTGCCAGGAATATGCGGGCGGAATCGGGTGTTATGCCGGGCAAAAGGGTAGAATTGGTTTTGGTTGCAAAAAACGCCTCCGTTAAAGAAACGCTAATTGCTGGAATGAGCTATATCAAGCAGCTAGCCGGAGCAGATACTGTCAGGGTTGAGGTTGGGGATCTGGCGGAGAAACCAGGCCAGGCTGCGGCAGCTGTTGTGGCCGGTGCAGAAGTGTACCTGCCGTTAGTAGGATTAATTGACCTGGATAAAGAAATAAAGCGGCTGACCAGGGAGTTGGATCTGGTGGCCAGGGAATTGGAGAGAACGGAAGGAAAACTGCAGAACCAGGGTTTCCTTGCCAAGGCCCCCCAGGAAGTTGTAGAAAAAGAGGAGGCTAAAAGACAAGAGTACATGGCTAAAAAGGCAACTCTTTTGGATCGGATTGCCAGGCTGCAAGCGACTGATTAAAGAGATAAGTAAGTAGCCAGGCTTTGTGGAAGGGGATAGATGTGGACTACCGGGAAGCTATTCAGTATCTGACAGATTTGACCAAGTTCGGCTATAATTTTGGCCTGGGCAGAATTGAGCACCTGATGGGATTGTTGGGTAACCCTCATCACCGGCTAAGGTTTATTCATGTGGGCGGCACCAATGGGAAAGGCTCCACGTCTGTGATGATTGCCTCTATTCTGCAGTCAGCAGGCTACAAGACAGGGCTATTCACTTCGCCTCACCTGCATAGCTATACCGAAAGGACGAAAATAAATGGCCGGGATATTCCTGAAGTCCGGGTGGCCGCGCTGATTGAAAGGCTCCGTCCTTTGCTGGAGCAGATGGTAAGAGAAGGACACGAACATCCTACCGAGTTTGAGGTAAATACGGCCCTGTCTCTATTATATTTTGCAGAGGAAGAGGTGGACTTTGCCGTATTAGAGGTGGGGTTAGGCGGGGCAATCGATTCAACCAATATTATCCCTGCCCCTCTGGTGGCGGTAATTACCAATGTTGGAATGGACCACATGGAATACCTGGGCAACACCGTCGGGGAAATTGCCCAGGTAAAGGCCGGGATTATTAAGTCCGAGGGTTTAGTAGTTACCGCTGCCCGCCATCCGGAGGCTTTAACAGCGATCAAGGAAAAGTGTAAAGAGGAGGCTGCCTTTCTTTACCATGTTGACGACTTGATGGCCTGGGAAGAGATTAAGGTTGACAGCACCGGTTGTTTATTTAATTTAAAGGGTTCGACTCGTTTATACCAGGAGCTGTTTTTGCCCCTGGTGGGCAGGCATCAGCTGATCAATGCCGCTACTGCCGTTTTAACAATTGAGGTATTGGAAAGGAAGGGAGTCCGCATCTTGGCGGGAGCAGTAAAAGAGGGATTGGCGAATACCAGCTGGCCCGCCAGACTGGAGGTCTTTGGCCATTCTCCTGCAATCCTTATCGATGTTGCTCATAATTATGACGGGGCCGTAACTTTAGAAAAGGCTTTGCAAGAGTTTTTCCGGCATAAAGAACTGGTTTTGTTGATCGGCATGCTGGCTGACAAGGAAAGAGAAAAAGTCTTGCGTCTTTTGGCTCCTTTGGCTCGTTTTGTGGTGGTGACAAAACCCTTAAGCCCAAGGGCAGGCGATTGGCAGGAAATGGGGCGCATGGCCAGCAGATATACTGCTTCTGTTTTTTTGGAAGAAGATGTCCATCTGGCCCTGAATAAAGCCATCAGCCTGGCTGGCCCTGATGACCTTGTTTGTGCCACCGGTTCTTTCTACACCATAGCAGAGATCAGGTCATTGCTGATCCAAAGAGAGCTGGAACATTCAATAAATATGCGAAAAAAAGGTTTTTTGGCAACAAAATAGAATATTTTAAATTTAAAGTGTAAAATAGTAATGTGATTTTTGTATTTTAGATAAAGAAGGGGGGATGAGAAACCTTGAAGACCATGAAGATTCCCGAGGCAACCATTATCCGTCTTTCGGTCTATTCACGCTTCCTGGATCAAGTGGATAGAAGGGGAGTTGTGACTATTTCATCTGATGAGATTGCCGAGGGTGTTGGCGTAAGCCCTGCCCAGGTCCGAAAAGATTTGGCCTATTTCGGAGAATTCGGCACCCGGGGTGTAGGGTACAATGCCAAAGATTTACATCGGCAGATCATGAAAATCCTTGGTTTAAACCATTCCTGGCCGGTGGTAATTGTGGGAGCCGGCAATCTGGGGACTGCTCTTTCAATGTATGGCGGCTTCCGCAACAGAGGGTTCCGGGTGCTGGCCATATTCGACAACGACCCCCATAAGATTGGCTATAAGTTAAACGGGATCGAAATTCATCCCCTTTCCGAAATGGAAAACGTTATTTCTCAAGCGGGAAATGTTATCGGTATCATTGCTGTTCCATCGGAGTATGCCCAGGAAACAGCCAACTTGCTGGTTAAAGCCGGAGTAAAGGCTATCCTGAACTTTGCTCCCCGGGTTTTGACGCTGCCTGAAGAAATTGAGTTCCGCAATGTGGATTTGTCTGTAAACTTGGAAATTTTGACCTTTAACTTAGGCTATCGCAGAGGAAAATACTAGATGGGGACAACCAATTTGTCCTATTATCCACGAGACGTCTTTGGGGCTTATGTTTCCAAGGCGTTATCTTTTTGTCATTGAAGGGGTACAGGTATGAGATTAATACTTGCTTCGGCTTCGCCAAGACGGGAACAGTTGCTGCGGCAAATCGGACTGACTTTTGAAGTAATCCCGAGTCAGGTTGATGAAACTGTGCCGGCTGAAATGACCCAAAACCATGGGGCTTTGGTGCAGGAACTGGCCCTCAGAAAAGCTGCCGCCGTTGCAAGACACCTATCTGGCGGCCTTGTCATAGGTGCGGATACGATCGTGGTCAGTAAAAACGGGGATATTCTGGGCAAGCCGGTTTCCAGGGGCAAAGCGGTAGAAATGCTGACGTGTCTTAACGGCCAATCCCACCACGTGTTTACAGGTATTGCTCTGGCGGACGCGTTATCAGGGCGATGCCGCCAGGCATTTCAAGAGACCGAGGTTTCTTTCCGGCAGTTGTCCTTGGCGGAAATTGAAGCATATGTGAATACCGGTGAGCCGGTGGATAAGGCTGGCGCTTACGGCATTCAAGGCATGGGAGCGCTCTTGGTGGAGAAAATAAACGGCTGTTATTTTAACGTGGTTGGTTTGCCTTTAACAAAACTGGCAGTACTGCTCCGGGAATTCGGCATCCGGGTCCTTTAAAAAGAAAGGGGACAGGCAAATGGTCAGGGTAGTTAAGGAAGGGCAGGAAGTGGGGCAATATGGCTATACCATGAAAGATCTCCCCGAAGATATGCGCCCCAGAGAAAGGCTGGTGGCAGTGGGCGCACAAGGGCTGTCTAGCCCGGAACTGCTGGCGATATTGTTAGGAACCGGCACAACAGGGGAAACCGCGTTGGATTTGGCTGCTGCTATTCTCAGCCGCCCCGGCGGGCTCTCTTATTTAGCCCTGGCTTCTTGTGAAGACTTGAGATCTGTCAAGGGAGTGGGATTTGCTAAGGCAGCCCAAATCAAAGCGGCTGTTGAGCTTGGCCGCCGCATTGCCATCGCTTCCCATGGGGAACAGCCGCTTATTAAATCTCCTGATGATGTGGCGGTTTTATTGATGGAAGAATTGCGGTGGCTGGACCGGGAGTATTTTAAGGTGCTAAGTTTAAACACAAAAAACCGCTTGCTGGCTGTCGATACTGTTTCCATCGGTCATCTGAGCGGTTCGTTGGTGCACCCGCGGGAAGTCTTTAAGAATCCAATCAAGCGCAGCGCAGCTGCCGTTATTTTGGCGCATAACCATCCAAGTGGCGACCCGGCGCCCAGCCGGGACGATACAGAAGTAACAAAAAGACTGTGGGAGGCCGGCAAGCTGCTTGGTATTGATGTGTTAGACCATGTCATTATCGGAGATAACCGGCATGTCAGCTTGAAAGAAAGAGGTATAATTTAAGTTTGGAGAGCGGACCTTTGCTAGCAAATCTTTCCCTTGCTCCTTTCAGGACAACTATCATATAATGGACAGTGATCCTTGATGTTCGAAAAGTGTTCCAGTAAAGTTAACTTTTTTCCTGGAAGGAGTGAGACCCTTGTTTTTTGCCAGAGATTTGGGCATAGATCTGGGCACGGCGAATACCCTTGTTTATGCAAGAGGTAAAGGTGTTATTCTGCAAGAACCTTCTGTTGTTGCTATACAAAAAGATACAGGAACAGTATTGGCGGTGGGCGAGGAAGCAAAGCGGATGATCGGCAGGACTCCCGGCAATATTGTGGCCATCAGGCCGATGAGAGACGGCGTGATCGCTGATTTTGATGTGACGCAAAGTATGCTCCATTATTTCATTAATAAAGCCTCCCGCCGTGGTTTTCTGGTGCGTCCCCGGGTAGTGGTCGGGGTACCTTCGGGGGTGACGGCGGTGGAGGAGCGGGCTGTGCGGCAGGCAGCTCAACAGGCCGGGGCCAAAGAGTGTTATTTAATCGAGGAGCCCATGGCGGCGGCTATCGGCGCCGATCTGCCTGTGCATGAGCCAACCGGCAATATGATCGTGGATGTTGGCGGTGGTACCACCGAAGTAGCAATTATTTCTCTAGGTGGCATTGTAACCAGCAAATCTATTCGTGTTGGCGGCGATGAGATGGATGAAGCCATTGTTGCTCATATCAAGCGGTCATACAACTTGATGATTGGGGAAAGGACTGCTGAGGACATTAAAATACAGGTTGGATCCGCCAGTTTTGCCGGTCCTGAGGGGAAAAAAAGGCAGAAAACGGTTTATGACGTACGCGGGCGGGATATGGTTAGCGGCTTGCCAAAAACAATCCAGATTAATGCAGAAGAAGTGATGCAGGCTTTATCTGAGCCTGTCACCGCAATTCTGGAAGCAATTAAGGTGTGCCTGGAAAAAACCCCGCCGGAATTGGCGGCCGATATCATGGACCGCGGCATCATGCTGGCCGGTGGTGGTTCCCTGCTGTTTGGCCTGGACCTTTTGGTAAGTGAAGAAACAGGCATGCCGGTCCACATGGCCGAGAACCCTCTTTCAGCCGTAGCCATAGGTACGGGGAAGGTGCTGGAGAACCTTGATATCCATAAGCGGGTCTTTATTCCAGCCAAAAGAATAGGATAGGGAGGAACGAAAAAGTACTGAGTACTCAGTATTCAGTAATTAGAGAAGGATAGCATATCGTTATTCTCTGGGGCAGGGTGATCACCTGCCGCAGAGCCAAGGAGTGGGATTAACTTGAGGCGGTTTCGCATTTCCAAAGTCTTGGTGGCCCTTTTTATTATATTGGTGATAGGAACAGGGCTAATGCGTTATACTGCTCCAGTTCGCCCTAACTTGACCCCGGTAGAGGCTTTCTTGCGCGAAGCAATCGCCCCGTTGCAAAACGGGGCTACTGTCATTACCCATAAAATTATTGGGCTCAGTCATCTTGTCAAATCCCAGCAGGAATTGCTGGAACAAATTGCCTCCCTAAGAAAAGAAGTAAGCAACCTGTCTGCAGTGAATCACCAACTGGAAGAATACAGACTGGAAAATGTCAGGCTGAGAGAACTGTTGGATTTTGCCGAGAGAAACCAAGACCGCTACCAGGTTTTGCCTGCCAGAGTAATTGGAAGGGATACCAAAAGCGTATTTTCCACCTTAACCCTTGACGTAGGGAACCGGGATGGTGTCAAGATTGATATGCCTGTAATTACCCACCGGGGTTTGGTTGGGAGGGTTATAGCAGTTACTGCGAATACTGCCGAAGTACTGACCTTGCTTGATCAGGACAGTGCAGTCGGCGCTCTCCTGCAGGTCTCCCGTTTTCCGGGAGTAATAGAGGTAATGCCAGGCAAAAAGTCCCTTTTGCAGATGATTCATCTGCCGCACGATACCCCTGTCCACCCTGACCAGGTGGTAATTACCTCCGGTATGGGTAGTGTATTTCCCAAAGGTCTCAGGATCGGATACGTTGTGGATACAGTCTTGGAGGCCAATGGACTGATGAAAAAAGCCATTATCCTGCCTTTTGTTGATTTTAACCGGTTAGAGGAGGTAATGGTCCTTCTAAAGGCGGAGGAGGGAGATTAGGTTGGCCTTTTTGGTTTGGTCAGCGGTTCTGATTATTTCTCTAATACTGCAGTCAACCTTGCTGGAACACCCCGTGCTGGTAACCAAGCCGGACCTCTTGCTGGTGATCATCGTATTATGGGGTCTCTTGCGGGGCTCCCGCGAAGGCGCCCAGCTTGGCTTTTTTTTCGGACTGGTCGAAGACCTTTTTGTTGGCAAATATATTGGATTAAACCTTTTGAGCAAAGCTTTGGCAGGATATGTGGCCGGCTGGGGTGAAAGTAGATTCTACAAGGAAAACCTGCTTTTGCCGGCAGTAGGGCTGTTAGTGGCGACACCTTTTTTTCAGTTAGTCTATTACCTTTTTGCCGGTTTGGGAGGGCTTTCGATTGATCCGCTTATATTCGTGCGGGATACCTTAATAAAATCGGGTTATCATGGTTTAATCGCCATTCTCATTTATTATCCCCTGTTTTCATGGGCCAATAAAGTTAACCTGAAAATACCAGAAAAAAATGACCCTTACCGCTTGTGGCGAAGATAGCCGTGAGACCAACTTTTGGGAGCCCTTTTATAAAAGGGGGTAGGCAATGGAAAACAGAAAAAAATTCGAACAGAAATTGCGGATTTATTTCTTGATTGTTGTATTTATTTTTACAGTCTTGCTTGCCCGGTTGTTTTACCTGCAAGTAATTAATACTGCTGATTTCCAGGCTCAATCGGCTCAAAACAGAACCCGTTTAATTAGTCTGGAAGCAAGGCGGGGAGATATAGTGGACCGGAATAAAGAGGTCCTGGCAACCAGTAAGCCGGTATTCTCCATCAGTGTAAGTAATTTGGGTCTCAAGAATCAGGCCGAAATCAACCAACGCCTTGCGGAAATCCTGGATATTCCAGGGATTACCGGGGAGTCTATCACCAAAAAGCTGCGCACTAACCCGCGCAGGTTTGAGCCTGTGGAGGTCATTAGCCTGCCTTGGAGTGAAGAAACTCTGGCTTTGGTCACCCGGATCCAGGAAAACCGGCGGGATTTGCCGGGGGTGGTAATTCTGGAGTCTCCCATGCGCTATTATCCCAATGGCTCTCTGGCCGGCCATCTGCTGGGTTTTATTGGACAGATTACCCGAAGAGAACTGGAACTGTTTAAGGAACGGGGCTACGGGCTTAATGACAGGATTGGAAAAACAGGTCTGGAGCGGGGCTTTGAGCTTTTGTTTGCAGATGACGGCAGAGAGATTGGCCTTAGGGGAGTTAAGGGTTTTTCCCAGGTAGTGGTCAATGCCAATAACCGTCTGGTGGGTGAATTGGGTACGGTTCCTCCATTGCCAGGGCATAATTTGCAGTTAACCCTGGACGCCGGCCTGCAGTCGGCCTTAGAAACGGCCATGGATGAAGTAATCATGGGAGTTAAAAAGGATAACCCCAAAGCCGGAGCCGGAGCCGCTGTTGTGCTGGATATTAAAACGGGAGCAATATTGGCCATGGCCAGCAGACCCTACCTTAACCCGAATGACTTTGTGGACGGTTCTTTTGCCCAAAAGCGGGATTATTATAGCAATTATGATCTGAATCCCAGTCTGAACAGGGCCATCCAGGGACTGTATCCGCCAGGTTCAACTTTTAAAATGGTTTCCGGTATGGCGGCACTGGAATCAGGCCGGATCAAGCCTACCGATACTATCATATGTACCGGCAGATACTGGAGGCCAGGCGGAATTGTCTGTACTGATGCCCATGGGGCGGTAGATTTGTATCGGGCCTTAGCAGTTTCATGCAATACCTATTTTCAATGGGCCGGCGAGCTTGCTGGTATCAATGGAATGGTGGAGGTAGCCAGATCTCTCGGATTAGGCCAAAGGACCGGACTGACCGATATTGGTGGTGAAGTGAGCGGTTTGATGCCTTCTCCCCAGTGGAAGAGCGAGGTGAACCGGGTCCTGGTTAACCGGCGTTACGAAAGGCGCAGGGCAGAACTGGACGCCCGCTATAACGAAATGTTGGCCAAGGCTCAGTCGGCAGCCGAGCGGGAAGACTTAATTAAAAAGCTAAATCAGGATAAGCGGGCGCTGGAAGCCAGATTTAAAATCGATCTGGAATGGGAAACCAGGTGGCAGCCCTTTGAAACATTTAACACCTCCATTGGCCAGGGGGCCAACCAGTATACCATGCTTCAGCTGGCAAATTATGTAGCTGCAATTGCCAATAACGGAATCAGGTACCAGCCCTATCTGGTGGACAAAATTTATGACCAAAATGGGCAGGTAGTTAAACAATTTGAGCCGGTGATTTTAGGGCAGGCAGAACTTAATCCAACTACCCTGGCGAGCATGCAGCGGGCCATGCTGGCTGTAACCCAGCCTGGCGGCACAGCGGTGTCACCATTCAGGCATTTTCCCCCCACAATCCGAGTGGCTGCAAAGACCGGGACAGCACAGACGGGCAGAGTGGGTGACGATAGAACCAAGGATTTTTTTGGGGTTTTTGTTGCCTATGCCCCGGCAGACAATCCCCAAATCGCATTTGCCGGCGTCATTGAGTACGCCAGGTCTGGAGGCGGATCTGCGGGACGGGTAGCTAAAGCGGTTTTTGAAAAGTATTTTGGGATAGAGCCTCCTGCTCTTCCCGCAAGGTCGCCGAGGACTGCGGCACCCGGGGCTCCCTCAACCGGAGTGCAGGCCGGAGGTGGCGCAAGTCCCATCGATTCCCCAGAAGTCCCTGGGACGCTGCCAGCGTCTCCCGAAACCCAATTATAACTACCCTACTCTAAAAACCGATTGGTGGCTTGCGTTTGGGTTCCTTCCGGTGCAGCTTCCTCTCGCTCATTTCCTCTTGCTTCTTCTTGTTCCTGCTTCCTGAATTTCGACACCTGTCAAAATGTGAAGGAAAAACGAGGAAAAAAGCATTCCTCGTTTTTTTTCTTGTGGAAGGAATCAGGTCAAGTTGTGTAGAAATTGAACGAAGAAAATTCATTTGTTAATTGTTCTGCCGTCTCAGGAGGAGATATTATGATTTCACCGCAACAAAATGGACAACCTTCATGGCAGGTGGGCCTTCCTGAGAAGTTTTCCCCTTCCTTTCATCTTTCAGGGACCCAGCCGGACCCACTGCGGCCGGAGCGAACGGGACGGGAAAGGAAAGAGCAGGGGCCTAACGGAGTAGCGATGGACTACCGGACCGTGCTCATCCAACGAACTGTAAGGTCCGGTCAAAGCATTCGCTACCCGGGTAATGTGGTGGTTATGGGAGATGTAAACCCCGGAGCGGAGATAATAGCTGCTGGTAATATTATAGTGATGGGTAATCTAAGAGGAATGGCTCATGCTGGGGCCGCAGGCAACCAAAATGCAGTCGTGGTTGCTTTCCGCCTTAAGCCCACTCAACTGCGAATTGCAGAACATATTACCAGAGCTCCGGACGGCGAAACCGTTAAGCCGAATCAGCCTGAGATTGCCCGGATACAGGACGGGTTTGTTGTTATTGAGCGGTATCAACCTAATTCGCTGCGATTTCCTGCTTTTTAATTGGCAAATTCAATGTTTGGAATTCTTGCAAGAGGAGGAAGGTAAATGGGCGAAGTCATAGTCGTCACTTCAGGTAAAGGCGGTGTAGGGAAGACGACCACAACGGCCAACATCGGCACAGGCCTGGCGCTATTAGGTCATAAAGTTGTTTTGGTCGATACTGATATTGGCCTGCGCAATTTGGATATAGTCATGGGTCTGGAAAACAGGATCGTGTATGATATTGTTGATGCAACAAGCGGCAGTTGTCGCTTAAAGCAGGCCCTGATCAAGGATAAGCGTTTTGAGGACCTGTATTTGCTGCCGGCCGCTCAAACTAAAGATAAGACTGCAGTCAGTCCTCAGCAGATGGTCGATCTTTGTCAGCAGCTCAAAGCTGATTTTGACTATGTGATTATCGATTGTCCTGCCGGAATTGAGCAGGGATTTAAAAACGCCATTGCCGGTGCAGAAAAGGCGATTGTGGTCACAACACCAGAAGTTGCAGCAGTTAGAGACGCTGACAGGGTGATCGGGCTTTTAGAGGCAGCTGAACTAAGAGACCCCAAATTGATTATCAACCGGATCCGGCTAAGCATGGTGAAAAAAGGCGACATGATGGATATTGATGACATGATTGATATCCTGGCAATTGGCCTTTTGGGGGTTGTTCCGGAGGATGAGCACATTGTCATATCCACCAACCGGGGGGAGCCAGCGGTGCTGGATAAAGCATCCAGGGCGGGTGAGGCTTATCGCAATATCTCTCGCCGGATCACTGGAGAAGACGTCCCTCTCATGAACCTGGAAACCGGTGAGGGCTTGATGGGGCGTCTGCGTCGTATTATAGGCCTTGCTAGATAAGCTAAAGAAGGGGGATTATGGCATGTTGGATTTCTTGCAGCGAGTTTTCGGCAGAGAGCCGGCCATGGGTACGAAGCAGGTCGCAAAAGAAAGACTCCGGCTGGTTCTGGTGCACGATCGGGCTGGAATGTCCCCTAAATTAATTGAGGCGTTAAGAGAAGACCTGATTAAAGTGATTTCTGAATATATGGAGATTGACCAGGAAGGTTTTGAGGTAAAATTAAGCCACGCCAGCGACTCGGTGGCACTTGTTGCTAATATACCGATACTGAAAATAAAGCGTTTATTCAGCGATTAAAACCTTTTGGTGTATTCAAATTTGTTTTGCTGCCTTGTATTGATCAGGGCAGCTTATTTTTTATGACCGCTTGGGTTTCCTCTTTTCAACACCACAGAAATAATGTAAGATTGCATTAGCAAGTATTTAGAGGTGAGACGGCTGATGGTGCGTGACGTAATGGAGGAAATTACCTGCTCCTGTCAACGGAATATAGACAATTTCCTGCACCGCATGGAAGTAATCTTGGATGCTGCCAATAATGGTATTATAGCCATTGATAAACACGGAGTAGTAACAATTTTTAACCATGCGGCTGAAGAGATAACCAGACGCAAAAAATCCGAGGCCCTGGGCAAACACCTGTCGCAGGTGATTATTCCCCTGGGCCTTTTGGATGTTCTGGCGACTGGACGAGGTGAGCTGTACAAATTTTCTGTCCGCTATACATCTGGTAACCGTGTTTATATTACTAACCGCAGCCCCATTGTTGAAAACGGGGAAGTGATTGGAGCCATCGGTGTTTTTCAGGATATTTCTGAACTGGAATCTATCTCGGAAGAACTTCAGGTGGTAAAAGAGCTGAACCGCGAGCTGCAGGCCATCATCGATTCCTCTTACGACGGAATAATTATCACCGATGCGGAAGGACAGGTGATTCGGGTTAACGATGCTCATGAACGGATTACCGGCATCAAATCTGAGAATATTCAAGGTAAATCCATGCGGCAGCTTGTCGATGAAGGCCATTATTCCAAATCAGTAGTTGATGCGGTCTTGCGGCAGGGCAAGGCCGTGACATTGATGGAAAGAGTAAAGGGAGGTGTAACCAATACCAAGTACCTGTTAGTTACTGGCAGCCCGGTGCGGGATGCCAAAAACGGCATCGCCAGGGTTGTGATCAATGTCCGGGATCTGACTGAGCTAAGCCATCTGCGCCAGCAGCTCGAGGAAACCAGGGAACTGAGCGAACGTTACCGGTCTGAACTGACGCAAATGCGCAGCCGGATGGTCGAGCAAAGAGGAATCGTGTTTAATTCCCCGCGGATGCAAGACCTGTTGGTTATGGTTATGCGGGTGGCCCAAGTGGATTCTACCATTTTAATTTTGGGGGAATCTGGTGTAGGCAAGGAAGTTGTGGCAAAGTTGATCCATACGGAGAGCTTGCGGAATGAAGGCCCCTTTATTAAGATAAATTGCGGAGCCATCCCGGAAAACCTGTTGGAGTCGGAGCTGTTTGGTTATGAACCCGGGGCTTTTACCGGCGCCAGCAAGGAAGGCAAGCTAGGCATGTTCGAGTTGGCCCATAACGGTACCCTTTTCCTGGATGAAATTGGTGACCTGCCCCTGTCTTTGCAGGTGAAACTTTTGCGGGCCATCCAGGACAGGGAAATTGTGCGGGTGGGGGGTAACAAGCCGCGAACAGTGAATGTGCGCATTTTGGCTGCGACAAATCATAATTTGGAGGAAATGGTCCATCGGGGCTTGTTTCGCGAAGACCTGTATTTCAGGCTGAATGTGGTGCCCTTGTTCATTCCGCCCCTGAGGATGCGGCGGGAGGAAATTATCCCGTTGGTTTATGCATTTATCGCTAAATATGGCAAAGCCTATAACATCACCAAAGAATTTGCGCCGGAAGTATTTGATATTTTTCTTAACTATGATTGGCCTGGAAACGTGAGGGAGTTAGAAAATATCGTCGAACGGCTGATGGTTACCACCCCTGATACAATGGTAACATCTGAACATGTTCCCGCTAATCTCTTGCCAAGGCCTGTAAAAAGCGAAAACCCCTCGGTGATTGTGCGGGGGATTTTGCCTCTAAAAAAGGCGGTTTCCGAACTGGAGCGTCAATTAATCAGCCGTGCTGTCAGCGAGTTGGGCAGTACTTATAAGGCGGCGGCTGTTTTGGGTGTTAACCAGTCTACTGTGGTCCGGAAGATGAAAAGAACCTGATGCAATTGCATCAGGTAATGCATTTTTTCATTGCATGGCGCTACTCTTAAAATAACTACATTGTTGGGCAATATGCCCTGGCCTTAACAATGCAATAATGCATTGTGCTGGTCGGGGCTTTCTTCTTGTTCCTGAAGATTTATGGCGAATAAGCCGGAACCGCTTCTGGTCAATGTATTTGTGCATTAAATTGGGGTTGAATGGGCCATAATACCAGGATAACAGGTTGTTTTAGCCCTTCTTTACGCTTTTTGGCCTTCTTCCTGGGGGCTTTAAGCTTGGCACAGAAATTGCTTAGGTAGATGACGTGGAAGTCTAACTTTATACAGGGGGGAGAAAAATGTTCGAATTAAGCGAAGACCTGGTTGTCATTCAAAAACTGGCCCGGGATTTTGCCCTGAACGAGATTGCTCCTACAGTAGATAAGGACGATAAGGAACACCGTTTCCGTAGGGATATCGTGGACAAGATGGGCGAGCTGGGCTTTTTGGGGTGCCAGATTCCTGAAGAGTATGGCGGAAGCGGAATGGGATTTTTAGCTGCTACCGTCATCGCTGAGCAGATGGCCAGGGTACACAGCAGCATGCGGTTGCCATTCAACATGCAAATGGGGCCGGCCCTGGCTATCTATAAATATGGCTCCGAGGAACAAAAGCGCAAATACCTGCCTGGCCTTTGCAGCGGTGAGCAGATGGGCTGTTTTGCTATTACTGAGCCAGATGCCGGCTCTGATGTTGCTGCTATGAAGGCTACGGCTATCCGGGATGGGGACCACTACGTGTTTAACGGCTGCAAAACCTGGATTTCCAATGCGCAGGTGGCAGACCTGGCCCTTGTCTATGCTTATACGGATCCTTCTCAGAAGGTGAAGGGTATATCGGCGTTCATTGTTGAAATGAATGTGCCGGGGATTAGTGTCGCTCCTATTACTGAGAAGCTGGGCACATGGGCTGCGCCTACCGGAGAAGTGACCTTTGATAATTGTCGCGTACCTAAAGACGCCTTATTGGGTAAAGAAGGTGAAGGCTTTAAGATCTGCATGTCTCAGCTAGACGACACCCGTCTGGGCTGTGCCGCTGGTGCTTTGGGTGTGGCCCATGGCTGTTTGGATGCGGTATTGGAATATGCTAATCAGCGCAAGCAGTTCGGGCAGGAAATCGGCAAGTTCCAAATGATTCAGGATATGATAGCCCAGATGGTTGTTGATATTGAGGCCGCCAGGATGTTGGTTTACCGGGCAGCATGGCAAAAGGACCAGGGCATGAACAATACCCGGGAAACTTCCATCGGCAAATACTTTGTCGCTGAGACAGCCAATAAATGCGCTGACTTCGCCATGAAGATCCTTGGTGCTTATGGCTATTCCGAGGAATACCCGGTGGCCAGGTATTACCGCGATGCCAAGTCATATCAAATTGTTGAGGGTTCTTCAATTATCCAGAAGCTAATAATTGCTAACGATGCCTTGGGTTACAGGAAGGCAAACAGGTAACAGCCATTGTATTTTACCATTGTAAATTGATTGAAAAGGAGGTTTTCTTTTGATGGATCGTTACGAACAGTTATTGAAAGAAAAGGAGCGGATCAGGGCGATGGGGGGCCCGCAGGCGGTGGAGCAGCAGCATAAAGCCGGCAAGATGACCGCCCGGGAACGGATTGAATACTTCTTTGATCCTGGCACCTTTGTGGAGATTGGTATGCACATCAAGCACCGGACCACTGCTTTTGGCATGGACAAAAGAGAAGTGCCGGCTGAGGGCGTAGTGGTTGGTTATGGCCGGGTCAACGGGCGGCTGGTGATGGCTGGCGCAGAAGACTATACAGCCATGGCGGGAACTTTTGGGGAGTACCATGGTAAGAAATTCTCCCAGGCTATCGATATGGCTAAAGAGATGGGGATCCCCTTTGTGGGCATGAACGACTCTGGCGGCGCCAGGTTGCAGGAGGGTATGGATACCCTGGAGGCTTACGCCTGGTTGTTTCGCTCCCAGATTCTGGCCTCTGGCATCATTCCGCAAGTCGCTTTGCTGCTGGGCCCCTGCCTTGGCGGCCAGGCCTATCACCCGGTGATGCAGGATTTTGTGTTCCAAAACAGAAAAACCGGTTTTATGGGCATTGCCGGACCGGCTTTTGTCAAGACCCAGCTGGGAGAAGAGATTACACTGGAAAAGCTGTGCGGAGTCAATGCCCATGCGGTTAAATCCGGCTGCACCCATGTGGTTACAGAAGATGACCAGGACTGCCTGGATAAGACCAAGGAGCTGTTAAGCTTCCTGCCCGACAACAACAAGCAAAAGCCCCCCAGAATTGAAACAGGGGATGACCCGTGGCGGAAAGTTCCCGAGCTTAACCGGATGATCCCCGAGGCTGGCCACATTCCCTATGATATGCGCCAGGTGATTTATAAGATTGTTGATAATGGGTATTTTTTTGAAATCATGAAGGATTTTGCCCCGAACGTGATTATCGGTTTTGCCCGGATGGGCGGCCGTCCGACGGGGGTTGTAGCCAGCCAGCCCAACAAGATAGGCGCTGTAATCACCTGTGACGCTGCCGATAAGGTGGCCAGGTTTGTGCGTTTCTGCGATCTGTTCAATATCTCCCTGGTCAACCTGCATGATACCCCGGCCTTCATGATTGGCTCCAATGAGGAGTGGAAAGGCATTCTCCGCCATGGTGCTAAAATGCTTTATGCTTACATTGACGCCACTGTCCCCAAGGTAACCGTTATCCTCCGGAAATCATTTGCCGGGGCATATTTGGGCATGTGCTGCAAGGACACCGGGGCTGATATCGTCTACGCCTGGCCGGAGGCACAGGTCAGCATTGTGGGTGCCGAAACTGCTGCCAGTGTTATTTTTGCTAAAGAAATCAAGAATGCCGGGAATCCGGAAGAAGTTAAGGCTGCCAGAATCCAGGAATACCGGGATCTGTATGAAAACCCCTACCGGGGGGCTGAGCGGGGCTATATCGACGATATCATTCTCCCGGAAGACACCAGGATGATGATTAACAGGACATTGGATATGCTTGAGAATAAAGATGTGGCCAGGCCGTGGCGGAAGTTCTCCAATATTAACCTGTAAGGTCAGCCGATGGTAAAGTTGACCTATTTGCCTGTCCGTGCTAGAATTAGGGAAAAGCTTTGGGACATATTAAAATCAATGGCAAAAAATAATAAGTAAGGAGGATTCTTTTTCATGCCAGAAATAACTGCACCAATGGTGGGAAAGCTGCTTAAGTTCGAAGTTGGAGTCGGCGACACTGTCCAGGTAGACGATGTAGTTGCCATTTTGGAGGCAATGAAAATGCACGTTGAAATTTATGCGGATGATTCCGGTGTTGTTAAAGCCCTGAAAGCCGCTGAAGGCGATGTCGTCAAGGCCGGCGATGTGTTGATGGTATTGGAATAGTCTTATGCAATAGGCTTAATTGCTATCTTTAATGCTGCAGGGCGGAGAGTGGAGTGCATTCTCTGCCCTGCATTTTAGCATTGCCAATGCAAAAATGCAGTTTACTAATCTTGTTGGCATGCTGCCGATTTTTTATGCCACCAAGGCTGAATAATGTGGGAATGCATTATTTATTTCAAAAAATTTAAAATAAATTAAATATTTATAAATATTCAAAAGGCATGAAAATTGCATAAGTATTTTCAATATGCACTGAGCTATCGATTTTAATTCAGGGAGGTGGTCAAGGGCTGCTATCCACTTTCATAGAAATGGCCAGGTGAAGTTAGAAAAAGGCTGCGCGACTAAATTAACTTAATAAAAGGAGGCCAACAATGTTGAGATTCAGGCGGCATAAATTAGGCGTTTTCCTGTTAACAGTAATTATTGCATTCACAATGGTCCTTGGTGGCTGTGGCACGCAACAGGCAACTCAGCCGCCCCAACCGGCTCCGGCACCGGCACCTGCTCCGGCACCTGCCCCAACTCCGGCACCGGCCCCAACTCCGGCACCAGCTCCGGCACCAGCTCCGGCACCAGCTCCGGCACCAGCTCCGGCACCGGCACCGGCTCCGGCACCGGCTCCGGCACCGGCTCCGGCGCCTGCACCAGCCCCGGCGCCAGCTCCTAAACCGGCACCGGCTCCCGCACCTGCGCCAGCTCCTAAACCAGCTCCGGCACCGGCCCCAGTCGCTGTGACTCCGGCCCCAGCCCCGGCGCCAGCACCAGCACCGGCTCTGGCTCCTGTTCCGCCGCTGGCCAGGCGGTTTGATGTCAATATCGCCACAGCTACAACTGGCGGCGTGTATTTTATTCTGGGCAATGGCATGGCCAGCATGTTTCAAAACAGGGTTCCCAATATCCGCGCTTCTGCCCAGGCAACTGAGGGAAGTGCCCAGAACATGCTGTTACTAAGGCGTGGCGATGTCAATGTTGCCTTTACCATGAACCAGGTGGCAGCTCATGCTTATAACGGTACAGACCGTTTTGCCGGCAATCCTAATAAAGACCTGCGCGTCTTGACGGCCCTTTACCCCAACGTAGTCCAAATTGTGGCCCGGGCCGGGTCTGGGGTGAGAAACGTTAACGACTTCTTCGGTAAGCGGTTTGCGCCCGGAGCGGCGGGCAGCGGCACAGAACTGAATACCCGCGAGGTTTTTGGGGTTCACGGGATTGATTACCGGGATCGCCAGCATGTCAGAATGGACTATGTTGGCTTTACTGCGGCGGCAGAGTTAATCAGAAACGGACAGAGCGACGGCCTCTTGATTAATGCCGGTATCCCTGTTAGCGCCTTGTTAGATTTGGCTACCACAACGGATGTGAACTTCATTTCGCTGGATCAGAGCAGGATCGACGAGCTTACACGCAGATTCAATCATTATTTTCCATTTACCATCCCGGCCAATACCTACAGGGGACAGACTGACCCGGTGCGGACGGTTGGCCAGGCTAACCTGTTATTGACCACAGCTAATATGCCTGATGACGTAGCTTATTTCTTAACCAGAGCCGTTTTCGAGCATCATGCAGACTTGTTGGCAGTTCATTCCGCAGCCAGGGATATCACCCTGCAGGCTGCCTTGCGCGGACACATGGGGATTCCCCTGCATCCCGGAGCGGCCAGATACTTTGCGGAAAGGGGCCTTAGGCTGCCCTGAAAATAGAGGTGGGATGTGAGAAGTAAGATGAACTCGTAGGTACTGGCTACGCCAGTACCTGATTAAAGTCTGTTGCACTGACTTTTTCATCCTCTGATGGTGCCGCCATAGGCGGCGTGGGGGTCTGCCCTGAAATTTAATTATTAGATAGGGGGCGGGCCCAATGTCCCTGGCCTGCCCCCTTTTTTTAAAGGAATGTCCGCAATACAAATTGTTTTACGAGCAATCTGCATCAAAGAGGAGTGACCGTATGAAAGACAATCGTCCAGCCGCTGCCCCGGAAGAAAAGACACCTGAAATCGATAGGGTGATTGAGAAATACGACGTTGAATCCCGGTTCCGCAAATACCTGCCAAACACCGTCTGGGGCAGGCTTGTTGCAGCAGTAGCAATCTGCATGTCGGTCTTCCACCTCTGGTTGGCCAGTGTCGGCGTTCTGCCGGAAATATCGGCACGTGCTTTTCATTTATCTTTTATCCTCGTCCTGATCTTTCTTCTTTATCCCGCCGGCCTTTCCTCCCGATTAGACCGGCCAAGCACCGGAGATCTCCTGCTCGTCTTTGGCAGCATTGCTGTTACAGGCTATTTGTTGTGGCGATACACCGGTTTAATGGGAGGCGGCACCTTGCCCAATAATATCGACTACTTTTTTGCTGTTCTGGCCTGTCTTTTGGTTTTAGAAGGCGGCAGGCGCAGCATTGGTCCCATTCTGCCCTGCCTGGCTTTGGTCTTCGTGGCCTACGCCTATCTTGGCAAGTATATCCCTGGTGATCTGGGTCATACTGGCTACAGCATACCCCGAATGCTGGAAGTGTTTTACCTTTCACTGGATGGTATCTATGGTGTAGCTATCGGGGTTTCGACCACCTTTATCTTTTTGTTTATTTTATTTGGAGCTTTTCTTGGTCAGACCGGGATGTCCAGATTTATTAATGAAATTTCTATGGCCGCAGCTGGACGTTCCCCGGGTGGACCAGCCAAGGTGGCTGTAGTTGCCAGCGGTCTGATGGGTACTATTAGCGGCAGTGCCGTTGCCAATGTTGTCACAACGGGAGCCTTTACAATTCCACTGATGAAAAGCGTTGGCTATCGTCCTCATTTTGCCGGGGCGACAGAGGCCGTTGCCTCTACTGGCGGGCAGATCATGCCGCCGGTAATGGGGGCGGCCGCCTTTATCATGGCCGAGATCCTCAATGTGCCTTATCGGGACATTATGTTTGCCGCTTTGATCCCGGCTCTCCTCTTTTACCTGGCCTGTTATGCTGGCGTGCACCTGGAGGCGGTTAAAACCGGCCTTCGGGGCCTGACTCAGGAAGAATTGCCAAACGTCAGACAGGTCCTCCTGGAGCGGGGCCATATGGTGTTACCGCTGCTATTAATTGTATATCTGTTGGTACAGGGATTTACTCCTACCTTTGCTGCCTTTTACGGGATCGTGGCTACGGTTTTGACAAGCTATTTGCGCCCTGCCACCCGGTTAAACTTGCGCGGTCTTTTGGCAGCACTGGAAAACGGCGCCCGCGGGGCTATTCCGGTGGTTATTGCCTGTGCGGTGGTTGGCTTTATTGTTGGGGTAAGCGCCTTGACCGGGTTTGGCCTCAAGCTGGGAGATATTATTGTTAGCATGGCGGGTGGGAACCTGTTCTTAACCTTGGTGTTGGCGGCCATCGCCTGTTTAATCTTGGGCATGGGCATGCCTACAACAGCAGTGTATATTGTGGCGGCTACCATGGCTGCGCCGGCCCTGGTGAGGTTGGGAATTGAACCAATTGCTGCCCACCTCTTTACCTTCTATTTCGGTGTGCTGTCTGCGATCACCCCGCCAGTGGCCCTGGCTGCCTTTGCCGGAGCAGGGATCGCCGGCGCAGATCCGAACCGGGTTGGATTTACGGCTGTGCGGTTAGGAATTGCTGCCTTTATTGTGCCGTTTATGTTCGTCTATGCTCCCCAACTGGTGATGCAGCAGGGTACAGCAATTCAAATTTTTGGCGCCGCAGTAACTGCAAGCATTGGAGTGATTGGACTGGGGGCCGCCTGTGCCCGCTACTTATTGAAACCCCTGACTTGGCCCGAGACTTTGTTCCTGGGTGCGGGAGCATTAGCCCTGATTAAACCAGGCCTTTATACCGATATTGTTGGTGTAGGGGTCTTTGCCCTGATTTATCTGCGGCAGAGGGTCGGGATCAGGTCGGAGATGAAAAAGGGTTTTGCAACAAAATCAGGCAAACTCCCGTCATCTTCCTGAAAAACATAAATTAAAGGCGTAAAGGAAAGCAATTTGGCCCCTGGAATCAAACTTGCATGGACAATAATCAGTTCACCTGGGTCTAGGCTTTTTGCGGTGGATTGCTGCCCTATGCTGAATATGGAGGAACAAGGCATGAACGACCAAAAGCACGAGCTGATTTCATTCTTTCGACCAGACTCTATTGCGATCGTGGGCGCCTCTTTGGATTTAACCAGTATTAGCGGCAAGCCGCTGAAGTTCTTAAAGGAATATGGCTACAAGGGCAATGTCTATTTAGTCAACCCCAAGTACAGCGAGATGCACGGCTTGGCCTGTTATCCTTCCATTATGGCTATTCCCGGCCAACCGGATCTGGCCCTTTTTGCGGTAGCCTATCACCGGGTTCTGCCTGCTCTGGCGGAGTGTGCGGAAAAAGGGATCAAAAACGTGATTATTTTCAGTTCCGGGTTTGCCGAAACAGGTGCTGAAGGCGCCCGGCTGCAAAACCAGATCAAGGAACTGGCCAGGACAAGTGGAATCAGGGTTTGCGGCCCTAACTGCCAGGGCATGGTAAACCTGCCAGATAGTATAGCCGCCAGTTTTAGCGCTGCTTTAGAAAGCGGAAAGCTGCTCTGCGGCCCGGTAGGATTTGCTACCCAAAGCGGTGCCTTGGGGTATTCCACTTTTAACCAGGCCCAGGAAGCAGGCATTGGCTTTACATATATCGTGAATACCGGCAACGAGGCGGATCTGACTACCCTGGATGCCATGGAATTTATGCTGGAAGATGAGTCAACCAGGGTTATTCTTGGTTATTTAGAGGGAGTGCCCAATCCTGGGCAGTTTAAGGCCGTAGCGGCCCGGGCTTTGAAGTTGGGAAAACCAATGATTCTGTTAAAGGCAGGGCGTTCAGCCATCGGCAGCCGGGCTGCTTCTTCCCACACGGCGGCCCTGACCGGCTCTGACGCGGCGTTCCAGGCTATTTGCCGGCAAAAAGGGATTGTCCGGGTGAACGATATTGAAGAACTGCTGGATATGGCAAAAGTCTTTGCTCCCGGCAAACTTCCGCAGGGAAACCGTCTTTGCGTGATCAGCACTTCCGGCGGTGCCGGAATTATTGCGGCGGATACCTGTGCGGACCTGGGTCTGGAACTGCCGGATCTCCTGGAAGAGAGTTATAACCAGATCAAAGAGTTTATTCCTGCTTACGGTTCGGCCAGGAACCCCATTGATATTACAGCCCAGGTCATTAATGACCCCACTGGTTTCCGCCGGTGTGTCGAGATTGTCCTGGCTGACCCCAACGTGGACTGCCTGATGATCGTGCAGACCATGATTACGGGTCCGGCAGGGGAACAGGTGGCCAGAGATATTGTCGAAGTGCTCTGTACCAGCATAAAACCGGTAGTTATTGTCTGGACAGCCGGGGATATTACCAACCAGCGGTGTTTCCAGATTTTAAAAGAAGGCGGCGTTCCCTATTTTAAAGCTCCAGGCAGGGGAGTGCGCGCGATTAAGGCCCTGGTGGACTATGCCTCCTTCGCAGAAACCTTCAGGAATAATTCGCTTGAGGGGCAAATAAAGGCGCGGGTTCTATGCGAGCAAGAACTGCAAGGAGTTCGTGAACTATTGGCTGCCGGTGGTACCCTGTCCGAGCATGAGGCAAAAAAGGTGTTACGGCGCTACGGGCTGCCGATGCCAGAAGAGGGCCTGGCTGCAAGTGAGGAAGAAGCTGTAGGCCTTGCCCAAAGCATTGGCTACCCGGTGGTCATGAAGATAGAATCTCCGCAAATATTGCACAAGACGGAAGCTAAAGGCGTCGTGCTTAATCTATCGTCTCCAGAAGAGGTGCGGGAGGCTTTCCGCAACATCGTTAAAAATGCCGGAAGCTATAACCCTGATGCGGAAATAAAGGGGGTCCTGGTGCAGGAGATGATCGGCAAAGGGGTTGAGGTAATTGTCGGCGTGAATAATGACCCTGTGTTTGGCCCGGTGATCATGTTCGGCCTGGGCGGAATTTTTGTGGAAGTATTTAAAGATGTGGCCATGCGGCCGGCACCTCTTTCCGAAGCGGATGCCATGGCAATGATCAGGGAAATCAAAGGGTATCCCTTGCTGACTGGTTTCAGGGGACGGGAAAAGGGAGATACTGCTGCTTTGGCTGAAGTCCTGATTGCTGTATCCCACCTGGCTGTTGACCTGAAAGACGACCTGGCCGAGCTCGACATCAATCCGCTGATTGTGTTGCCGGCTGGCCAGGGAGTTAAACTGGCCGATGCCCTGATCATTGCAAAAAAGCAGGGTTAAGGTTCTTTTTCGGCTCAGTTATTATCATAGATAGCTACCCGCTCTAATACCCCCGCTTCTAAGGAAAGGGGACACACCATTCAAGACGCAGGATGCAGGAGGCAAGAGGCAAGAGCAAGAGCCAGATGCTTAGGGACTAAAAGCCGCTTATTCATCCTGCCTCCTGCCTCTTGCCTCCTGCTTCTTGAACGGGACAGGAATGTCCCCAATTAAGGCGGCGGGATAAGAGCGGCTACGCTACTATATTAACTGGCTCTAAGCTTCAGTGGGGGTAGCAATCCCCCTCTGAAGCCAAGACCCAGTTGAATCCGGGGACTGGGGGTAATATTCATGTCGAATTCGCCAGGCCTCTTGCAGCAGGTTTTGGCATTGCAGGAAGAGCTGAAAAAAATTCAGCAGGTCAATAAAGAGTTAGAGGTTATGCTCGATTCTTCTTTTGACGAGATCTACCTTACCGATGGAAACAGGGTTACTCTTAGGGTAAGTGCTGCCTGTGAGCGGCTGTATGGCGTTAAACCCGAGGAGTTGGTCGGGAAACCGGTAGATGAATTAGTTAAGGCAGGTCTTTTTTTCCCTTCCTGCACAGAGGTGGTATTAAAAGAAAAGCGCCGGGTGACCATATTGCAGCATACCCGCAGCGGCCGACAGGTGGTTGTTACCGGCAATCCTGTGTTTAACGGGGATGGGGTCATCGAAAGAATAGTGATCAACTCCAGAGATATCACTGAAATCAATGTGCTAAAGGAAAGATTGGCTGACACGGAGGCATTGGCAGACAGCTACCGGCAGCAGATCGCCCGGTTAAACCAAATAAGCCTTCAGCAGGCTAAATGTCAAATGGTCGCCGAGAGTCCTGCTATGCGGGAGGTGGTTGACCTGGCCAGACGGGTGGCTAAAGTTGACTCGACAATCCTCTTATTAGGCGAAACGGGAGTTGGCAAGGGCTTGCTGGCAGCTCACATCCACCAAAACAGTCCCAGGTGCCGGGGCCCGTTTATCAGTGTCAATTGCGCCGCTATCCCGGCCAGCCTGCTGGAGTCCGAGCTGTTTGGCTATGAGACGGGAGCTTTTACCGGCGCTAGAAAAGAAGGAAAAAAGGGCACCATTGAGATGGCTGACCAGGGCACATTGTTCCTGGATGAGATAGCCGAACTGCCTTTAGCGCTCCAGGCTAAATTATTACAAGTTATTCAGGAGAAGCGGGTGGTCAGGGTAGGGGGCTATAAAGAACGGCCTGTCAATGTGCGGATTCTGGCTGCTACCAATCAGGATATCCAAAGAATGGTAGCTACGGGCGGGTTCCGCGAAGACCTGTACTACCGGCTCAATGTGGTGCCCATCACCGTTCCTCCCCTCAGGTGCCGGAGAGAAGACATTCCCTTTTTAATTGAGGTGTGTTTGGGCCGCTTTAAGGAGAAATACGGCATCACAAAAAAATTAGCCCCCGAGGTGTTGGATCTTTTCATTAATTATGATTGGCCTGGAAATGTGCGGGAGTTAGAAAATGTGATCGAACGGCTGGTGGTTACCAGTGACCGGAAAGAAATTGCTGTTAGCCATTTGCCGGAGCTGTTTCTGTCCAGGGCAGCCGGACGAAAAGAGCCGGTGGTAATTGTGCAGGGGCTTTGTACATTGAGCAGGGCCATCGAAGAGCTGGAAAAACAGCTGATTGCCAGGGCCTATCACCAGTTCGGGAATACTTACCGGATAGCGGAAGTTCTAGGTATCAATCAATCCACAGCTGTACGGAAAATTAACAAATATTTGTCCGTCAGGCGCCGCAAACCCAATAAAAATACCTCTTGCAGCGAACAATTATAATAAAAGCGATAATGGCATGCTTCTTGCATACAAACATTTAGTAAAACAAAAGCAAGGAGGCGGCAAAAATGGACTTTGAGTGGAAGCCGCAGTTACTGACAGAAATCCCGGGTCCCAAATCCAAGGAACTCTTGGCATTAAGAGAGAAGTATGTGTCCCGGGGACTGGCGAATAACGCCCCGATTTTTGTCGAAGAAGCTAAAGGGGCCTTGGTGCGAGATGTGGACGGCAATATTTTTATTGATTTTGCGGCTGGTATTGGCGTTGTAAATGTGGGTCACAGTCCCAAAGAAATTGTAGACGCTGTTAAAGAACAGGCGGAGAAATTCTTGCATACCTGTTTTCATGTGGCTATGTACGAACCCTATGTGCGGCTGGCAGAAAAGCTAACCCAGATCACCCCGGGATCCTTTCCTAAAAAAGTGATGTTGGCCAATTCCGGGGCCGAAGCAGTTGAAAATGCTGTCAAGCTGGCCAGAAAGCATAGCAAGCGGACGGGGATCATTTCGTTGGAATGCGCATTCCACGGCAGAACCTTGATGGCTATGACCCTGACCAGCAAGGTTAAGCCTTATAAGTTCGGGTTTGGCCCCTTTGCCCCAGAGATTTACAAAATCCCTTCAGCTTATTGCTACCGCTGTATTTTCGGTCGGCAGTATCCGGGCTGTGACCTGCAGTGCGTTAGTTACCTGGAGCGTTTTTTCCTGTCAGAATGCCCCCATGAAAATGTTGCTGCAATAATCATGGAGCCCGTTCAGGGCGAGGGGGGGTTCATCGCTCCGCCGCCGGAGTATCTTAAGGGTCTCAAGGCAGTATGTGAGAAGTACGGCATTTTGCTGATTGCCGATGAGGTCCAATCGGGCTTTGGCCGTACCGGAAGGATGTTTGCCGTTGAACACTTTGGCATTGAACCTGACATGATGACTCTCTCCAAGTCATTAGCGGCTGGGATGCCTGTCAGCGCTGTAGTGGGCAGGGCCGAGATCATGGATGCAGCTAGCCCGGGCGAAATTGGGAGCACTTTTGGTGGCAACCCAGTATCTTGTGTTGCTGCTTTAAAGTCAATCGAACTGCTTGAGCGGGACTCTCTTGCTGACCGGTCTTATCAATTGGGAGAAATTATGATTAAGCGGCTTAAACATATGCAGGACAAATACCCGTTGATTGGCGATGTCCGTGGTATAGGGGCCATGGTTGCTATTGAACTGGTTAAAGACCGCCAGACAAAAGAACCAGCTAAAGAGGCAGCCTTGAAAGTTGTCAGATTCTGTGTTAACAGCGGTGTTTTAGCCTTAAGTGCCGGCGTATTCAGCAATGTGATCCGGTTCCTGGTTCCTCTTGTCATTACCGAGGAGCAGTTGTCTATGGGACTTGACGTTGTTGATCGGGCCTTGGAGGCTGCATCTTTTAATTAACATCCGCAAGCGATCCTAGGACAGAGAACAATGGCCCTTAAGTGGAGCCAAGCAGAAATTCCTGTGGCCAACTTAGCAATCTACCATCCTCATGAAAATATATTAGGCCTTAAACCGCTACCGGTAGCGATTTAAGGCCGCCTTTTTGATATTCCATGCATTGATGCATTTATTCTGGCATTTTTGCATTTTTAAAGCCATTATGTCTAGAAGGTCTGACCAGGGTAATCCCGAGGACCTTTGAGTTGTTTTTGCATTGCCTAAGTTTTACAATAATTTGGAAAATTCTAAAATGTAACTGTTTTTAGTTAAGTGCGAAAATAATCTTCTATCTTTGGCATTAATCTTGCAGTGATGTATGATTACACTAGTGTGATTACGCCTTAGGGCAATCCAAAATAAGCACTTGGGGGTGATTGAAAAACATAGGATGGTGAGAGGAATAATTTGGGATGGTGATACAAAAAAAAGGAGGGGAAGTAGTTGTCGAGTGAAAACAATAGCCTGGTAAGGGTGCTGAGCCGAGGAGATGTGTTGGCTCTGTCTTTTGGGGCCATGATCGGCTGGGGATGGGTTGTCTTAGCTGGGGATTGGGTTAATAGCGGGGGAGCTCTGGGAGCAATACTAGCCTTTATAATTGGTGGTTTAATGGTATATTTTGTTGGCTTAACCTATGCCGAGTTAATCTCAGCTATGCCTAAAGCCGGTGGAGAGTTGTTTTTTAGCTGGCGTGGATTAGGAATAAAGGCAGCCTTTGTCGCTGCTTGGGCAATTACCCTGGGATATGTATCGGTGGTTGCTTTCCAGACGGTGGCATTCCCAACGATCATCAGATTTCTTGTTCCTGGCGTTACCGAAATTGGCTATTTATGGACTGTGGCTGGCTGGGATGTTTATGCTACCTGGGTATTGGTAGGCATGGTCACCTCTTTGATTATGGCTGGAGTTAATTATCTTGGCATCAGGCCAGCGGCAGTACTCCAGGCTGTTCTGGTAGGGGGATTGGCGTTGATAGGTGTTGTTTTTATTGTAGGGAGCTGGTTTGCTGGTAATGTGCAAAACATGGAGCCTCTTTTCTTGCAACCTTTCATCGGGGTTGGAATATCTGGCATAGTTGCTGTGCTTTTAATGACTCCTTTTATGTATGTCGGCTTTGATGTCTTGCCCCAAGCGGCAGAGGAGACAAAAATCCCTTATCGTTCCATTGGGGTAATCTTATTATTTTCAATCGTATTAGCAGCCCTTTGGTATATCCCGAGTTTGGCGACAAATATTTCCATATCAACAGTGACAAGGGTTCCCGCTTCTGAAAAAGTGATTTTCGCTACTACATGTTAGAGTTTGCCAGTAACGGTTCGAGGAATTTCTTCGCAACAAG
>Ga0208734_100012_pt1 | contig 156873 bp, 174 predicted proteins | sample Subbio2Aug_QV11A_FD_184824 | JGI IMG/M metagenome (GOLD analysis project Ga0208734, IMG submission 184824) | Serpentinite rock and fluid subsurface biosphere microbial communities from McLaughlin Reserve, California, USA - CR12Aug_QV11A (SPAdes) | ecosystem: Environmental > Terrestrial > Deep... | reverse complement strand
AAACAGAATTAGCTTTTCTGGTGGCTATAGCGAAGGGGTCACACCCGTTCCCATCCCGAACACGGAAGTTAAGCCCTTCAGCGCCGATGGTACTGGGTCTTGCCCGGAAGAGTAGGTCGCTGCCAGAGAATATCTTTTGAAAGCCCCAGGGAATTACACCCTGGGGCTTTCTGATTTCCCCAGCTAAAGGGACGATTAGTTTATCTCTAGAGAGGGGTCCGGCTCCAAAACCTTGAGGCAACGACAAATTTGGGGGAGTTCACCCAGTCTGTAGGAGAGTTGGTTTGGTGCTAATCAAAGATTAATGGAGGGGTATGTTCCTTCCCTTGGGCAGGCCGGAAAGGCATTGACCTCCAAAAACCTGGCTGGAGAGCTATTAATAAAGTAAAGATTTCTAATCGTCCCATAAGCATGGTTAAGATTAATATTATTTTGGCCGGAGTCGGAAAAAGGGAGTAGCTGTAAATACTGTTATACAAATCAAGCCCTCCATTGCTTATAGCTGCTATAACGGCAGAAAAAGAAGTAATTACCGGTATTCCCAGGGCAACTAGACACAAAGTAGCGCTAACTATTGTTAGAACATAGGTAAAGAAAAATAAAAAGACCACCTTGATTACATCATCGGAAACAGGTCTGTTATTTATTTTCAAAGTAATAACTGCACGAGGATGTACAAATTGTTTAAGAGAAACAAGTACAGTTTTAAACATGATTAAGAGTCGACCCATCTTAAGACCGCCACAGGTTGTTCCGACACAAGCCCCTGTCAGCATTAATCCCGTCAGAATTAAAATGGAGAAAGGTGAAAATGGGGGGAGATCGCCTAAATAAAACCCAGTTGTTGTGGTAACGCTAACAACCTTGAAGATTGTATACCTGAATCGTTCGCTGAATTCTGCCAACGGCATGCCAGGGTAATAAAATGAATGTAAGAAGATCAATAAGATACTAGCAACCAAAAGGAAAACAAAGAATCTTAGTTCTTCATCTGCAAAAAAGGTTTTAACAGATTTCCCAGTCAGTGAAAGATAGATAAGAGCATATTTTGTGCCAGACAAAAACATAAAGAGGATTATTGTCCATTCCATTGCTGGACTGGTATAATGCCATAAACCTGCTGATTTACTGCTGATACCTGCGGTGGCAGTGGTTCCGAATGAATGAATTATGGCATCATATACCGACATTCCCAACAAGTATAAAATAATTGATAAAGCAAGGGTTAGCCCAACATAGACCAGCCAAAGAATGCGAGCTGTTTCCCGAATTCTAGGCTTTATTCTTTCAACAACCGGGCCAGTAAACTCAGCCCTGAACATGTGAACAGAACTACCCCCGGTTCCGGTAAGCAGTGCAATAAAGAGAATCAGAATGCCCATTCCTCCCAGCCAATTTGTAAAAGCCCGCCAAAAGACAAGTGATTTTGGCAAGGCGTCGAGGTTTGGGAAAATGGATATGCCAGTTGTTGTAAAACCTGATACAGATTCGAAAATGGCGTGAACATAGCCATCGGTTACACCAGAAAACACATAGGGCAGCATGCCAAACAGGGATGCGCATATCCAAGAGAGAAAAACTATCGCGATGCCTTCCTGGGGGCGCAATTCATGTTCTTTATTACCTGTATACCTGAGGATAGAACCTGATAATAATGTAATTCCCGCAGCCTTTAGAAATGATTTAACCGTGTCTTCCTGGTAATAAAGTGAGAAAACGATAGGAATTAGCATGCATATGCCTAAAGCTATCAGCAAGTTGCCCAAGGCATAGCGGACAGTTGGAAAGTGCATTTTAAGCTTTCCCTTCATATGTGCGTATAATAGCGTATAATCAAAACTTACAGCCAATTATATCAAAGTTTCTTTTCATGGAAAACAACAATATTTCCAGGCCCTAAAATGTTTTAAGAATGTAAAAGGAAAAACCGGCAGCATTTGCCGGTGAAAAAACCAATTGCATTTATATCAGCTTTAGCCTCAGAACTAAAAAAGTGGTGGTAAGAAACGGTTGAAAAACAGCTGATCTGTGAAGACAATAATGGCTAAAAACCAGACATAATAAGAAAAAGTCCTCAAGCTACCTTGTGACAGAACTCGTAGCATATACCTGATAGCCAAATAACCCGAAACAGCTGCTGTAACTGTCCCTATTGCTAGGGGCAAGAGTTCAATATTCTCAGTCTGAGGGATATCTTTAATTTCTAATAGAGTGGCGCCAAAGATAATTGGTAGCGATAGCATAAATGAATATCGCGCGGCGAATTCCCGGTTTAGACCCCTGAACAATCCCCCTGAAATTGTGGCGCCGGAACGAGAGATCCCGGGTACAATAGCTATTCCCTGCAAAATACCGATAAAAACTGCATCCGAGAAGGTCATCTCATTAATCTTCTTTTTACCGGAGGGCATTGTCTCTGCTTTCCATAGGATTAAACCGGTAACAACAAATCCAACTCCTAACCACTTTCCGGTTTGAAAAAGGTTAATAAAAATGTCTGAAATAGCAAAAAAGATTATTGCTGTTGGTACTGCCCCAGCTAATAAAAGCAATGGTAACCTTCCAAAAGGCTCTTTAATTATCTTTAATATATCGTGCCAAAAGATAAATACAACCGCCAGCAAGGTGCCAAAATGAACCATAACATCAAAGGTCATGCCTTCGGTAATCCCAAAATATCTTTGAAGGAGTACAAGATGGCCTGAACTGCTCACTGGAATAAATTCAGTTAGCCCTTGCACCAGTCCAAGCAAAAACGCTTCCCAGATGGTCAAGCCATTCTACCTGCCTTTTTATCTGTTGCTTTGGAAATTATAACGTACAAGGGGTTTTTAGTCAAACTTATGGTTCAGCATAAATTTACAAAAATTGTCCCTGATGATATAATACCATTAATTAAACTTAGAATTTGGTGGAAGAACAAATGCGGATAGCTGTAATTGATGGACAAGGTGGAGGCATTGGTAAGCATATTACTGAAAGGTTACGCCAAGAGTTTCCCACAAAAGTAGAAATAATCGCATTAGGCACTAATGCCTTGGCTACCTCTTTAATGTTAAAAAGCGGAGCTAACGAAGGTGCTTCCGGTGAAAATGCGGTGGTGCAGAGCGTTGCTGATGTTGATATAATAATTGGTTCTATAAGTATATTAATTGCCCATTCCATGCTGGGAGAGATTACCCCAGCCATGACCGAAGCAATCGGGAAAAGCAAGGCGGTTAAGTTTTTATTACCCATTAATCGTTCAAAAGTGGAAGTAATGGGGGTGGTAACTGAGCCTTTGCCCCATTTAGTTAATTTAATGATTTCCAAAATAAAAGCTTTAATGGAGGTAAATGAACATGTGCGAAGCAAAAGCATATATCCTGCAAGGTGATAAAGAGGAACTGGTTTTTGAAAACGTTGACAAAATATTTTCAACTGAAGAAGGGCTGCTTCTGGAAGATATATTCGGAAAGCGGCAAATAGTAAAGGCGAAGATTAAAGAAATGGCATTGGTTGATCACCGGATAATCCTCGAAAAAATCTAATAACAGGCTCTTCATATGTTTAATAATCTTAACAGGTCTTGATTAATCATTAATCGTGACGGTTATTCCTTAAGGCAACCCCTTTTATGCGGGTTTAGGATACCGTCTTTTTTTCTAGCGGGCCACTAGTGGGAGTAACATTCCCCACTGAAGCTTAGACCCAGTTGAAGGGGTGGAAAAATGGATTACTATAAAGAAGTCAAGAGACTGACTGGCTGGATAAAGGACTATGTTATTGCGGCAGGAGCTGTTGGAACAGTAGTAGGTATCAGTGGCGGAATTGACTCTGCAGTAGTTGCTGGGCTCTGCAAGCGTGCCTTCCCTGAACATTGCTTGGGTCTGATAATGCCTTGTCACAGCAATCCTGAAGATGCTTATCACGCTGAAACCGTTGCTATGACTTTGGAAATTCCAGTTAAAAAAATTGTGCTCGATCCAGTGTATGACGTAATGCTGAAAGCCTTGGAAGCAAAAGATTTCAATACGATGGCTGCAGCAAATATTAAACCCAGACTAAGAATGACTGCACTTTATTGCTATGCAGCTGAAAAAAATTACTTGGTCGCAGGAACAGGCAACAAAAGTGAAATCTTTGTAGGTTATTTTACTAAATATGGGGACGGGGGAGCTGACTTAGAACCTATCGGTCATTTGGTTAAGTCAGAGGTGAGAGCAGTTGCCCGGGTATTGGGATTGCCCGCAGCTATTATTGAAAGACCTCCTTCGGCTGGTTTGTGGGAAGGCCAGACTGATGAAGGAGAAATGGGTATAAACTATGAAGAGCTAGATAATTATATTTTGACCGGTGCAGCGTCAGAACAGGTAGTTTGCGTAATTAACCAGTTGAGAAGAAAAAGTGAGCATAAACGTTCCTTGCCTCCTATTCCGCCCCGAGTCTGATGCTTGGCTAAGTTAAGCTATATTTTCATTATAAAGCGCCTCAGTTGTTAGGCCTGTTTTCCGTCTGGGCCCTAATCACAACTGAGGCGAATTTATTTTAGAATAATAGGAATAATGTGGGTATTTACAGGTAATCCTAGTTGGTACTAAGAGGTGAGAGTTTTGATTTGGGTAAAATATAAACATATTATTATTCTTGTGTCTATGGCGACTATGATTGGTATAGGTTTGATGTATTTATCCAATTACTACAATACTTTAAACATTTTTAATCAGCAGACAAATGCCATTTCTTCCCAGGTTACCAACACATTGGATTATCAGTACGTTATTCAAAAACATTTTACTCTCTGTGGGCACATTATCCCTGTCGAATTTGAGACAGAGCGATTAAGCAATCTAGGTGTGGAAGACTTGAGAAAGGCTTTTCCCAGTAAAGCCGGATGGAAGGTGGAAAAGGCAGCAGGCGACGTGATCAGTATTACCCGGATATTTACTGGACTCTGTCCCGATGATGAGCAAAAAAGACACCTGGGAGAATTAAACGGTTTTGTGTCCGTCCACATTGGCCCTGCCGGCATTAATGGTGGATTAGATAGAGTTACCGGGGTAAAAGTGGTAAACTTGCCTGAGGACTGGCAGCAATTGATAAGAGATAGATCCCTGGTATTTGCGAATGAAACAGATCTGCTAGAGGCTTTAGATAATTTTGATGAGTATCAAAGCAAATAGATTTTTGCACCCTGCTTTTTAGCGTTAAGCAAAGATAATATAGTTATCAAGTCAAAACCGTTCCAGGGAGCGGTTTTTTTTGGTTTCAAAGGAACTGCCAGTCCTCCTGTCGAATATGAATACAGGAGGGATCTTCATGATAATTCTAGGAATGGATCCAGGAACTGCCGTTACCGGATATGGGTTGATTAATTCTTCGAACAATAAAGCTGAGGCTTTAGATTGGGGTTGCATATTTACATCTGCAAACCAATCTTTTCCTGCAAGATTAAACAAGATATATTCCGACACAACTGGACTTATAAAAACATACAAGCCTGACTGGTTAGCTGTTGAAGATCTTTTTTTTAGCAAAAATACTCGGTCGGCTTTGGCTGTTGCACATGCCCGGGGAGTTGTTTTGTTAGCTGCTGCTCAGGAAGGAATCAGTGTGCTTGAATATACGCCGCTACAGGTTAAGCAGGCGGTAGTCGGGTACGGCAGGGCGGCAAAAGAGCAGGTGCAGAGTATGGTGCAATTGTTGTTAGATTTAAAAGAACTGCCCCGTCCCGATGATGCTGCAGATGCTTTGGCGGTTGCTTTGTGTCATGCTCAGAGTGTGAGGTGGCATCTGGCCTGCAATAAGAGGGAGGAGCCTAATGATAGCTTTTTTAAGAGGTAAATTATGCTACTTTCAAAGCGAAACACTAATAATAGAAGTTGGAGGAATTGGTTTTAAAGTAGCCGGCAGTTTTTCAGCGGCATATTCCTCCTCTCTTCCTCCATTGGGTGAAGAAATCACGATCTACACTTATTTGCATGTCCGTGAGGATGAAGTTCAGTTGTTTGGCTTTTTAAACGCCAGTCAACTTCAGGTTTTTCAGCAGCTATTGACTATTCCTGGTATTGGGCCTAAAGGGGCACTAAATATTGTTTCCAGCATTGGAGCAGAAGACTTGGCAAAAGCAATAATTGCAGAGAATCTGTCAGTTTTAACTAATTTGCCCGGTGTAGGCAAAAAGACAGCACAAAGATTGATTATTGAGCTAAAGGATAAAATTCTTAAAGGTAAAGTACCTCAAATGCATTATTCACAACATGATGCAGGAGGCAGGGAGATATCTGGATACTACGACGCGATAGAAGCCCTATTAAGCCTTGGTTATAACTCCCAAGAAGTAGCACCCTATTTAAGTGCAGCAAGAAAAGAATTGGGCGAGCAGGCTGAGGTTGGTCAACTAGTAAAGTTTGTATTAAAAAAAATTGGTACTACCTAGTAAAGGGGTAGGTGAACAGAACTGATGGAGAGGCTTATTTCAGCTGCTAAACGGGAAGATGACTTGGAAATTGAATATAACCTCCGCCCCAGGACATTGGCAGAATATATAGGTCAGGATAGAACAAAAGAAACGCTTGGTGTCTTTATTAAGGCAGCGAAGCAAAGAGGCGAGGCCTTAGACCATGTGTTATTATATGGGCCGCCCGGCCTGGGAAAAACAACCTTGGCGTTTATTATTGCCTGCGAAATGCAGGTACAGCTTCGCATTACTTCTGGACCCGCTATTGAACGGCCGGGGGACTTGGCGGCTATTTTAACTAATCTGCACGCTCACGATGTACTTTTTATTGATGAAATCCACCGGCTAAACCGGAGTGTCGAAGAAGTCCTGTATCCAGCCATGGAAGATTTCTGCTTGGATGTGATAATTGGAAAAGGACCAAGCGCCAGATCTATTCGAATAGATTTGCCTAGATTCACGTTGGTGGGAGCAACTACAAGGGCTGGGCAGCTGACGTCGCCACTTAGGGACCGGTTCGGGGTTATTAACAGATTGGAATTCTACAACCCTGAACAAATTGAACAAATCCTGTTGCGTTCGGCTAGTATCTTAAATATACAGCTGGAACGAAAAGGAGCAAGCGAGGTTGCCCGCCGTTCCAGAGGAACACCGCGGATCGCCAATCGTCTGTTGAAAAGAGTCAGGGACTTTGCTCAAGTTTGGGGAAGTGGTGTGATCACCAACGAAATTGCTGAGCAATCATTAGATTTATTAGAAATTGATACAGTGGGTTTAGACCGGGTAGACAGGTTACTCTTAAAAACAATGATCCAAAAGTATGATGGCGGTCCGGTAGGATTGGACACCCTTGCTGCCTCTATTGGTGAAGAGGCAGAAACTATTGAAGACGTTTATGAACCGTTCCTGCTTCAACTAGGCTATATCCAACGAACCCCAAGGGGAAGAACCGTTACGCGTTTAGCACTGGAGCATCTTGGTATGCCCCAGGGTTCTTTAGATGCGAGTCAAGCAGAAATCCCCTTTAAATAACCTCAGTTTTTCAGATCTGTTTTTGGAGGTGTGGCATATGGGTGACTGGAATTATTTTGGCAAATTATTTTTGATAATTGGCATTATTTTTTTGGCTCTAGGGGCAATGTTATTGCTCTTTACGCAAGTGTTTAAAATTGGACGCCTGCCAGGTGATATTATATTCCAAAAAGGAAATTTTACCTTCGTTTTTCCTCTGGCTACTTCAATTATAATTAGCCTCGTACTGACAATAATTGCAAGTGTATTCTTCCGGCGGTAAATCGCAAAAAGATTAAAAAGCTTGACCATGAGCAGCCTCTTGTTATGCAGGATTTGTGCAGGGTAATGTCGAAAAAGCTGTAGTCCGGCAAGATGTAATTGTTGCTAAACCATTGCAAACGTTATCCTTATTGGGAGTAGAAAAAAGAGATGGGAAACATTTTTTCACCTCGTTATTATTTTAAACAAAAATTGAGGAAGGATCTCGTTGCCTACTTTTTTATTATTTTTTTAATGCCATTATTTTATTCTAACGCCTATGCCGCAGAAAGGATTGTTATTCGTGTCTGCCTGGATGAGGGAGTAAACCAAGCTGATTTTCGGGTTTTAAGTGGTAATTACCAGTTAATTGACGGGGCTACTGGCTTAGTTGTAGCTCAACCAGAAATAAATGAACTATGGTCTGTAATTAAACAGGGACCTGTAATGCGGATCAGGCGCGAAGGAAATACCCTTGCTCATCCCTATGCCGGCCCCATTTTGTTACTCCCTGGCAATTCTGAAGAGCTGGCTTTGTTTCGCTATAGAAACATCCGCTACCGCAACGCATTGAGTATTTCCAATAAACAGGATGGCTTGCTGGTTGTTACATTGCAGGACTTGGAACATTACTTATACGGAGTAGTGGGCAAGGAAATGGGGGTGAACGCAGGTTTTGAAGCTCTAAAAGCTCAGGCAGTAGCCTCTCGTTCCTATGCTTTGAGTTTTATTGGAAACCCAGCTGGATATGATGTGGGTATCGATGTCAATACTCAAGTTTTCGGAGGCTACGATGCAGAATTGCTGCCTGGCTCGGCAAATGTCCTCAGGGCTGTAAATGAAACAGAAGGAAAAGTATTATATTATAATAACCAGTTGGTAAGAGCTGTTTTTCATGCTAATGCCGGCGGCTTTACTGAAAACAGCGAGAATGTTTGGACAGCTGCTGTCCCTTACCTTAGGGGTGTAAATTCTCCTGAAGATATTTGGGCTCATCAATTCCCTGTACAGGTTAATGGTTGGCCTAGCGATTCGTTTCAGTGGGTAAAGACTTTTACCAGGTCCCAGCTTGACGAGCAAATCAGGTCATGGAATGGAAGGGCTACGAATACCGGGAGATTTGATGATGTTATTAATGTAGGGACTATTCAGGATCTGGTTGCTACAAGGCTTACCAGGGATGGCACAGGCCAAACCAACTCGGGCAGGGTTACTCAACTGGATTTCGTTGGCTCCAGAGGAGTAAAATCTTTTTTCCGGGATCATATTCGCCGGGTGTTTGGGTTAAAAAGCACATTGTTTGAGGTAACAATGGATTCTCAGATCGCTGTTAGGGGAGTAAATGGTCTTATAGTAGTAAACAGAGGAAACAGTTTGATCGCTGCAGGGGCGAATGGATATTCTGCAAATGTTAATGGCGTTAATTCAAGTTATTTTTTAACAGGAAATGGGACGAGAAGACAAGTGCCGAAAAACTTTAGCGTTGTCACCTTTTCAGGCCGGGGACACGGCCACGGAGTTGGCATGAGTCAGTGGGGGGCCCGGGGAATGGCGGAGAAAGGGTATAATTATGAACAAATCCTCCAACACTACTACAACCCTGACAGAGTAGAAGGCGTTTTGACAATTGAATCAATCAGGTTTCAGGAACATGCTAATTTAGATGCCTCTAGACGGCTCTGATTATTTTCAGTTTGCTCATAATGTCATGATAATAATTTAATTTAAGAGGGATTCGCTTTGAGTATTAAATTCCAATTAATCAAGGTTTGTAAGCAGACTGGTGCTCGTGCTGGCTTCTTAACAACTCCCCACGGTGTTATTGAGACGCCAGTATTTATGCCTGTAGGGACTCAGGCCACCGTCAAAGCAATGACTCCTGAAGAACTTGTAGGAATTGGCGCTCAGATAATTTTAAGTAATACATATCACCTATATCTGCGCCCGGGTATAGAAGTTGTTAACCAGGCAAATGGTTTGCACAGATTCATGAACTGGCCTGGCCCCATTCTTACTGACAGCGGAGGCTTTCAAGTTTTTAGCCTTGGGGCTTTGCGAAAAATAACCGATGAAGGGGTAAACTTTAATTCCCATATTGATGGGTCCTATCATTTTATTACTCCAGAAAAAGCGATTCAGATCCAAATGGTTCTTGGGTCAGATATCGCGATGGCTTTTGATGAGTGCTCACCTTATCCAAGCACTTGGGAAGCTGCCAATAAAGCCGTTGAACGTACTGCCAAATGGGCTGTCCGGTGTAAAGATGCGCATAATCACCCTGAACAATCACTATTTGGCATCGTCCAGGGTGGTGCTTTTCGGGACCTGCGAGTAAAGAGTGCCGAAACAATTATTGATATTGGCTTTGCTGGGTATGCTATTGGTGGGTTAAGTGTAGGTGAGCCCAAAAATATCATGTACGATGTTTTAGATTATACCACACCTCTGCTGCCTAAAGATCAGCCTCGCTATTTGATGGGCGTAGGATCTCCCGATTGCCTTGTGGAAGGTGTAATGAGAGGAATAGATATGTTTGATTGTGTTCTTCCGACGAGGATAGCCCGTAACGGTACAATTATTACAGCTAATGGGAAGCTAGTGGTAAGAAATGCGGAATATGCAGTCGACTTCAGGCCCTTGGAGCCAGGTTGCCAATGTTATACCTGCCGAAACTATTCCAGAGCCTATATTCGTCACCTGGTAAAAGCTAATGAGATTCTCGGTTTGCGGTTGACGACGATCCATAATCTATTTGCTGTTATTCGGTTAATGAAAGAAATTCGCACTGCCATTATAGAAGACAGGTATGGTGATTTTGTCAAAGATTTTTGGGCAAAATATACCATTAAGGAGGGTTTGCCTGAAGAATGTAGAATAACTTAATCAATCTAATATTGTAAAGGTGGGTGGAATTATTTAATGGAACAATGGGCGGGAACTTTTGGTTATCTGTTAATATTTTTCGCTATAATTTATTTCATGATGATCAGACCACAGCAGAAACAGCAGAAACAACGCCGAGAGATGTTAAGTAAGTTACGGACCAACGATCATATTGTTACAATTGGAGGGGTTCATGGCCGCATTACCAGGCTAAAAGAGGATCGGTTATCTTTGCGGATTGCTGATAAAGTAGAAGTTGAATTGGAAAAATCAGCAGTAGCCCATGTGGTTAATCCTTCCAAAGATGACAAAGATGATAGTAAGGGAGATAAAAGCGAATAAGTAGGACTGGAGACAGAGCAGGGCAGTGAGAGATTTCTCACTGCTTTTTTTCTTCACATGTTCCCTTTTATATGACAAATTTCGAAGGAGGAAATGGAATAATCTCTTAGAATAGATATAAATGGAAAAACATGGAGGGGTGATATAATTTTGTGGTGGTCAAAATTGTGGCCACAAGCTGCAGAAAATCACAAGTATATCAATGACTATCTTATGCTTGGCAGGCTGGATATTCCATTGGATGACCTCTGGATAATTGAAGAAAACGAGGCTTTGTTGGTGCTAGAAAACACCGGCCAGGGGGGATAGCTTAATGAAGCAAAGAGAGGGACTTGTGGTCAGGAGAGGAGATCTTTTTGTTATAGATCTCGGGCCTACTAAGGAGGGGAACCCGCTGTTGCGGCCGGTTTTAGTTATTCAGAATGATTTTGGGAACTGTTTTTGCGATACAATAATAGTTGTTCCCTTAACCCTTGCTTATAAAGCAAAAAAATTGTTCTTCAGTGTTTTAATTAAACGTGGAACAGAAACCGGCCTCTGTGGGGACTATGTTGCGCTTTTTTCTCAGATTAGAACGCTATCAAAAGGAAAATTTATCCCGGAAAACCGGCTAGGTAGACTGGACGATAGTACAATGGAGAGAGTTGATCGGGCTATCGAACTGAGCCTGGGTTTGAGCACTATTCAAAAATTGCATAAACGCTATCAGAATGGTCAAAGAAAACAAATAACATCCTAGGAGCCCTGCCTAGTTAAATTAATAACACAAGAAGATACTGCTCTTAGAAAGGCTGCAGTGGAAGCCATCTGCCTTTTTTAGAGAATCATCCGAATATAATTCTCAGAAGTGTTTAACACTAAGCTTTGGACCAAAGATTGTACAATTATTGATAGTTGGTTTAGAAAAAAAGGCAGGTTATGATTTGGATGCTAACCCTTCAGGCGTTGAAAGAGGATAAAGAAGTAGACATATACATTTTAAAAGGTGAAGAATATCTTGGCACCATGGGGTTTACCGAGCACAGCTACCGGCATTTGAACGTTGTAGCTAATAACAGCAGGAAAATATTGGAGCAACTGAAGTATCCGCCAAGAATTGCGGAGCTGGCAGGTATAGCTGGATATCTGCATGACATTGGCAATGTAGTAAGTCGCCATGACCATGGGCAGTCAGGAGCAGTGCTGAGTTATTCAATTCTTTCCCGGTTAGGTATGCCATACCAGGAGATTGCGACAGTTATTGCGGCAATCGGCAATCATGAAGAAGAATATGGCCATGCGGTTAATGCGGCTGCGGCTGCCCTCATTATGGCGGATAAGTCTGATGTACATCGTTCAAGGGTCAGAAATCAGGATGTTGCGACCTTCGATATGCATGATCGAGTGAATTTTGCTGTCCACTCTTCGTTGCTGGAGGTTGAGCCATTATCCAGATTGATAAGAATGAAACTCAGTATTGACCTTTGCATTAGCACGGTAATGGAATACTTTGAAATTTTTCTTACGAGAATGGTGATGTGCAGGCGGGCAGCAGAATTTCTAGACTGCCAATTTAGCCTGATTATCAATGACAGTAAATTGTTGTAGTTTTGGCAGTATTGGTTTTTAGCTGCAATTGACAGTCCGTAAAGACGGGATTATAATAATTTAGTACGGTAAAGGCTTTTGATCTGCAGAGCCTTATTGTTTTTGCTTCTTTGCTTATATCATTTCAGAAGGAGGGGAAAACGTGGGTTGGAATAACACAAAACTTGCTTTCGTTCTGCTATTTATTTTTGCTGTTGGGGCTATGGCGATGGGCCCGTTATTGAGTATGATTAATCTCGGCTTGGATCTTCAGGGCGGCGTTCATGTCGAGCTTCAGGCGATTGAAAATGGCAAGCCTGTAACGGAGCAAGATATGGTTCAGCTTGTGCAAGTAATGCGTCAGCGAATTGATGAGCTCGGGGTTAGCGAGCCAGTTATTCAACGAGTTGGCGACAAACGCTTGATTGTGGAGTTAGCAGGGTTAGAAGATCCTGAAGCGGCGGTAAAAGTAATCGGTAAAACAGCCCAACTGATTTTCATGAAGGCCGACGGGTCAGTTATCCTAACTGGTGAAGACCTGAAAGATGCCCAGGCAACAATTGATCCTGCTTCACAAATGCCAGAAATTAACTTGGATTTTAATCCCCAGGGGGCAAGGGCTTTTGCAGATGCAACAACAGAATTAGCTGCCAAGTATCCAAAAGATGACCCCCGGCGGAGAATCGCTATCTTGCTTGATGGCGAAGTTCTTACAAACCCTGAAGTACAAGAACCTATTTTACATGGCCGCGCCAGAATTACAGGAGGTTATACTGATTACCAGGATGCTGCAAATATTGCCGCATTGTTAAGAGCGGGTGCCTTGCCGGTCTCAATGGAGATTATCGCCAAAAAGGTTGTCGGTCCTACTCTGGGGTGGGATTCTTTGGTGAAAAGCAAATATGCTGCAATAATTGGCTTATTGCTGCTCGGGATATTTATGTTGCTGGCTTATCGTGTCCCCGGATTTATTTCCCTTTTTTCGTTAACGATATTTGCCCTTATTGTATCAGGTGCGCTGGTCTTATTAAAGGCAACCCTGACTGTACCGGGTATCGCGGGCTTATTGCTTTCAATTTCTATGGCTGTTGGCTCAAAAATTATTATTTTTGAAAGAATAAAAGATGAGCTGCTAAATAATAAAACATTACGGGCCTCAATTGAGTCTGGTTTTAGAAGAGCTTTTTGGACCGTTTTTGACGCAAATGTGACAACCTTGATTGCGGCAGCCGTACTGTTTTACTTTGGCAGCGGTCCAATTAGAGGTTTCGCAATAACTTTAAGCATTGGAATTATAACCAGCATGTTCACGGCAATAGCTCTGACTCTATGGCTGTTGCGTATGGCAGTGCAGGTAAATGCTTTTAAGAAAACAAGTCTTTTCGGCGTTAGGAGGGCTGAGGCATGACTTATGATTTTATAAAGCGCCGGAAATTATGGTATGCTTTATCCTTATTTATCATCATACCCGGGCTAATTTCAATTGCGTTGCAAGGTTTAAATCTAGGAATTGACTTTACAGGTGGTAATATCTTTCGACTGCAATTCGAACAGAATGTGTCTAGCACTGAACTTAGGGAAGTAATGGGCAGGTCAGAGGTTACTAACTACGCAATCCAGGAAGCCGGCGCTAAACAGTTTATTATTCGCACATCGGAGTTGCCTGAAGAAGAGAGTACTAAATTCCTTGCACACCTGGAAAAGAACTTGGGAGAACTCGAGCTGCTTGGCGTGGATAAGGTAGGCGCAATAATTGGTCATGAACTCACTTACAAAGCTATCTTATCCTTAATCATTGCTTCAATCTTTATGGTGGGGTACATCACTTTACGTTTTGAATTCTTGTCCGGGGTAGCGGCTATTATTGCCTTATTGCATGACGTTTTGGTTACAGTAAGTATTTTCTCGTTGTTGCAGATAGAAATAAATGCTTCTTTTATAGCGGCTATTCTTACGGTTATCGGGTATTCAATTAACGATACAATAGTTATTTTTGATAGAATACGAGAAAACCTCCGTATTGCTAAAAAGGCTGATCTTTTGGCGATTGTTAATGCTAGCTTAAATCAAATTCTAATTCGTTCAATCAATACAAGTGTAGCAGTTATTTTGATTTTGCTAGCGTTAGTATTTTTGGGCGGCGAAACTATCAGAGTCTTTGCAGTAGCAATGTTAATCGGTGCCGTTGCTGGGACATACTCTTCAATTTGTACTGCAAGCATTTTATGGGTTGATCTAAAGGGTATTTTAAAAAAGCGTAAAGCGACAGCCCACCGGACAGCTTAATTGCTAACAACTGCGGCAGGATTATTTCCTTTTAAAATTCGAAGCAGCAAAAAACTTAGCCTCGACATGAAACCGGATCTAAAGGTCCGGTTTTTTTATTGGAAAATGTAGAATACTATTTTGTGGAAAAACTATATAAAGTTTGGCGGTGGGAGAACGTTGTTTTTATGGGGAATTGTGCTGGTATGGTGGTTATTTATTGGAACTGCTGCGGCCATTTTTGGCGGAACGGTTGGTTTGCTATTATACCTCTTTGTGGTCTGGGCATACCTGCTGGCTACTAATTTTCGTTTTGTATCCCAGGAATTTGCAGGTTTGATATTTGTCATCGGTGGTTCTGTAGGATTGCTTAGTGAATTATTAAGCAAAAGACTGGCAGAAAAGTATCCCATAAAAAACCAGGTGACCTCACTTCTAATAGGGTCATCTGCTATTGCAGTGCTGATAGGCATGTTTATTGGCCCTTTTGTGTCCCTGATTAGTCAGGGTACATTTTTCGGCTTTCCTTTTTTTGCACTGTTTAAAAAACACACTTTTCGTCAATGGGTTGCAAGCTATTCTCTTAGTCTGGTCAGGCTTTTCTTTGTATTAATTGTAAACCTGATATTGCTGCATCAATTTATCATGGAGTTCTATAATTAATTTAGAGTCGAGAGTAAGCAGGATTTTTTCTTTAGCCAACGAAACATATCAAAAAGTTTCGGGGGAGGGTGAAACATGCAGGCCTATTTAATAGTTGCCTTAATATTTGCTTTATTCGTGGCAGTTTTTTCTATTCAAAACGCAAGTGGTGTCGATATCAGGTTATTTCACTGGTATTTTCCTGGCATATCCCTGGTTTTGGTAATTATAGGTTCCGCTGTAACTGGCGCTGTGTGTGCTTTTTTATTGGGAATGCCTACACAGTTGGTTTATAAGCGCAAACTGAAAGGTCTGCTGGCTGATAATCAAAGGTTACAGGCTGACATTGAGCAACTCAGAACCTCCCATTCTGCTCCAATGCAGGAGACCGAAAAGGGTGCAACTTGCCAGACTTCTAGCTAAATCCTTAGAGGGAGGAATACTTGGTTGGAACCAAAGAAATGGGATATTGCAGGGGCGAACTGGAGTATCTGTCAGCAAATAGCATCGGAATTAAGTGTTAGTCCGATTACAGCCCAACTGCTTATTAATCGCGGTATATTATCTGCCAGTGATGGCCGGTCATTCCTTTTCGGTAGTCTTAGGAACCTTCAATCTCCTTATGAGATGTTAGGGGTTTCTGAAGCGGTTAAGCGGGTTGCAGACGCAATAAGGAATAAAGAGATTATTGCTGTTTTTGGCGATTACGATGCTGATGGAATAACAGCTACTGCAATTATGGTTGACGCATTAGAGCTCCTTGGGGCTAAGGTCTTATATTATATCCCCGAACGCGTTGAAGAGGGGTATAGTTTGAACAACAATGCGCTGGAGCATATGGCTGCCGAGAGAGTGACTCTTGTTATTACCGTGGACTGTGGAATTAAGTCTCATCAGGAGATAAACTACGGAAAAGCCCTGGGTTTAGATTTTATTATTACCGATCATCATGAGCCTGGTGCTGATCTCCCTTTGGCCAGCGCAGTCGTCAATCCTAAACTGCCTGGTCAAAACTGCACCCCCCTGGCAGGAGCAGGTGTCGCTTTCAAACTTTGCCAGGCCTTGTTTGAACTGTTTGATGTTCCTCCTGAACATGGTATCAGGGCTGGCCAGTACCTTGATTTGGTTGTATTGGGCACAATCGCTGATATTGTACCATTAATTGGTGATAATCGATTATTAGTAAAGTACGGCTTACCGCTTTTAAATACCTCCCGTCGCTTGGGTATAAATAGCTTAATTGAGGTTGCCGGATTAAAAGGCAGGCCTTTAACAATTAGTATGGTTAGTTTTGGGCTGATACCGCGGATAAATGCTGCAGGAAGAGTAAGCCATGCGGCAAAAGCAGTGGAACTGTTATTAACAAATTCATCTCAAAAAGCAATGGAATTGGCCCGGCAACTTGACAGGGAAAACGTAACCAGGCAAATAATGGAACAGCAAATTACATCAGAAGCAATCAGTTTAGCAGAGAGTCTGGATCTGGAAAGAGAAAAGATCATAGTCCTGTCTTCAGATTTCTGGCATCAAGGTGTGATAGGAATTGCTTCGGCAAAATTAGTAGAAAAGTATAACCGGCCTGTCATTTTATTTTCTATTAATGGTAACAATGCCAAAGGCTCTGGTCGGAGTATTGCCGGATTTCCTTTAGCAAAGATCTTGGATAGCTGCAAGGATCTAATTCTAAATTATGGCGGTCACGATCTAGCTGCCGGATTGTCTATTGAAAAAGACAAAATTGAAGCACTAAAAGCAAGACTTAATGCTATTGCAGAGCAAATGGATTTGGACTCCGGGAGTCCGCCTGTTTTATTTGTTGATTGTGAGATAACCTTTGAGGCTGTAGACATGAAACTGGTTGATGAGATCGAGCTTGTTGGCCCCTTCGGACCAGATAATCCTGAACCCTTATTTGTCTCCTGGCGGATATTTCCGCAAAAACTTCGTGCTGTTGGGAAAAATGGAAATCATTTGCGGATGTCTCTCCAGGAAGGGAATGTAAGGCTAGAGGGAATTGGTTTTAATCTGTTGAAGGATGGAATTAAAGTCTCTGGCAAGGAAGAGGTGGCTATAGTTTATGCAATTAATAAAAACCATTGGCAGGGACAAGACAGTGTACAGCTAGTTATTAAAGACATTAAACCTAATGCAATTCCTGAAACTAATTATGATTTTTTCCAAAATGAACTGGCAGTTTTAGACCCCGAAATCAGGGATTGTTTAACTGCATGGTTTGGCGGAGAGAATAAAACTGTTGGTTTTCTTTCCAGTGAATTACTGAAAGGAATTGCCTTGCTTTCCTTCTTGGAATGGCAAGAAGCAAAAACCTGCACCTTGATCGTTACAGAAACAGTTTCCCAGCTAGATGCTTATGCAAATAGGTTCCGTGATTTCTTTTCTTCTGCAGAATTTCCAATACTTTGTGGATACGGAACTCAAACCGAAAATGAAGTTGCCGATCTCTTGGAAAATATGGAAAACCATACGGGAATTATTATTGTCAGCGCTTCTTTCTGGCGGGAATACCAGAACAGGTTACGTTCTTTAGCGGACAGAATTGCCTTTTTATTCGTTGCTGCAGACAATTTCAATACAACTGATCTGACTGGCATTAATACTCCTTTGCTGGCAGTTAAAGGCCAAAACAATGAGCATAGCCTTGTTAACCCTGCAATAGAATGGGAAAGACTTTATCCTTGCAGCAGCAATTTAACAGATTTTGAGCAGGTTATTTCTGCCCGTGGACCAATCTGGTTGCTGGTGAAAAACGAAATTGAGCTTCAGACAATTCGAAAATATATTCTCGAGCGAAACCTTATTCCGGCAAAGCAAGTTCTTTGTTGGAGTCCCAGGAATCATTGGCGACAAAAGTTTCTGATTAGCAGAATGCTATGCGCCAGCGAGGATTACCTTGTTCTGTCTACAATAAGTGCAGATTTCTGGATTAAAAAATGTAATAGGGTTATTATTTGGAATATTCCTTTTAGCCCCAGTGATCTAATGCATTTTTTATCTTGGGGGAAGGAAGTTTTTTTGATGTTTAAACAGCCAATTATTAATGAGGAACAGCCACCACTTAGAACCAAATATGGGATATTTTATAATGGAATAATAAAAGCCGGAGGGGGCGATAGGCAGTATTTATTAAAGGAAGTACTGCTAAATAAAATCCTAAAAGAATCCGGTATTTATTACAACCACTTGACTGTTGGGGCTCCTGCACTGGCATTATTGGAAGAATTAGGTTTGCTGAAGATAGAGAAACAAGGCAGCAATATACTGATCGGCCTCCTGCCGGTTCCCGAAGTGAAAAAAAAATTAGAGGATTCTTGGCGTTACCTGGAGTACTGCTCTGAAAATAAATATTATCACTGTTTTCAAAAATTAATTCATTCGCTATGGACTACAAAAGCAAAAAAAACATTGGAAATCCCGGATTGCGGGTAGCGGTTTGAAAATGCTGAACTATAAGGAGGTGGGCATCTTATGGATTTAATAACTCTAACCGACCGCATCCGTTCCTATGATCCACAAGGGGACATCGAAAACATCAAATTAGCATATGCTTATGCCATGTCTGCCCACCAGGGTCAGCGCCGGCGCTCGGGGGAAGAGTTTTTTGTCCACCCTGTTGAGGTTGCGGCGATTCTGGCCGAACTGCAAATGGATTCTGTTACAATAGTTGCCGGATTGCTGCATGATGTGGTTGAAGATACAACTGTAAGCTTGGAAGAAATTGAAAAAAATTTTGGTGCTGAGGTAGCCCTTCTCGTTGATGGAGTAACTAAGCTGAGCAGGATCGATTTTAAGTCAAAAATGGAACAGCAAGTAGAAAACCTGCGGAAAATGTTTTTAGCCATGGCCAAAGATATCAGAGTGATCATTATCAAATTGGCTGATAGGCTGCATAATATGCGTACATTAAAATTTCAGGCAGGGGAAAAGCAGATCGAAGTAGCTCAGGAAACAGTAGAAATTTTTGCCCCCTTGGCGCACAGACTTGGTATTTTCAGGTTAAAATGGGAACTGGAAGACTTGTCTCTCAGATATCTTGATTCTGACAGGTATTACGAATTAGTCCAAAGTATTTCCTTAAAAAGGAAAGAGAGAGAAGAATATTTGCAGTACGTTATTTCCATCCTGCAGCAGAAGATTGAGGAAATGGGAATAAAAGCCGATATTCAGGGGAGACCGAAGCATTTTTATAGCATTTATAACAAGATGATTAAACAGGGAAAAGGACTGGAAGAGATTTATGATCTGGTAGCTGTGCGGGTTATTGTTGACAATGTTAAGGATTGTTACGGAACACTTGGTATTATCCATTCCTTATGGAAACCGATACCTGGCCGGTTTAAAGACTATATTGCCATGCCAAAACCTAACATGTATCAATCACTGCACACCTCAGTTATGGGCCCTTATGGAGAGCCATTTGAAGTACAAATCCGGACTTGGGAAATGCACCGCACTTCAGAGTACGGCATTGCAGCTCATTGGCGTTATAAGGAAGGTAAATCAGGTGACAAAGACTTTGAGGCAAAACTGACCTGGTTGCGCCAGTTGCTTGAATGGCAGAGAGAATTAAGAGATGCCCGGGACTTTATGGAATCCCTAAAAATTGACCTTTTCTCGGATCGTGTTTATGTATTTACACCTAAGGGGGATGTGGTAGAACTTCCTGCTGGTTCTATTCCGCTAGATTTTGCCTACAGGGTGCATACTGCGGTGGGGAACCAGTGTGTGGGAGCAAAGGTTAACAATAAGATCGTTCCCCTTGATTATAGACTCCAAACAGGTGATATTGTTGAGATATTAACAGCAAAGTCTCAAAGGCCAAGACGAGACTGGCTAAGTATGGTTCAAACTTCTCAAGCTAAAAATCGGATTAAGCAGTGGCTGAAAAAGGAGCAGCGAGAGGAACTGGTGGCCAAAGGAAAAGAGCTGCTTGAGAAGGAATGTGAAAAAAGGGGCTGGGAAGCTGGGGAGGTATTAAAACCCCAGTTTCTGGCGGAGGCTGGCAAAAAGTTTAACATTGTGTCTGCGGAAGATACCCTCTTGACTGTAGGGGATGGCGGGCTTACTCCCTCCCAGGTAATAACCAAGCTGAAAGAAATTGTTCCGGGTTTAAGCGCAGATACACTTGTTCATGTACCCCTTGTTAAGCCTTGGACTGGTTATGGGAAGGCTTCCCAGGGCATCAGGGTAAAAGGGATTGATAATGTGGTCGTGCGATTATCAAGGTGCTGTAATCCGGTCCCAGGTGACGATATTACCGGCTATATTACCCGTGGAAGGGGTGTATCAATTCATCGGAAGGACTGCCCCAACATTGCTCACCACAATGAGAGTGAAAAAGAAAGAATTATACAGGTAGCGTGGGATGCGGAGGCTGAAGCTACTTTCCAGGTGCATATTGAGGCTTTGGCGATGGATAGGCCAAAACTCGCGATGGACATCATGACAACCGTGGCAGACACCAAGACGATCATTAATTCTATTCATGCCCGGGCAACCAAGAATAACTTGGCTGTGGTTGACCTGAAATTAGAAATCAAGGGATTGGAACACTTGAACTTTCTTGTAGAGAAGATAAAGAGAGTGAAGGATGTTATGGATGTAAAGCGCATTACGCCTTCCAGTGCCGGTTTTATGCAAAAGGTGTAAAGGGGGGGCTTGTTTTGCGTGTTGTTGTTCAACGGGTATCCTGGGCAAAAGTTATTGCCGAATCGAAAGTGCTTGGACAAATCCAGCAGGGTCTGGTGATTTTTGTTGGCATCGCCAGGGATGACGAGGTGCAGGATGGGCTGTATTTAGCTGACAAATTAATAAACCTTAGAATTTTCTCAGACCGGAAAGGAAAAATGAATCTGTCCATTCGCGATATTGAAGGCAGCCTACTTGTAGTTTCCCAATTCACCCTGTTGGGGGATTGCCGCAAGGGCCGCCGGCCGGGTTTTGAACAGGCGGCAGACCCTCTGAAAGCTAATGCTATTTATCAAGACTTTATTAGCAGACTTGAGGCCTATAATCTTCCGGTTGCTCAGGGTAAATTTCAAGCGGATATGAAGGTAGAGCTAGCTAATGATGGGCCTGTAACGATCCTTTTGGATAGTAAAAAGCTGTTTTAAATTTGCTGATACAAGCAGGAAGGGGAGTTTGTTTGTGCTCTTAAAAACCTTAGTTGTGGGGCCGCTTCAGACAAATTGTTATGTTTTGGTTTGTGAGGCTACCGGTCAGTGTGCAGTTGTTGACCCGGGTGCCGAAGGAAAAAGAATTTTGGACCTGGTAAATAAACAAAGGTGGCAGGTGAAGTATATTATAAACACCCATGGCCATGGCGATCATATTGGGGCTAATGGGGTGGTAAAAGAAGGAACTGGGGCAAGCCTGCTTATCCACCAGAATGATGCCAGCTACCTCAGCGACCCTAATAAAAGCATGTTGAGTTTATTGGGCGATAAATCTGTCAATCTTGCTGCTGATAGGCTTTTGCATCATGGTGACAAGCTGGAAGTTGGGGAGCTGACATTAGATATTATCCACACTCCGGGTCATACCCTCGGTGGGATCAGCATTAAAATTGGAAAAGTGCTATTTACAGGCGATACTCTTTTCGCCGGGTCTATTGGACGAACTGATTTCCCGGGTGGTTCCCTAACTCAACTGCTAGCTTCAGTAAAAGAACGGCTGTTTTGCTTAGAGGAAGATGTGGTTTTTTACCCTGGACATGGACCTAGTTCAACAATTGGCGAGGAGAAGATTTATAATCCTTTTTTCTAGCTTGTTGAAAGATTACCAGGCCTAATTGCCAGAAAAATTGACAAGATACTGGCTTTCAGGTAAAATGTGTTACAGTTAACCTGAATTTCCTCTCGTTATAGGCCTAGTGGCGCAAACGAGGGTTTTTTCTTTTGAGGTTAACCAATGGTTTCCTGAATAAGAAGAGGAGTGAACAAATTGCTTACTGCCAGGCCAAGGGGAACAGCGGATATTTTGCCAGGGGAAGTAGGTAAATGGCATGCTTTAGAGGCGATAGTCCGCCAAGTTTGTGCTGTTTTTGGATATCATGAACTAAGAACCCCAATTTTTGAACATACAGAACTGTTTGGCCGGGGTGTGGGGGAAACTACGGATATAGTGGAAAAAGAGATGTACACTTTTTATGATCGGGGAAATCGTAGCATAACTCTTCGCCCCGAGGCTACCGCACCAGTTGCCAGAGCTTTTGTGGAAAACAAGTTATTTGCTCAACCATTACCTGTAAAGGTATATTACTTAGGACCCATGTTCAGGTACGGTAGGCCGCAGACAGGCCGCTTGCGGCAGTTTCACCAGTTTGGGGTTGAGGCAATTGGCTCTGATGACCCTGCTATCGATGCAGAGGTGATTTCCTTAGCTATGAATTTTTACAGGGAGATAGGCCTGAAGGACGTTGTTCTATACCTGAATAGTGTGGGATGTCCGGTATGCCGGTTAGAGTACCGAAGCAAACTAGTAAACTTTCTTTATTCAGATCTAGGGGCTTTATGTGAAACCTGCCAGGCCAGGTATTACCGAAATCCTTTGCGAATCTTCGACTGCAAGTCCCCCACATGCCAGGGAGTCATCAAACAAGCGCCAACTATTACTAAAAATATCTGTCCCCGGTGCGATGAAAGTTTTGCCAAGGTGCAAAAATATCTGGATATCGTAGGAACTAATTATATAGTTGATGAAAAAATGGTCAGGGGCCTTGATTATTACACAAGGACAACTTTTGAGATAGTTGCCCAAGGTATTGGCGCCCAGAATTCCATCGGGGGGGGCGGGCGTTACGATGGGCTGGTGGAACAGTGTGGTGGACCCCCATCTCCAGGGATAGGTTTTGCCTTAGGGCTAGAGAGGATAATTTTAGCTTTAGATCAACAAGGAATAGAATTGAGAATTAATGATGTATCCCGGGTCTTTGTCGCTGTTGTTGATCCAGTTGCTGACAATAAAGCCTTTGAATTGTTGATCTCCTTGCGGCAGGCAGGGATAAGCACTGAGAAGGATTTTATGTCCAGAAGTTTGAAAGCGCAGTTAAAATACGCAGATAAGATCGCTGCCCGGTTTGTTCTGTTTCTCGGCGGGGAAGAACTGACTAAAAGCATTGTACCGGTAAGAGATATGAGTACAGGGGAACAAAAAGATGTTCCTTTGGCGGAACTCTTGGATTATTTAAAAAGACATATTTAATCGCTCTAGTTAAGGAGGATGCTTTATGGCAGAAATAGCGATGGAAAGCCTTGCCGGTCTGCGCCGCAGCCATATGTGTGGAACCTTATCCAGAAAAAACATTGGGCAAAAAGTAGTTTTAATGGGTTGGGTTAACCGCAGGCGTGACCACGGCGGGTTAATTTTTATTGATTTAAGAGACAGAACTGGTCTGATCCAGTTAGTGTTTAGCCCAACCGGTGAATCGGGAGTTTTTTTTAAGGCTGAAGCCGTCAGATCAGAATTTGTAATTGCTGTTGAAGGGGTAGTCGCTCTGCGTCCCGCTGGAACTGTCAATCCGAACCTGCTGACTGGTGAAATTGAAGTGAATTGTGAATCCATGTATATCTTAAATAAATCCCTTACACCTCCATTTCCAGTTGAAGAAGAAGTTGAAGTTGACGAGAACATTAGACTAAAATACCGGTACATTGATCTGCGCCGTCCTGATATGCAAAAGGTTATTGTATTAAGGCACCGCACGGTGAAAGCGATGCGAGACTTTTTAGACAAAAATGGTTTCTTGGAAATTGAAACGCCGATGCTAACCCGCAGCACACCGGAAGGAGCCAGAGATTACCTTGTTCCAAGCCGTGTTCATCCGGGATCATTTTACGCTTTGCCTCAATCACCACAGATTTTCAAGCAGATTTTAATGGTAGCCGGGATGGACAGGTATTTTCAAATAGTTCGTTGCTTTCGGGATGAAGACCTTAGGGCTGACCGGCAGCCCGAGTTTACCCAGCTTGACATAGAGATGTCTTTCGGGGATCAAAACTCTTTATTGAGCTTAATGGAACAATTAATCTGTTCAGTTTTTTCCGAGGCCTTAGGGGTATCCCTTGTGATGCCGTTTCGCCGGCTTTCATACCAGGAGGCCATGGAGAAGTATGGTTCTGACAAGCCTGATTTAAGATACGGCATGGAACTGAACGATATCACTGGCTTATTAGAGGATGTTGATTTTAAAGTCTTCACTAATACCATCCAGCAGGGTGGAGTTGTAAAAGGTATCAATGCGAAAAATTGCGCTCATTTCTCCCGCAAGGATTTAGATGACTTGACAAATCTAGTTGCAATCTATGGGGCTAAAGGTTTAGCCTGGATTGCAATAACAGAGGATGGGATAAAGTCCCCGATCGCCAAATTTTTTGCTGCTGCTAAGTTGGAAGAATTATCAAGAGTAATGAAAGCGGAAACTGGAGACTTGCTTCTGTTTGTGGCAGATCAGGTGCCAGTGGTCAACAATTCTTTGGGTCAGCTCAGATTAGCGCTGGCAAAAAAACTGCAGATCGCAAATGAAGAAGACTTCTCTTTCTGTTGGGTTACTGAATTCCCTTTGCTGGAGTGGGATGAAGAAGAAAAAAGGTATGTAGCCATGCATCACCCTTTTACCTCACCTCTCGAATCAGATATCAGCTTGATGGAAACCAATCCTGCCGCAGTTAGAGCGCAAGCCTACGACCTGGTATTAAACGGTGTAGAAGTTGGGGGAGGAAGCATCAGAATTCACCGGCGCGAACTGCAAGAAAAAATGTTTGCAGCAATAGGTCTTTCTCCATTAGAAGCCAAAGCCAAATTCGGCTTTCTTTTAGATGCGTTTGAGTATGGTACACCGCCACATGGGGGAATAGCTTTTGGATTGGATAGACTGATCATGTTAATGTCCAGGAAAAACACCATCCGTGATGTAATTGCTTTTCCCAAAACCCAAAGTGCTGCAGATGTTATGATGGAAGCGCCTTCCAAGGTTTCGGAAAAACAACTTAAAGAACTGCACATTCGATTGAAAAACTAATAGCGGCACATGGCAAGGTTGAATTACATAAATACTAACTTTTGGAGAAGACAAGGTGGGGCTTGATATTTATCCTTGCTTTGTGCTAACATATAGTTACGAACCAGCCAGAAGCCCTGCGTTGTGCGTGGAAGCCGTTAGTGTTGAGCCAACACCAACACATTGGGAGCCAGACTCTGAATATGGCTTGTATGCCTCCTTTTGAGTGGACACAAAAAGTATTTCAGGCTGCACCCACCTGCGAGAGCAGGTTCAAACCAGCGGTTTACACGGCATCTGTGGGGTAGTTATGGTAAAGTTGCCTGCGCTTCTATTAGGAGTGCAGGCTAATATTTATCATAGACAGCTACCCGCTCTAATACCCCCGCTTCTTAAAGCGGTGGGTTAAGAGCGGTTACGCTGCTATATTAACTGGCTCTAAGCTTCAGTGGGGGTAACAATCCCCCTCTGAAGCCAAGACCCAGTTGAACTGTGTTAGTTTTTCTATCAAGACAGGGGAAATAATGTGCATAAATTTTCTAGAACAGAAAAATTAATTGGATCTGAAAGTTTAGCTGTCCTTGCAGCCAGCAAAGTTGCTGTGTTCGGGGTAGGTGGTGTCGGTTCTTTTGCGGTAGAGGCGCTGGCCCGAGCTGGGGTAGGTTGTTTAATGCTGGTGGATTTTGATGAAGTATGTGTGACAAATATCAATCGCCAGATTCCAGCTTTGCATTCGACTGTCGGCAGGCCAAAAGTAGAAGTCATGAAGGAAAGGATTGCAGATATAAATCCCCAGGCGGAAGTGATAGCCATAAAACAGTTTTATTCTCCTGAGAATTGGACAGGTTTTTTTGTCACCCCATGGGACTTTATCGTTGATGCGGTGGACACAGTAAAGGCGAAGGTTGACCTTATTTACCGGGCGAAACAACTTAATATTCCAGTGATTTCCTCTATGGGAGCTGGTAACCGCCTGGAACCTTACTCCTTGCGGGTAGCAGATATTTCCGAAACTAGAGGATGCCCTCTGGCAAGAATTGTTAGAGCAGAGTTAAGGAAGTTGGGAATCAATTCCGGCTTACCGGTTGTATTTTCACCTGATTCTCCGCTGAAACCTTCTAGCTCGCCGGAACCGGGGCAGGAAGCAACTGCAAATACCAATGCAGCAGTTCAGGGGATTAAGAGAAAGGTCCATTTTCCCGGAAGCATCTCATTTGTGCCATCGGTAGCAGGGCTGTTGATGGCAGCTTATGTGGTTAATCATTTAATCAGCCCCAAAAAAGAAATAAAACAGCAGCTGTAATTTGTTGAATACTTGGAAGATATTTTATATAATAGCCGTAGCAAAAACGCTTTTTTGCAAAATGCCGCTGTAGGTTAAATTTAACAACTAAATCCAAAAAGGAGGAAACTAGTTGGCAAGCGACAAAATTACAATAATCACTGAAAAAAATTTTGAGACAGAGGTGCTGCAAGCTGCTGAGCCGGTACTGATAGATTTCTGGGCGGCTTGGTGCGGGCCGTGCAAAATGATTGCTCCAGTTTTGGAGGAAGTAGCTGAGGAATTTGCCGGTCGCATAAAAGTGGGGAAAATGAATGTGGATGAGAATGGCGAAACCCCCGGTAAATACGGCGTCATGAGCATTCCGACTTTAATTCTTTTTGATCAGGGTAAAGAGGTAAGCCGTGTTGTTGGTTACCAGCCAAAGAGCCAGTTAGTGCGATATTTAAGCCAGGCGGTAAAGGCCTGAGAGTTTAATCAGTTAACCGCGGGGAGCCGGGAATTATTCCCGGCTTAATTGATTTTGTGTGGGATGGGGGTATTTGGGAATGGCCATTATTGATTTGCGTAGTGATACGGTTACTAAGCCTTGCGATGAAATGCGTGAGGCTATGAGGTGGGCCGATGTGGGTGATGATGTTTATAGAGAAGATCCTTCAGTTAACCGATTAGAAACTCTTGCGGCAGAAATGTTGGGGAAGGAGGCGGGGCTTTTTGTAGCCAGCGGTACCATGGGAAATTTGATCGCCGTTCTTACTCATACCAAGCCGGGAGATGAAGTGCTTTTAGAGGCGGATTCTCACATCTATTACTATGAAGTGGGGGGTATCGCTGCAATTGCAGGGGTAATGCCCAGGCTGTTCTCTGGTCAGGAGGGGGCTGTTAAGCCTGAACAAATAGCTGATATTCTCCGTCCCCCAAACATCCATTTCCCTGTTTCAAGTTTGCTTTGTATGGAAAATACCCATAACAGGGCCGGAGGAGTAGTAATGGATGCAAGCTCAACCCAAGAGGTATGCATTCAGGCTAAAAAGTGGGGATTGAAGACTCATCTTGATGGAGCACGGATTTTTAATGCTGCAGTTGCCCTTAAGGTGCCTGCGAGGATGTTAGCAGAACCTTACGATAGCGTGATGTTCTGCCTTTCCAAAGGTCTAGGAGCACCAGTGGGCTCTGTCCTGGTTGGTACGAATGATTGGATTGGCCAGGCAAGACGTTGGAGAAAGATGTTAGGGGGTGGAATGCGGCAAGCTGGTGTCCTTGCGGCTTGCGGAGTGATAGCGCTTGAAAAAATGGTCGGGCGGCTGCAGGAGGATCACCGCCTTGCCCGCCGTCTGGCTGAAGGGCTCAATAAAGTTCGGGGAATATCAGTCAACCTGGAAAAGGTCCAGACAAATATTGTAAAAATAAATGTATTGGACCAATGGAAGAATGGACCGACCTTGATGCAGGCCTTGAAGAATGAAGGAATTTTGGTCAATGCGACTGGGGAAACCACGGTCCGGTTGGTTACGCATAAAGATGTAAACGAGGCTCAAATCGATCATGTAATTAATACTGTAAAGGGTCTTAGTTTGGTAAATCTGTGCCATTCACAGGATTGACAATTTCCGAGACGGTTGCTAAGATATAAATGCCGAGGAAGAAACTAGGGATTAAGGTGGTGGCTTTTCTTGAAGTTATCTACTAAGGGCGAATATGGCCTCAGGGCTATGTTTGATCTCGCCCAGAGATATGGCCAGGGCCCTGTTTCCCTCAAAACTGTGGCAGAAAGGCAAGAAATATCAGAGCATTATTTGGAGCAGCTTGTTGCCGGTTTGCGAAAAGCAGGCTTGGTAAGAAGTATTCGTGGAGCACAGGGTGGATATATTTTAGCCCGTGATCCCCAGGAAGTAACTGTAGGGGATGTGATCAGAGTCCTCGAGGGGCCGATAGCGCCCATGGATTGTGTCAGTGAAGAAGAAAAGGAACAGTGCTCAAGGTTTGAATCCTGTATCACCAAGGGAATTTGGGTGAAGGTACGGGACAGCATTAATGAAGTTCTTGATTCAATCACTTTGCAAGATATGTGCGAGGAAGCTGAAAAAGTTAGACGAAGTAAAGAATATTTAATGTACTACATATAAAGCATTAAGTGGCTGCAGTTGAGGTATCATAAGGAGTGGAGCGCAATATGTATACTGAAAAAGTGTTAGATCATTTTTTAAATCCTCGCAATGCAGGAGAATTGGTTCAGCCGCATGGAATTGGCGAAGTGGGAAACGCAGTATGCGGCGATATTATGCGGATTTATATTCAGGTAGATGGAGACGTTATCACTGACGTTAAATTCAAGACATTCGGGTGTGGGGCTGCAATTGCCACTAGCTCAATGGTAACCGAAATGGTTAAAGGAAAGACAATCAGGCAAGCAATGCAAGTAACCAATAACCTTGTAGCGGAAGCTTTGGGGGGATTGCCACCTGCTAAAATGCACTGTTCGAACCTGGCAGCAGATGCTTTACATAAGGCTATAATGGATTACGAAAACAAAAAATAAGCTTTTTAGCTAACTTCTTTAGGGTGAAGAAATGCGAGAAACCGTTTTAGTTGCTATGAGCGGCGGAGTGGATAGTGCCATTGCCGCAGCTCTATTAAAGAATAAAGGATTCAATGTTATCGGGGTAACCATGCAGATTTGGCCTAAAGATATGCCAAAGCCAGCCGGAGAGACCTCATGTTGTTCTCTGTCAGCAATTGATGATGCCAGAAAGGTGGCTCAATTGCTGGATATCCCCTATTATGTCCTCAATTTTAGAGACTTGTTCGAAGAGAGAGTAATAAACTATTTTGTGCGGGAATATCAGGCTGGAAGGACGCCAAACCCATGCATTGCCTGTAATCAGTTTGTTAAATTTGAAGCCTTGTTACAGAAGGCTATTGCAATGGGTGCCGATTTTATTGCCACAGGTCATTACGCAAGAATAGAATATGACTCTATTAAAAAAAGATATTTAATGTATAAGGCCGTTGATAAAAATAAGGACCAAACCTATGTGCTCTATAGCCTTTCTCAATCACAGTTAGCAAAAACCCTGATGCCTCTAGGCAGCTACACCAAGAAAGAGGTTAGAGCAATGGCTGCAAAAGCCGGCCTTACAGTAGCCGAAAAACCTGAAAGCCAGGAAATCTGCTTTATTCCAGAGAACAATTATCGCGAATTTTTGCATCAGCGAATCGGATTTGGCAAACCGGGCCCTTTTATAGATATGCAGGGTAATGTTGTAGGCTATCATGCCGGGATTGCATCTTATACTGTTGGTCAGAGAAAAGGACTGGGATTAGCCCTGGGCATTCCAGTCTATGTAGTTAAGATAGTGCCAGAAAAAAATGCCGTCATTATTGGTTCAATAGAAGATCTGATGCAAGATGCACTAATAGCCAGAGACAGTAATTTTATTTTAATAGACAAACTTGAGGATGCACTGGAGGTAACAGTCAAAATTCGTTACAAGGCAAAAGAGGCCCCCGCTATAATATCCCCGGCTCAGGAAGGAAAAGTTAAGGTAAAGTTTCTTGAGCCCCAAAAAGCGATCACCCCTGGCCAGTCAGTTGTCTATTATATTGATGATCTGGTTGTTGGAGGTGGCATCATCGAAAGTGCCGGGTAAACCCTTCCCGCAAGAGACACGTTTCTCGCATTAACCGGAAAAAAGAATAAAAAGCTGGTGAAAAAAGATGGCGAAAAGAGCAGGGGAGAAGTATGCTGCCATTTTAAATGCTGCCGTAAGAGTATTTTCAGAGACAGGATACCACAGAGCCCAAGTAGCCAGAATAGCTAAAGAAGCTGGGGTCGCCGACGGGACTGTTTATTTATACTTTAAAAATAAAGAAGATATTTTAATTTCATTATTCCAAGAAAAAATGGGAGAATTTATTGCCAGGATTGAGAACGAGATCTCCAGCGTAGATTCAGCTCCAGAAAAACTATTTCGCATAATACAAAGCCACTTTACTTTGCTTGGGGAAAACCCGGCAATGGCCCGCGTTACACAAATTGAATTGCGGCAGGCCGATGTTAAAATTGCCGAGGGTATTCACCAGTCGTTAAAACAATATTTTCGATTAATAGAATCCATCATCAGCGAAGGCCAATTCAGGGGCGAGCTAAAACCCAATTTAGATGTGAAATTAATGCGAAAGATGATTTTTGGAACAATGGATGAGGTTGTTACCTCATGGGTCATGTCAAAACGCCAGGTAGAGCTAAAGTCCTTGTCTGAACAGGTGTTTTTACTCCTATCAGAGGGCATTATTTCAAAAAAGTAGTCAGTTCAAAGGATTTGCGCGAAAAGATTGCGCATTTTTTTTGCCCTTGCAGGAAATAATTTAAGTGGGAGCTATTCCTTCTCTCAAAGGCAGGCTTCATTAGGGGGATATTAAAGTGGGATTTTGTTGTCCGGTATGCGGGGGTAAGTCTGTAGGGCAAGTAGGCCTTAATCAGTATTACTGTTGGGACTGTTATATTGAATATGATTCTAAAAATCAAATCTTTTCTATTGCTGAAGACGGAACCTTATCAAATTTTTTACCAGACTTGAGCCAAACAAATGAAATGTAATTGGGGGTATACTGGTGCGCTGGCGAATCAGATATCTAAACGGGTTGATTACCGGTGCTATTCTTGGTTTGATCCTGGCTGGAAGCTTAAAACCTAAGAGACAAAGCTTTCATCAGTTGGAGGATGTTGAGATGAGAAAGCCACGGCAGCTAAGAGCCAGGGTGCGGAGAGTCGCGGATAAAGTCACCGAAGGGGTCAGTGATTTGCTGAGAAAGAACAGGTGAGGGGGGTTCCCTCACTTTTGCTTCTGATGGGGTGTTGAAGGATGCTGATCAGGAAATACAACTGGGTTCGAAACGCAATAGTTCTGTCTGGTTTGCTGATAATGCTGTGGCTGTTAGTTCGGGTCTGGCCAATCATGCCGCCTTTTGTTGTCGCGATCATTCTGTCTTATCTTTTACAACCATGGGTAAAATATTTCGAGAAGAAAGGCCTGACGAGGACTTTTTCGATCATTGCTGTCTACATTATCTTGGGTTCCAGTATTTTTTTTATATCAGCATATGGGATACCTGTCTTGATCAGGGAATTATATGTTTTTGCAGATGCTGTTCCGGATTATACAAGACGGGTTCAGCAAATGACGCAAGAATTTTATGCAAGATATCAACAGATAAGCATCCCTGAAAGTGTGAGGACAGTTATTGACGAAACATTGTTAAATCTTGAATTGTCCTTGGTCGAAGGCATTAGAGGCGCAGCGGAAAAGATTTTTGGATTTTTACCACACCTGGTTATTTTAATTTTAGTTCCGGTGCTGTCTTTTTATATTTTACAGGATGCTGAAAAAATTAATATGAAAGTGATTAGCCTGATCCCGAAGAGTTGGAGAGATGATTTCCTTTTCATTTGGGGAGAAGTAGATATGGTATTAATGAAATTTATTCGAGGCAACTTGCTGGTCGCTTTTATAGTGGGGGTTTTAACCTCTGTAGGCTTGATTATTATTAAGTTAGAGTTCGCTATTTTATTGGGAATAATTGCAGGAATTGCTAACTTGATCCCTTATTTCGGTGCTGTGATCGGAGCGATACCAGCAGTTATTGTTGCCCTATTGGATTTGCCAAAAAAAGTTATATATGTCCTGATTGTGACGATAATTGTGCAGCAGATCGAAAGCAGTATTTTAGCGCCTAAAATTCTGGGTGGCAGCTTGGGCCTCCATCCGGCAATTGTGATATTTGTGTTATTGGCAGGTGGGCACTTGTATGGAATTATTGGATTATTGGCAGCAGTTCCAGTTGCGGCAATTGTAAAGATCATTTGCCGGTATGCCTGGCGGAAAATTGCGGTCTAGATTGACAAGTACATGGCAAATCTATATAATTTAGAAAAATTCCGTTTAAAAAACTCCGCAAAAAAACCACAGCAAGGTGATAAGGTCATCCTCGTTCCTGGTCATCGTTACCAGAAGCGAGGTATTTATTTGATGTGAATTCCTGAAAAAGTGGGGGAATGAATAATGAAGAGATTATCCGGAAACGAGTTGAGGTCAAGCTTTCTGCAATATTTTCAAGGAAAAGAGCATGCTGTGCTACCCAGTTCCCCTTTAGTCCCTCAGGGCGATCCTACCCTCTTATTTACTAATGCGGGGATGGTGCAATTTAAGGATGTATTTCTTGGCCTAGATAAAAGGCCCTATAACAAGGCCGTTACGGCGCAAAAATGTGTTAGGGCCGGGGGAAAGCATAATGACCTGGACACAGTAGGACGCACAGCGCGACATCATACATTCTTTGAAATGTTAGGCAATTTCTCATTCGGCGATTACTTTAAAAATGAAGCTATTACATATGCTTGGGAGTTTCTTACCGGGGTTTTGGAATTGCCTGAAGATAGACTATGGGTTACTATTTATCAAGACGATGATGAAGCTAACTCTATTTGGCAGTCAGTTGCCGGGGTTGCCGCAGATCGGATCATCAGGCTGGGTGAAAAAGATAACTTTTGGTCCATGGGAGATACCGGACCTTGTGGTCCATGCAGTGAAATTATCTATGACAGGGGGCCGCATCTAAAATGCGCCAGTCCGCAATGCGGGATTGGGAAATGCGATTGTGATCGTTGGTTGGAAATTTGGAATCTGGTGTTCATGCAATATAACCGGAATCAAGAAGGAGTATTGACACCTTTACCACGCCCCAGCATCGATACAGGGATGGGTCTGGAAAGGGTATCTTCAGTTCTGCAAATGGTAGAAAGTAATTTTGATACAGACTTGCTGCGCCCGCTAATACGTTCAGTTGAAAAACTTTCCCGGCAAAGTTATTCAGGCGATAGCAAAGGTTTCCCCTTCAGGGTGATTGCCGACCATGCCCGAGCCTGTACATTCTTAATTTCTGACGGAGTACTGCCTTCTAACGAGGGCAGGGGATATGTCTTAAGGAGAATCTTGCGGAGAGCTGTCAGGTTTGGAAAGGAATTAAATATTGAGATCCCATTTCTTTACCGCCTGGTGCCAGTTGTTACTGATATTATGCTTGCAGCCTACCCAAACCTGGAAGAAAAGATGGACTTTATTCAACAGGCAATAAGAACTGAGGAAGAGAGATTCAGGGAGACACTGAATGAGGGAATGCGGTTTGCCCAAGGAATTGTCCAAAAGGCTATTTCTCGGGGTGAGGCCAGAATCAGCGGATCAGACGCCTTTTTATTATATGACACTTACGGATTTCCTTTTGATCTAATGGAAGATATTGCGAATGAGCGCGGCTTAAATATTGACAAAGATGGTTTCCAGAGGGCAATGGAGGAACAAAGAGAAAGGGCCAGGGCTGCTCGTGATGACGGAAAGAGTACCGCCGTATCCGATGAAATAGCTTTCTTTGCAGAGAAAAATGAGCAGACGAAATTTGTAGGCCATGAGAAATTAGCAGAGGTTTCTGTTGTAAAGGCGGTATTCAGCGAGGGAAAGAGAGAAAAAGAAGCAAAAGCCGGCTCGGAGTGTATGCTAGTGGTCGAGGCAACGCCTTTTTATCCGGAATCAGGGGGACAGGCTGCTGATGAAGGGTTAATTAAGTGGCCGGATGGTAAAGCTGAAGTCCTTGAGGTGAGGAAAATTTATGGAGATATAATACTCCATAAAATTATGGTTTTGGAAGGAAAAATTGAAGAGGGATCGACAGTTACCCTTGAAGTGGATGAGAAGAAGCGGTGTAAGACTGCTGCGAACCACTCAGCTACCCATCTCCTGCACAGCAGCTTGCGAGCAGTTGTCGGATCTCATGCAGCCCAGGCTGGTTCTTTGGTAACTCCCGAGCGGATCCGTTTTGACTTTACTCATTTTGCTCCCTTAAGTCAGGAAGAACTGAAAAAAATTGAGGATCTGACAAATGCCTCAATTATGGACGGTCAGGACGTGTATTCTTTTATTACCTCTTTGCAGGAAGCTAAAGAAATGGGTGCCACAGCCTTGTTTGGTGAAAAGTATGGAGATAGTGTCAGGGTAGTTAAAATGGGCAGTGTAAGTGCCGAACTGTGTGGCGGCACTCATGTGAAAAATACTAGTCAAATCGGCATTTTAAGGCTGTTAGGTGAAAATAGCATTGGAGCAGGCCTCAGACGGATTGAAGCTATAACAGGGGAAACAGCTTTTCATCACTTGCGAGAAAAAGAGGAGTTGTTAAAAGAAACCGGGAACATCCTGAAATCTGCAATAGACCAGATTCCCGGAAGAGTTGCCAATCTTATAGCTGAAATTAAAGAAAAAGATAAGGAAATAGAAAAGCTAAACGCCCAGATGGCTCGATACAGGTTAGACAATCTGGTGCAAGAGGTAAAAGATATTGCTGGGGTGAAAGTTCTTTCAGCAAATCTCCCAGGCGCGGATATGGACTACTTGCGTTCACTTGCTGATCTGCTTAGAGATAAGCTTGTTTCGGGGGTTGTGGTTCTTGGCAGTATCTATGGCGACAAAGTTAATTTGGTTGCGGTTGTTACTAAGGACTTAATTCAACGAGGCTATCACGCCGGGAATATGATCCGGGAAGTTGCGAGAATTGCAGGCGGCAGCGGCGGTGGGAGAGCAGATATGGCTCAAGCAGGCGGAAAAAAACCCGAAGAGCTGCCCAGGGCATTGCAAGCGGTATATGACCTGGTTAGTAAAGTGGAAAACCCGCTGTCTTAGGGTTCAACTGTATTTTTTCTTTATTATTGGAGGAATATTATCTTTGTTGCGCGAATATAAATCTAATAGTATGCCCCTTAGGAGGTGCTGGCGCCATGGTTAAAAATATGGATGAAACCATGATGTTTAAAGTGGAAAAAGAAGAAATGCTGGAGGCCCGGGACATTCTTGCGGGGGTTTATGAGGCTTTAAAAGAGAAAGGGTACAACCCTATTAATCAACTGGTCGGGTACTTGCTTTCTGGTGACCCTGCATATATTACTAGTCATCGCAATGCCCGAAATCTGATCCGGAAATTGGAAAGAGATGAACTGCTGGAGGAAATTGTTAAAGCATATTTGTCCGGAAGGCCCTAGCTAGTGCGGCAAGCCACTTCTTACCCCCATGCATTGCATGGGGTTTTTATGTTATTTTTTACCGAAAAATTATTTGTTAAAGGTGGCTGATTAATCTGCGAATGATAGGGATTGATGTAGGGGATAAAACAATAGGTGTCGCTGTTAGCGATCCCTTGGGTTTTACGGCTCAAGGAATTGGTACCCTGAAAAGAAAAGGCAATCTGAAAGAGGAAATAAAGGAATTGCACGCAATTATTTTGCAATACGAAGTAAAGCAAGTAATAGTCGGGTTACCAAAAAACATGGACGGTTCCATCGGCCAACAAGCGGAAAAAGTTATCAAGTATGCTGATTTGCTGAAACAAACTCTGAAACTGCCTGTCATATTATGGGATGAGAGACTCAGTACATTAATGGCTAATCGTACTCTTTTGGAAGCAGATGTTTCCAGGGCAGGTAGAAAAAAAGTGATCGACAAGCTGGCGGCTGTAGTAATTTTGCAAAGCTATCTGGATAGGGGAAAGAAAGATTGAATGGCTTTGTTTGACAAATCCTGTGTTGTATATTAAAATGGGCATGATTTCAAATAGGAATATGAGGTGGCAAAACATGGCAGAAGAAAGTAATACTTTGGTACTTACTGACGAGGAGGGAAACGAGCACCAGTTTGCTCTGTTAGATTTTGTCCAGGTGGAAGAACAGGAATATGCTGTATTACTGCCCATGGATGAAGAAACAGACGAAGCTATAATTTTAAAAGTAGGTGTCGACGAAAACGGTGAGGAAATCCTGTTCGAAATTGAAGACGATGCTGAGTGGGAAATGGTAGCGGAAGCATGGCAGGTTGCAGTAATGACTGATGAAGTTGAAGAAGAGATCGAGGAAGAAGAACTCAAAGGCTAATCAAAGATTGCGGAGCCATATTTCATGCTCGGCGTCATTTATTTCTTACTTGCATGGTTAAGTGGAGGGTTAGTTGTGCCAACTTATGATTATAGTTGCCAGGACTGTAAAGAAGCATTTACTGTCACTGTACCCCTTAGCGGCAAAGGCAAGATAACTTGCCCAAACTGCGGTTCAAACTCAATTATTCAATCCTTTGCTAGTGTTTCAATTCTAACCGGCAAAGGTTGCGAGGAACCTAAGATTAAAGGGAGGCCTTTTTCCTGAGCTTAGTTTTGGGAGGCGGTTGCTTCCCTCAGCTATTTAAGCAAATAAAGACTGTTTGGCAGGCTTGATAATTTATTAGTTTGCCAAACAGTCTTTTTTTAAGTGCCTGGTACTTTAGTTGCGGTCGTAGAATGAGCGTTATTGGCTGATTAAAGATCTTGTGTTATTATATTGACAAATCATCATGGGAGTTGATGGCTAGTACTATGAGATATTACTTGCTGATTTTGCTGACAGTTCTGTTTATTATATTTGCACTTTTTTCTAGTGCCGCTTTTGCGTCGGATGTCGGTTCCATTTATAGCCTTTTTGTGAGCCCTGACTGGTGTGGAAAGTCATTGATTGATTGTACAGGGGGGCCAGCTCAAAGGATGCGGGATCAGATCTCGGCACAGTTAGCTAAGGGCTGGACCCGACAGGAAATAATTGACTACTGGGTAGGGTTATACGGCCCAAGGGTATTGGCTGCGCCTCCAAAACAAGGATTCTTCTGGATTGCTTGGGTTTTGCCCTTTGTTGTACTGGGTGCCGGTGGGTTCCTTTTAGTCGCCTTCTTGAATTCTATCAGAAAACGAGACCTGGTTAATAAATCTTATCAGTTAAAACATGAACAGGACGCTTTGCTGCAGGAACGGCTAGATATAGAATTACGAAAACGGATTTAAGAGGTGTTCAGACTGCTTGATATTTTCAAGGTTATATTATATGCCTAAGTTAACCATACTATGGAATAATTGTTTGATTTAGGTGCAGGAGAGATTTGATTGAAAATAAATCCCATTGCTTTTAAAGAAGATGCAGCGTCACAGGCAAAACAAGAAATACCACGGGCTAACGGGAGAGCTTTGGCTGTGCTGGGAGTTCTGATCGTGCTTTTATTTTCTTTGGTGTCACGCAATTTTTATATTGAAATGCTTAAGCCCGTTAATATGAGCCCTGTCCCGGCCATTACAGTAAGTATTCCTGCCAGTGCAAGCGCCAATAAAATAGCTTCAATACTTGAACAGCATGATTTGATTAGAAACAAAGCTGTCTTCCTTTTGTATCTTCGTTTCTCCGGGCAGGATACTCAATTAAAGGCAGGGGAGTACGCTCTGTCTCAATCAGATTCTGTTCAGCGTATTGTAGAAATAATTGTATCAGGACAAGTAGTCACCTATCCCTTTACCATTCCTGAGGGATTCACGTTAAAGCAGATTGCTGCTACTTTGGCAGAGAAAGGATTTATTGATCAAGAAAAGTTTTTAGCTGTTGCTGCTAATGCCAGCTTCGATTACTGGTTTTTAGAGGGGGTTCCTAAGGGCAGTGCCAGGCTGGAAGGCTTTTTATTTCCTGATACCTATAGAATTCCAAGAGGATTTACTGAAAAGCAGATTATAGACCTGATGCTGAAACGATTTGAGCAGGTCTTTTCCGAAGAATATCGCCATATAGCAGAGGGCGCAGGGATGACTGTATTAGAAGTTGTTACTTTAGCCTCTATTATAGAAAAAGAGACCAAATTAGATGAGGAGCGTCCAGTTGTATCTGGTGTTTTCCATAATCGACTGGCTGAAAATTGGCGCCTGGAATCTTGTGCAACAATCCAGTACCTATTGGGGGAACCAAAAGAAAGGCTCACTCTCAAGGATTTGGCAATAGATTCTAAATATAATACCTATAAAAACCTGGGCTTACCGCCTGGTCCCATTGCTTCTCCTGGTAAGGCCTCAATAGTTGCAGCTCTAAACCCTGCTGACGTGGACTATATGTTTTTTTTAGTAAAACAAGATGGAACCCATGCTTTTGCCCAAACCCTGGCTGAACACAATAGAAATAAAAAGAAGTATTTGGGGAGATAGTTGGGAAGTTATGTTTCCGGCATAGTAGAGATATTATTTGAAACCTAAATTTTATCAGGGTGATCTGAATGGATAAACTTAAAAGACCTCCGGAATTGCTTGCTCCCGCTGGCGATCTGGAGAAATTAAAAATAGCCTTTAATTTTGGTGCAGATGCGGTCTACCTGGCAGGGAAAAAACTAGGCCTCCGGGCCGCAGCAAATAACTTCTCCACAGAGGAGATGGCTTCGGGTATTGGAATAGCGAAGAGATTGGGTAAGCGTGTTTATGTGGCGGTTAATATTTACGCCCATAATAAAGATCTCGATGACCTGCCCGAGTATCTTGCGGAGTTATCATCTCTAGGTGTTGACGGGCTGATTGTATCCGATCCCGGAATAATCAGGCTTGTTTTAGAGAATGCGCCCGGTCTGCCTTTGCATTTGAGTACCCAGGCAAATTCAACGAACTGGTCCAGCGCATTATTTTGGGCCAGCGTTGGAGTAAAACGCCTGGTTCTGGCGAGAGAACTTGCGCTTTCTGAGATTGCAGAAATATCGGCCCAAATTAACAAGAACAGGTCTGACATTGAATTGGAAGGGTTCGTTCATGGGGCTATGTGCATTGCATATTCCGGCCGGTGTTTACTGAGTAATTATTTTACCGGAAGAAGCGCAAATAAAGGAGAGTGCACCCATCCCTGCCGTTGGCGTTATTATCTGATGGAGCAAACAAGGCCGGGGGTATACCTGCCCATTGAAGAAGATGACCGCGGGGCTTATATTATGAGCTCAAGGGATCTGTGTATGCTGGAACACATCCCTGAGCTGGTCAATTCTGGATTGGTTAGCCTGAAAATTGAAGGCCGGATGAAGAGTATTCATTATGTTGCATCTGTTGTTAATGCCTACCGCTATGCCATTGACAATTTCATGAATAATCCGGATTATAGAATTGACCACTGGCTGCTCGCAGAGGTAAGAAAAGCCGGAACCAGAGGTTTTTCAACAGGCTTTTATTTTGGCCGGCCTACTTTTGAGGGGCAGGAATATGAAAAGAGTGCCAGAGATGATGTTGATTTTGTAGGGATAGTTAAGGAATGCGAACCGAAAAAGGAACGAGTTATTATTGAACAACGTAACCATTTTGCAATTGGAGATCTGCTGGAGGTTCTGGAGCCCAGTAAGAAGCCCTGGTCATTAGCTTTAGAGTATATGGAGGATATGAGCGGGAATCCTATTGTAAAGGCGCCCCACCCACAGCAACTGGTAGTTATCAGGCACTCTGGAATAATACCCCCCAATGCTTTGATACGAAAGATTTTGAAATAGCCCCATTAATTCTGTTTTATACGGCCGATGGCCGTTTTTTTATTGCACGTTTAATGTTTTTAAAAAGTGTTAAGAATTTTAGATAATACATTTTAGGGGTTGAACAGTAAATGAGCCGACAAATCTTTTCCCGCCGGGTTTCATTCCTGTTGGTTTTGTTTCTAGGCTTTCTCTTGGCCATTCAACTTAAAATCGGTTATATCCAGTTGATTAAAGGCGCTCAATATGCGGCTGCGGCTAAAAGAATGCATGTATTGGAATTGCCGGTTGAAAACCCTCCCCGGGGTGATATTCTTGACCGCCATGGGCAAAGTTTGATTGGGAAGATGATGGTGAACAGTTTAGTCGTTGTGCCGTCAATGGTTCAAGAACCTGAGCGGTTAGCGGAGGCTTTAGCAGGGGTTTTGAATATTCCGGTTGGGAAAATCCTGGAGTTAATAGCTCCAGGTGTTCCTGTTAAAAGTGCAATTATATTAAAAGAAGATTTGAGTCTAAAAGAAATTAATAAATTGCGTGAAATAAACGAAAATGGACTTTTCGTCATCCCTACTCAGCAAAGATATGGTTCAGGTTCCCTTGCGCGTCATTTAATTGGTTATCTGAATCGAATAGACAGTCAGGCTTGGCAATCCCTCAAATCATCTCCGGCAACAGTGGTGATAGAAGGGAGGGAAATACAGAAGAAATATCAAAAAGAGGACTTGATCGGTGTTAAAGGGCTGGAGGCAATTTACGAGAAATATCTGAAAGGAATTGCGCCTGACTACCTGGCATCTGCTGTTGTTGACGCGTTAGGTAATGTTGTAAAGGGATGGGGCTTTACCATGCGGACAAATAATCCGCGGGATTTAACCAGAGGGGATTTAGTATTAACTATTGATAGTCGAATTCAAAGGATCATCGAGCAGGTTTTAGACAAAACAGGGGTTAAAGGAGCAGTTGTTGTAATTGATATCCCTTCGGGAGATGTGTTGGCCATGGCTAGCAGGCCAAACATTGACCAAAACAGACTTGCAAAGAACCTTTTGAACGGTGACCGGGGATCACCCTTGATTAACCGGAGTTTAGAGCCCTATTTCCCCGGGTCAATTTTTAAATCCGTGATTGCCCTTGCCGCGATTGAGACAAACCAGGTTCAGATTAGTGAAAAGTTTGAATGTACAGGATACTTTATGCTTCCTTCAGGGTTAAACATTTCGTGTTGGAAGAAAGAAGGTCACGGCGAGTTGACTTTTGCAGAAGCTTTTGCTTTATCCTGTAACCCAGTTTTTCTTGCAGCAGGTCTGCGGGTTGGGGATTTAATAAAAAAGTATAGCGAAAAACTCGGTCTGCATCAGCAGGAGCTTATCGGCTATAATCTGCCACAGCGGCAAATCGGAGTAAAAATTGAACCAGGTGCAGGAAAAATTGCCAATGTTGTTTTAGGGCAAGAAGGGGTTAGGTTATCGCCTCTGCAGGTAGCAAATTTGATGGCTACTTATGGTCGAAAGGGAGTCTATATTACGCCGAGGATTGTTGATAGAGTCATAGATGTTAATGGAAAACCAATTCTTGAGTTCAATCCGGCCATCCCTGTCAAAGTCCTCTCTGACAGGGCCATGAGTGAACTGGAGAAAATGCTGCGGCTAGTTGTTTTATCTGGGACAGGAAAGCAAGCTTTGGTGCAAAAATGGGGTGCAGCTGGAAAAACTAGCACAACAGAAACAGGGCGCATTGATAAAAATGGCAGACGAATAGTCGATGTATGGTTTGCAGGGTACACTCCTTTAGAAAATCCTCAAGTGGCCATTGCTGTTTTGGTTGAAGATGGAACTGCGGGAGGGCAGGATGCCGCTCCAATTTTCCGGGAAATAGCGGAATTGATTTTAGGACAATAAAATTGTTTTATCCATTTATGTGGCTGGGAGCCTATAAAAGTTTTATTGCATAATTTGAACATGAGAAGAGGCAAAACCGTTGCTTTTTTCATAGTAATGTAATGTAACTATAAAACAGGAGGCGGTAAAATGACCCATATAAAAATAGATCCTAATTCAATCCCTGAGCCGTTCAAAAGTATGCTGCAGGGTATAGACTTGGCAGCTTTGGAAGCTATGCTGAATTCAATGAACAAAGAAGGCTTAACGCAAATGTTCGCCAGCTCAATTGCTATGGTGAAGCAAAAAATGTCTCCTGAAGAGTTTCAAGCTTTAGAAAAACTCTTTATTTCAATGATAAATCAGAGAAACAGGCTTGAATAAGCGCATCGATTCGGCTATAAAAACGTTTATGAGGGGGTGATAACGATGTCCCAAATCTTTTCGCAGCCTAATAGCGAGGATTTGCGGAAAAACACTGCTACTGAAGGGGCGGACAAAGATAATAGCGGATGTCCAACTCCTCTTCCACTGGCACAGAACAGAATGTTTCTGATGTTTTTGTTGATTCTATTTCTTTTTGGTTTCCACAATGAATGAAAAGCGGCTTTGTCAGCGGTTCGCTGGCAATTAGCAGACCTGCAAAAAAATGAGAATACTATAAAATAATATTAAAACAGCTAATACGAATATAAAATAATACTTATTTGACTGTGCTGAAAATTGGGTTTATAATGACAGCAGAAATGTGTAACTACCTTGTTCTGATATCCTCACACCTGGTAGTATTGACAATATATAGAAATAGCCATCTCGGTCAGGATGGCTATTTTTGCTGACCACCAGGCAAAAAGCAAAGGGGTATTTAAAATGGCAGGAGTAACAAAACCCATTAGAATTGGAACTGTGGAAATTGGCGGAGAAAAGATGCTGATATGCGTTCCAATAGCGGCAACTACCTTTGCAGGATTAGAAATACAACTTAACCATATAAGTAATGCAAAGCCCGATCTGATTGAATGGCGAGCTGATTATTTTTTAGGCCTTAATCAGTCTTCATTAATTGTTATTGTAGATAAATTAAAGAAGGCCATGCCTGACACCCCTGTAATTTTTACTCTGCGGGATAGCGCGGAGGGCGGTTATAGATTTATGGAAACAGCCGAGAGGTTGGAACTGGTTTCCCGGGCAATTAGATCTTCTCAAATTGCTTTGATTGATATTGAGCTAAGCATGGAACAAAAACAGCGTAAAAATATATTAGACGAAGCTGCAGATTTCGGTGTTTATACAATTCTTTCCTTTCATGATTTTTATGGTACTCCAAATAGGTGTGTCATGCGGGATAAATTACTTGGCATGCAGGACTTTGGCGCAAGAATAGCGAAAATAGCAGTTACTCCTGTTAATACCGCAGACGTTTTAGAACTTTGGCATGCGGTTTGGGAGGCAAAGTCAGCAGGATTAAGCATTCCAGTCATCGGTATTTCTATGGGGCAAATGGGTATCCCCTCCCGCATTTTGGCCAGTTTCTTTGGTTCCGATATTGTGTTCGCGGCTGGTGATTCTCCTTCTGCACCCGGACAAATACCTTATCAAACAATGCGGACTCTGCTTGATTTGATTGAGACCATTTTTATCCCTCGTCGAGTATAATTTAAAAACTTTTGCGGAAGGAGGAATTTTTCCAAGTCAATAAAACTGTACTTTATTTATTAAATCAAGTGGAGTATGTTTGTAAAAAAGGTGATAACAATAACATTCACAAGGAGGGCTGCTGGTGGGCACCAAACTGGTGATTAGAGAGAGGATCTTGCCCAGTATGGTTAATTTGGGTTCCTCTCCTTTGCCGCCCCCGACTCGTGTTCATATTACCTGTGGACGCGAGGGGGATTCTTGTCGAACAGTAGTTAAAGTTGGCGACAAAGTTAAGCGAGGACAAATAGTGGCTGAATGTAGCGGAAAAAATGGTTTGGTTTACAGAAGCTCAATTTCCGGTACTGTAGTTCAGCTAGGCACAATTGCTAATTATTTGGGCAAGCAGGTAAATAATGTAACTATTGAAAATGATGGCAGCGACGAAGCGGAATTCCTTAATGTAAACAAAAGCGGTTCCATGGGGCCGGAACAAATCTATGAGCTGTTAAGATCAGCCGGGTTAGTGATATCCAATAGGGGCAATGGAGCAGGCCATGCAACCTTTCCTTTGCTTTCAGAAGGGATAAAGACAATTATTATTAATGGGTGTATTGGACAACCCTTTTTCCCTGCTGTCTTATCACCTTTGAAGGATTATTGCGAAGATTTCCTTTCCGGTCTAAAAATACTGATTAGACTCTACTCTCCAGCTAAACTAATTGTGGCTGTGCCTGAATCTCAAAAAACTGCAGTAGCAATGATTAAAAGTGCGGAGGCTTCTCTGGCAGAGCTTGAGGTAATTGCCGCGCCTTGGAGTCCTATGCTAAGCGAAGATAAATACCTGATTTCTTTATTATGCGGTGTTAATCTAAAATCCGGTCAGTTGCCAGCGGAAGAAGGCTTTTTGGTTATTTCTCCATTTGTTGTCCTGGCTGCAGCAAATGCCATAACCAGAGGTGAGCCACATATCTCCCAGATTGTTTCGCTGGTGGGCACCGCAATCACCAATCCTGGAAATTACGTGGTACCTATCGGAACGCCTATTGGAGAAGTGTTGCAGCATGCCGGACTGCAAAATGAAAAGCTTGCTAAGGTTGTAGTTGGTACTCCCCTTACCGGCATAGCGGTAGCTAGAACTGATCTTCCAGTAGCCAGTGGTGTGGCCGGCATTATTGCGTTTAGCCAGAATGAATTATACAGTCCGGTGAATAACCCTTGTATACGTTGCGGGCGTTGCACCGAAAACTGCCCTGAAGGCTTATTGCCGATGAAGATTGGAACCTATGCGGCTTTTTCCAAGTGGGATAGGGCAAAAGAGGAGGGCTTGGGCCGCTGTACCGAGTGTGGTTTATGTGCATACGTATGTCCGGCGTCAAGGCCGCTTGTTCAACTGGTTCAACTAGCAAAACAACAGATCAGCTGATATTCGGAGTCCTTTTAAGGCTTAGAAGAAGGAGGGTTCTTGGTGGCGGCAACAGAAAATGTGGGAAAAAGCCCATCCGGCTTATTGCTGCTCAGCGCTGCTCCCCATGTCCACTGTGGACTGACGGTAAATAAAATTGTGTTAACAACCTTGCTTTCCTTATTACCGGCAGTGCTATTTGCAGTTTATTTATACGGTTTTGAGGCCGTAAGAATAATTGTGGTGTGTATGGGTGTGGCTGTTGGAACAGAGGCGTTGATACAAAAACTCAGAAACAAACCCATTACAGTAAGTGATGGGACAGCTGCATTAACTGGCCTAATTTTGGCCTTTACCCTTTCTCCGGCCCTTCCCACCTGGATGGCGGTTATCGGTGCCTTTGTGGCAATCGCTCTCGGCAAACACGCTTTTGGTGGTTTAGGAGCCAACCCGTTTAACCCTGCATTGGTTGGCAAGGTGTTTTTAGTAACCTCTTTTTTTAGTCCGATGACTAAATGGATTTCCCCGGTTAACTCCCAGCCGGTGTCAAGCCCTTTGGAAATGTGGGCTGCAAAACAGCAGGTTCCAGGGTATCAGGAATTGTTGCTGGGTAACTTTGGCGGTTTTTTAGGAGAAGCGGTGGTTTTGCCCTTGATCTTTGGAGGTATTGCGCTGGTAGTTCTTGGCTATGTTGATTGGCGGATGCCTGCTGCTTTTTTAGGTACGGTCTTTACCTTAACAAATTTCTTGGGGCAGGATCCAGTCTGGCATTTATTAGCAGGCGGACTGGTCTTCGCTGCCTTCTACCTGGCAGGCGATCCTGTTACAACGCCATACACCAAGAAAGGTCGCTGGGCTTTTGGCATCGGAGCGGGAATCATTCTAGTGGTTATTAGGCAGTGGGGTGGCTATCCCGAAGGTGTGGCTTATGCAATTCTCCTGATGAACGGGCTCACACCTCTTATAAATAAATATCTACGTCCAAAGAGGTCGGGGGTGACAAGACATGCGTGAAATTATCCGTCTGGTGCTGGTTTTAGGTCTGGTAGGCTTCATTTCCGGTGGTGCCTTGGGTGCTTTTTATAAATATACCGCACCTATTGTTGAGGCCAGACAAATGCAAGAGGTAGCGGAGGGACTAAAAGCTGTTGTCCCTGATGCCAAGAGATTCGAGAAGATGGATACTGCTCCGCCGGAGGTCCAAGGTACCCTTTTCAAGGCCTTTGACGATGCTGGAAAAACACTGGGCATTGTTTTCGAAACCATTGCCAAGGGTTTCGTAGGAGATATTAAGCTACTGATCGGTATCGAGCCCGAAAATAAAAAAGTAATTTCCATTAAGATTTTGGGGCATCAAGAAACTCCTGGCGTGGGTACCAGGATCGAGGAACCTGGCTTCCTGGGCCAATTCAAGGGAAAATCAATCCTTGATAATTTCCAGATTGGCCAAGATATTGATGCCCTCTCAGGGGCTACCGTTTCGGCCAAAGCAGTGGCGAAAGCAGTTGGACTGCAAACCAGAGCAGTATTAAAGCATCTGGGGCAGGATGTGGGCGAATTGCCGCCACCGGTTCCGGTTGAACAACCTCCTCTTGAGGAGCCAGTTAAGATTGATTTACCAGTTCTGGCAGGCGAATTGTGGACTGGAATGGGTTCCCTGCAGCTTGTCGCAGTAGAAGTGCCAGCAGCCTTCTCGGCTGAGGAGAAGGTCTACCTGGTAAAATCCGAAAAAGGTGAAAACCTTGGCCTGCTATTGGTTGTGATAGGAAATGGCTACGGCGGGCCAATGCAATTAGCTGTTGGCATGGATAAAGATCTGGCAAAGGTTACAGGTATCCGCCTGCTGGAGAATAAGGAAACACCCGGATTGGGTACAAAAGTTGGCGAAGAGCCCTTTGTAGGTCAATTCGTTGGCAAACCCTTAAAGGATACCTTTATCCTAGGGCAAGATGTAGATGGAATAACAATGGCTACCGTTTCGGCCCAAGGTGTAGTTGATGCGGTGCGTGAAAAAACAAGGGTTGCTGCTGAACACTTTAAGGCCGGAATAGATGCCATTAAAGTTATACCACAGCAAATATCTGTCCCGGCAGAGCCGGCTAAGGATCCGGCACCAAAACCGGCACCAATCCCAGCACCCAAGCCAGCCCCGGCACCGGTTGCACCTCCCAAGGAGCAGCCTGCACCACCAAAACCACCGGCAGCTCAGGTGAGGGTGCAGGATACCGTTGCCCAAGAACTTTGGTCTGGCAAAGGGAAGCTTGCAGTCTCCGCTTTAGCGGGTACTCCAAGCGGCTTTGCTCCGGAAGATAAAGCTTACCTGGTTAAGACCGAAAAAGGCGATACCCTGGGCATTTTGTTGCTGGTTTATGGCAAAGGCTATGGCGGACCTATGCAAATAGCCATAGCGCTGGATAAAGACCTGAAATCCATAGTCGGGGTGAAATTATTGGAGAATAAGGAAACACCTGGCTTGGGAACTAAAGTTGGCGAGGCGGCATTTACGGGTCAGTTTGCCGGCAAGCAGATTAGCGGCAGCTTAACCATTGGGCAGGATCTGGATGGAATAACAATGGCGACTGTTTCTGCCGAAGCCTTTGCCAACACTGTGCGCGAAAAAGCCAAAGCAGCGGCGGATTTTTACCGCGGCCGTTTAGGATCATAAAGGGGGGGTGGCTGCAGTGCGTGTTTACTGGGGAGACTTAATCAGGGGATTATGGAAAGAAAACGCCATTTTTAGAATGATGATCGGCATGTGCCCCACATTGGCGGTAACCACTTCTGCTATCAACGGATTTACCATGGGAGTTGCTACAACAGCAGTGCTGGTCTGCTCCAGCTTATTGATCTCTGTTTTTAGAAACGTGATACCAAAGCAGGTAAGAATACCTGTGTTCATAGTGGTGATAGCTACTTTTGTGACTATTGTGGATATGCTGCTAGCTGCGTTAGTGCCTGCTATTCATAAAGTATTGGGTATATTTGTTCCTTTGATTGTGGTTAACTGCATGATTCTGGCCCGGGCTGAAGCCTTTGCATCCAAAATGCCTGTTATGCGTTCCATTACCGATGCAGTTGGTATGGGATTTGGATTTGCCTGGGCATTAGTTCTAATTGGTTCTTTACGGGAGCTTCTGGGGACCGGCGGGGTATTTGGCATTAACTTGTTAGGAGCAAATTTTGTTCCCTGGATGATCATGTTAAAACCCCCCGGAGCTTTTATTACCATGGGATTAATTGTATTTGCCATTAACCTGATCGGCATGGCACAGAGCAGGAAAACGGGGCGGCTGCATCGCAATCTGGCACCAGCCTGCCATTCACAGGGTGCACAGAGGGAGGGTATCTAAATGCAAGAATTTTTGCTCCTTATGGTCGGCTCCGCTTTGGTTAACAACTTTGTTCTGGTTAGGTTTTTAGGTATATGCCCCTTTTTAGGGGTTACCCGCCAGGTTGACACTGCTGTTGGGATGGGGGCTGCCACCACCTTTGTGATGATTATTTCCGCTGTAGTTACCTGGAGCATCTACAAATATGTTTTAGACCCCAACAACCTTGCGTTCCTGCAAATTGTAGTATTCATTCTGGTAATTGCCGTGCTGGTTCAGTTTGTCGAAATGGTGCTAAAAAAACTAAGTCCTGCATTATACCGTGCGTTTGGAATATTCTTGCCTCTGATTACAACTAACTGTGCGATTATGGGTATTGCGCTGCTGGTTGTCAGCAAAGATTATTCTTTAGGGAATGCCGTGGTTTTTTCAATCGGTGCAGGTTTAGGATTTACCTTGGCCCTGGCGATTATGGCCGGAATCAGGGAAGAGCTTGAGTTTGCCGACATTCCTCCTTCTTTAAAAGGAACCAGTGTCGCGCTTTTGATTGCCGGTTTGATGTCCCTGGCTTTTATGGGTTTTTCCGGCCTGGTTGCTATGTAAAGTGTTTTAACTAGAAGGGGGGATAACCTTAAATGGTAGAAACCGCTGTTATTTCCGCCGTGGTGATGGGTGGCTTCGGAATGCTGTTTGCCCTTGGCTTAGCCTATGCGGCTAACAAGTTTAGAGTAGATACCGACCCCAAAATTGAACTGTTGACAAATATCTTGCCCGGAGCCAACTGTGGCGGTTGTGGTTTTAGCGGATGCCAGAACTTTGCCGAGGCTTTGGTTGTGGAGCAGGCTGAGTTGGCCAGTTGCCGTGCCTGCAGTCCCGAGGCATTGGCAGAGTGCTCAGCAATACTAGGCAAAGAAGTTGTGCAGCGTGAAAAAGAGGTAGCCCGGGTTTTATGTGGCGGCAGTTCTATCGCTGCCAAGCTAACAGCTCGTTACTCAGGAGTCCGGGATTGCCGTGCTGCAATCCTGGTTGGAAATGGTAATAAAGGCTGTGTTTATGGATGCCTTGGTTTGGGAACCTGTGAGCAAGCTTGCCCCTTCGGTGCGGTAACGATTTCTGCTGAAATGTTGCCAGTGATTGATGAGGACAAGTGCACCGGTTGCGGCAAGTGTGTAAAAGATTGTCCAAGAGGCATTATTGAGGTTATTCCACAGAGCAAAACTTTCCTGGTTTTATGCCGCTCCAACGATAAAGGAAAAGTCGTCCGGGAGGTCTGCAAAGTTGGCTGTATCGGGTGTAAGGCCTGTATGAAGGTATGTGAAGCAAATGCGATTGAGGTAAATGATAATTTGGCCAAAATAGACGTTTCCAAATGCTCTTGTTGCGGCAAGTGTGTGGAAAAGTGTCCTACGAAAGCTATCAGCACCTTGAATAGTTTCAGCATTGAGGCCATCGACAAAACCGATCTTCAAAAACCTGCATAAGACGTCGACTATTTATAATTACGAGGGGACTAAAGGGTGCGGAAAAAACTTTTTCTTGTAGTCGCAGTTTCAATAGCGCTGATTGTCTTTGGGTTTATCCTGCACCAAAATGAACAACCCAAAGAACCGCAAATTCTGAACGAATTTGCCATGGATACCTTTTTTCGCGCTACACTGCCCGGCAACGTTTCTGCAGAGGAAAAGGCTAACTTGGTGGATGAGCTGCATCGGCTTGATGCCTTGCTGGATCGATTCGACCCATTAAGTGATATTAGCAGGATAAGTCTGGGTGCTCCAAATGCAGTAGAGATTAACCCTGTCACCTGGCAGATCACCAAGGACGCTCTTGACCTGGCGGCGAAGACCGGAGGAAAGTTTGACCCGACCATTGGGCCGCTGGTAGATTTGTGGGGCTTAACAACTCATCAGGGGATGCTTGAACAGACTACATCCAATTCGTTGCCATGGGAGCCACCATCACAGGAGAATATTGATAAAATTCTTCCTTTAGTCGATTATAGTCTGGTGGAACTTTGGGAGAACCCTTATCGCATTAAACTTCCCAAGCCGGGCATGGTTCTAGACCTTGGTGGAATTGCCAAAGGCTACGTTCTTGATCGAATGGTGCAATTGCTTAAACAACGAAATCACTCCTTCGCCTTGATTGATTTTGGTGGGGATGTGATGGCTTATGGACAACACCCAGAGGGCAGACCATGGAAATTAGGCATCAGGCATCCCAGAAAACCTGAGGATATGATTGCGGTTTTACAGGTTTCTAACCGGGCAGTTGTAACCTCCGGTGATTATCAGCGCTACCGCATTTTTAACGATCAACGCTTTTCCCATCTGGTTGATCCAGATATTGGCCGGCCGGTTCAAGAATTAACAAGCGTTACGATTGTTGCTCCGACGGGGATTGTTGCTGATGCCTTGTCTACTGCAATTTTTATTATGGGTAAAGAAAAAGGCCAGGCGATGATTGAATCCTGGCCAGGAGTAGATGCCGTAATTGTAGATGCCGCTATGGAAGTATGGTACAGTAAGGGCTTGGAAGGCTCTATTTCGTTCCCAGCGCCAATTCTTTAAGCATCAAACAGGGAGGGGAAATAAGTGGGTTTTTCTAGACGGGGTTTTCTAAAGATTGCCGGCCTTACCGCACTTGCCTCTGCAGTGGGGGATGTTACCGCTGTGCAGGCTGCAACCAAACCAGGAACGGTTGAAGAGGTTGGGGTATTGACGGATATCAGCACTTGTATTGGCTGCAAACTCTGTACTGTTGCCTGCCAGGAAGTCAATGGTCTACCGGTAAATAAGGATGCCTCCGAGCTGTCTCCCAATGCCTGGACCTTCATCGATTCGGTCAAGATTGACGGCAAAGGAGAAAGACATGTCAAAAGACAGTGCTTCCACTGCTTGGATGCGGCTTGTGTTTCGGTTTGTCCTGTTGCTTCCCTATATAAATTGCCTAATGGACCAGTTGTCTACGATGAGCAGAAATGTATTGGCTGTCGTTATTGTTTAATGGGCTGCCCCTTTAATGTGCCGAAATACCAGTGGGATAAGCTTTGGCCTTTGGTAACAAAATGTATTTTTTGCCAATCTAGATTGGAGGCGGGAAAGCAGCCGGCATGTACTGAGGTCTGCCCCGTCAAAGCAACGATTTACGGGAAGCGTAAGGATTTATTAAAAGAGGCAGAACGGCGGATAAAAGCTGCTCCAAGAAAATATGTAAACCATGTTTACGGCTTGCAGGAAATAGGCGGAACAGGTTTTTTCTATATTTCCGATGTGCCATTTGATACCTTAGGCTTTCCTGCGAACTTGCCGACTGATACCTTGCCCTCAAGGACTTACAAGGTGATTTCCAAAATACCGGGGAAAATAGTCGGCGGAGTTGTTTTGCTAGCAGCGGCTATCGACTTAACTCATGAATAGAGTTTATATGAACCATTTTAGTTAGATAACGATAATGAAGCCCATATATATCGAAAAAGAGTCGGCTTAGGCATATCTAAAAAGCCATAGCTTAGAGAGGACCCGTTTGATACGGGTCTTATTATTTTCTGTGGCCTGTTGGCAAATAGAAATACTTATTTTCACAAAAAATAACTTATGATAGAATTGGTCTAGAGGTGGGGACTGTGGATAACCAGGACTACTACAGCCAAAATAGCTCTTTCAGTGAAAAGCGCTGGTGGCAGAAGGACTGGCCTTATTGGGCAGGAGCGCTGGGTATCGCACTGGCCAATATCTTGCTTTTTGCTTTTTCGGGAAGGCCTTGGGGGATCTCCTCGACTATTACCAACTGTTCGGTAAAGGCCCTGCAAGCCTTTAATTTTCAGCCCGAGGGCTGGCACTATTTCATGAAACCTGCCATGGCTGCTCAGCTGCAAAATTTCGATCTGTTGAATTCCGGGCTCTGGGTTAACCTTGGGGTAGTTTCAGGAGTTGTTATATCAGCCGTTTTAATGGGTGAGTTTTTTCCCAGAAAGTTTCGTTCAATGAGACAGATTTTGCTAGCCTTGGCTGGCGGTTTTTTGATGGGTTTTGGAGCTCGTTTAGCATATGGCTGTAATGCAGGTGCCCTGCTAGGGGGTGTTTCGTCAATGTCTTTCCATGGTTGGCTGTTTGCCGGGTTCACTTTTTTAGGTGCTATAGTAGGCAGTAAGTTAATTTTGAGAATAATCCGGTGAGTCTGAGTTGAAGGAGGAGGGCGGCAGATTTTGAAAACACTAATAAAGTTAAGAAGCGCCTCCTTTTTAGCATTTGCAGAAAGATTTATATTGCTAATTACCCCAGCAAAAATGGGGATAGCAGCAATAGGGATGCTTGTATTATGGGCAGCTTTCCAGTCAGCCTGGGATAATCTTGTGTTGTGGTTGTTAGGGGCCTTATTAGGGTTTTGTCTGCATCGGGCTCGCTTTTGCCTTGCAGCCGCCTTTAGAGACGCGGTGCTATTCAGGGACATTTCATTATCTAAAGCCATGATCATTATTTTCTTTGTATCCACAATTGGTTTTGCATTCATCCAATTTAGAGCATACTCCCTTGGTCTGCCTATACCCGGCAATATTCATCCCATTGGTTTTCATACTGTCATCGGCGCCTTTATTTTCGGTGTCGGCATGGTTTTAGCTGGCGGATGTGTGTGCAGTATGTTGGCCAGATTAGGCGAAGGCTATGTTTTGGCCTTGTTTATTTTATTGGGAATTATGGCAGGCTCTCTTGCGGGAGCTTATAATGTAGGTTGGTGGGAAGCCACAATTGGATCAATTAAACCTGTCTTTTTCCCCGATTATCTAGGTTGGGCAGGGGGTATCACCCTTCAGTTTCTGGCATTGGGTCTATTATATTTATTGTGTGCTAGGATTGAGCGAAAAAGGCTATAGGGAGGGATTGGATGGCTGCCAGTCATTTTCTTGACCTTGTAGGGGAAATATGCCCGGTACCTTTGATTATTATCCAAAAGAAAGTGGCGGATATTGAAGCAGGAGACAGTTTGCTCATAGAAACAGACTACCCCAGGGCAGTTAGAAACATAATGGATTGGTGCCGAAATAATGCTCATCTTTACAGTGTGGAGGAAAAAGGCAAGGGAATCTGGCGAATTATCCTCATAAAAAGTGAAGCGAAGCCTTTTTAGTTTTTGACATTTATTTATTATCACAATGTTCCAGTTCTTCCGGCACGCTAATAAACCTGATAAACCTGTGGGCCATGGCAGGTAAAAAGCCTTGCTGCCGGTAAAGTATATTGAAAGAAAGGGGCATTTTCAAATCGTTAATTTCAACTTCTTTTATGGCTTCTTGTCTCAATTCTTTACGTACAGCCATTCTGCTGCAAATTGATATCCCCATTCCCGCTCCCACCGATGATTTAATGGCTTCAATGCTGCCAAGCTGAGTAGCAATATTAAAGTCCGATAATGACAATCCAAAACGAGATATTGCTTGGCTAAAGACTTCTCTGATACCTAAACCTGCGGTAGGCAACAAAAGGGGTGCCTTCCGTAACTCGTCCAATGAAATTTCTTTCTTTGCGAAATCCGAGTTAGGGGAGGCAATAACAATTATCTCGTCAGCCGCAGAGGAAATAATTTTTAGATTATTGATTTCTTGTTCCAGGTCCTGTGGCAGTCCCTCGACTACAGCCAAATGAATCTTATTATCAAATAATTTTTGGATTATGTCGGGGTACTTGCCAATCTCCAGTGAGATATTAGCTTTTGGGTACTTTTCTTTAAATGTCCAGATACTGCAAGGGAGAGCATAGTCACCGATAGTGTAGGTAGCGCCAATTATCACTTCACGGTCTTCCAAACCCAGGAGTTCATCAATTTCTCTTTCCATGTTATCAAATAAATGAAGAATTTTTCTGGCGTAGCGGTACATTATTTCCCCTCGCGGCGTAGGGGAGACCCCTTGCTTGGTGCGATCAAGCAACTGAGTATTTAAATAGGTCTCTAGAGCCTTAATTTGCGCGCTTATTGCGGGTTGAGTAATATTTAACAGCTTGGCTGCTGTGGAAATTTTTTTTGTATCTACAACCATCACAAACATTTCCAGTTGGTACTTATTCATTGTTGTTTAACCACCCCAGTCTTTAAATCAAGCAGGCTTGTACCAGTATATTATTATACCCTTGTTGGCCGAAAACCTTTTGCCGGGGGAAATTTTTTTTGCAGTTAATCAGCTCCATAAGAAAATTATGGGGCTGTTTTATTTTTAATGGTAAATATTCCTGATAAACGAGACAAGCACAGAGTTTTGGTGCAGCCATATATTATAGAGTGACTCAAACTTCAGAGGAGGGATAGGCAATGATCTTATGGTTGTACCGCATTTTTTCCCTCAACCTGTCAAAAAAGACTGCTATTTTGTTTATCGGGTATATTACCAATAACGCTTTCCCGCAGCCCTTGTCTGAAGATGATGAGAACTATTATTTAGAGCGCATGAAGAAGGGTGATCAGGAGGCCAGGAATACAATTATCGAACACAACCTGCGCCTGGTGGCCCATATCTGCAAGAAATTTGAAGGCAGCAGCGAGGAAAATGAGGACATGATTTCAATCGGCACCATCGGATTAATCAAAGCCATCAATACGTATGACTCATCCAAAGGTACCAAGCTGGCAACATATGCGGCCCGGTGCATAGAAAACGAAATATTAATGCATCTCCGCTCGATGAAAAAAAAGCGGGGGGAGGTTTCATTATATGACCCCATCGGAGTTGACAAAGAGGGCAATGAAATATCTCTGATTGATGTGTTGGGAACAGATAACGACGTTGTGACAGAGGCTGTGGAAAACTATTTTGAACAGAAAAGGATCATCGAGCAAATGAAAAACTTAAACAGGCGGGAAAAATATGTTTTGGAGCTCCGTTTTGGTCTTCTCAACGGCTTCAGGAAGACACAACGAGAGATCGCTAAGTCCCTGGGGATATCTCGCTCTTATGTTTCCCGAATTGAGAAAAAAGCCATCGAAAAACTGATCAAGGAACTTTCTGTTTAAAACATTCTCAGTAAAAAAACAATTCGGTGCAAAGCAAGTTCTTGCAGATTCAGCAAGGAACTTGCTTTTATATTAGCTGGAATTGTGATAGTATATTTAAAAATATTGCTACTAGCAGGGGTGATTTAATGCTGGGACTGCTTAAGCCAAATTTGTATTTTGATTCCGTAAGCCTTATTCCTTTAAAAAAACTGCAGGAAAAGGGTATTTCCGGTCTAATCATTGACTTGGATAATACAATTACCGAATGGACCGGGGAAGTCATAAATCCTGAAGTCGAACAGTGGTTTGCTGATTTGCCTAAACATAATATAAAAGTTTGCATTGTATCCAATAACCGCCGCAGGAGGGTCTGCAAAGTTGCTGAACAGTTGGGCATAAGTTGTGTGTTTAACGCCGGGAAACCCCGCCGGAAAGCCTTTCGCCAGGCAATGGATTTACTGGGAACAAGCCCCGGGGAGACAGCAGTAGTCGGAGATCAGATATTCACCGATGTACTTGGAGGTAATAGGTTAGGGCTCTTAACAATCCTTGTGGTGCCTATAAGTCCTAAAGAGTTCATTGGAACCCAGCTGGTGCGAAAGTTTGAGCGCATGGTTTTGCACTATTTAAGGATTTCCTAGGAGGTATCCTGATGAAGGAACAACCTGTTGCCGGATTGTACGGATTGATTGGACATCCTGTATCTCATTCCCTGTCACCCCTGATCCATAACAGTGCTTTCAATGCCCTTGGTTTAAAATGCCGTTATTTTCTTTTTGAAGTCGCCCCTTATTTTTTCCCCCAGGCAATGGCAGGGATCAGAGCGCTGGGGATCAAAGGTGTAAACATTACGATCCCCTATAAGCAAAAAGTGATCGAGTTTCTGGATTCTGTTGACCCTGCAGCAGCCGCGATTGGAGCCGTTAATACGGTTGTTAATAATGGCGAGAGGCTTATTGGTTATAACACCGATGGGGAAGGTTCTTTACGGTCGCTCAAGGAAGAGGCGGGGTTAGACCCTTGTGGCCTGACGTGTGTAATTTTTGGCTCCGGGGGGGCTTGCCGGGCGGTTGCGCTTACTTTAGCGCAAAAAGGCGCTGGGAAGATTATTATTGCTAGCAGGAACCAGGCGCAAGCACACGAGATATCCAGTTTAATCAATAAAAATAGTGCTAATGTTGCCATAACGGTAACTCTGGCAGACATAGCTGACTTTAAAGAATTGAAAACAGCGGATCTGGTAATAAACTCCACTCCAATAGGCATGTGGCCAAAGACAGAAGAGCCTCCCGTTATAAATACCAGCTTGCTTTCTCGCCATTCTCTCGTGTGGGATCTGGTGTACAATCCGGTGGAAACAAGGTTTCTGCGCGAGGCCAGGGAGCATGGCTGCCCCACTTTGTCTGGCTTAGGAATGTTATTATATCAAGGAGCTGAGGCCTTTCGGCTTTGGACAGGCTGCGAACCGCCGATTGAGGCCATGCGCCGGGAACTTGAAAAAGCTATTCCCAGTAAATATTGATTATTGGTTAAACCCTAGCGAAAGGAGGAGCTTCTTTTGTTGCGTTTTCTAACCGGCGGAGAATCTCATGGCCCGGTTTTAACCGTTTTAGTGGAGGGCATGCCGGCCGGAGTAACCGTCTCCCAGGAGTATATCAACGGATTTTTGCGCCGTCGCCAACAGGGTTATGGCCGGGGCGGACGAATGCAAATAGAGGCTGATCAGGTTGCTATCACCGCCGGTGTGCGCGGAGGAAAGACCCTAGGCAGTCCGGTAGTGATGACTATCCAAAACCGCGACTGGCCTAATTGGCAAACAATTATGGACCCGGGTGTATCGGCCGATTTAGAAAGCAGAGCCATTGCCCGGCCGCGCCCCGGCCATGCAGACCTGCCAGGAGGGTTAAAATACCGGCAGTTGGATTTCCGGAACATTTTGGAAAGGGCCAGCGCCCGGGAAACTGCTGCCAGGGTGGCTGCCGGGGCCTTGGCAGCTCTTTTGCTGAAAGAAGTAGGGGTTAGCTTGATTGGACATGTTGTCCGAATTGGCACAGCGGCAGTAACTAAAGAGCAAACCCTGGCCGATGTGTTGAAAAATGTTCCTGGTTCGGCTGTGTATTGCGATGATCTGGATGCGGAAAAGGACATGATCGCCGGTATCGATGCCGCCAGAAATGCCGGTGATACTCTGGGAGGCGTAATTGAAGTCTTAGCCTGGGGGCTGCCGGTTGGCTTGGGCAGCCATGTCCACTGGGACCGAAGGTTAGACGGCCGGTTAGCCCAGGCTGTGATGAGCATTCCCGGTATTAAAGGGGTGGAAATCGGCCTCGGTTTTCAGGCTGCAGCCCAGTTAGGCTCAACAGTACACGACGAAATCTTTTTTAATGCAGAAAGAGGTTTTTACCGGGAAACCAACCGGGCTGGCGGCATTGAGGGAGGAGTAACGAACGGGGAACCCCTGGTTCTAAGGGCTGCTATGAAACCCATCCCAACCTTAGCTAAACCATTAAAAAGTATAGATATCAGGACAAAACAACCCAGCGAGGCCAGTTACGAGCGTTCGGATATTTGCGCGGTTCCGGCTGCGGCAGTAGTAGCGGAAGGGATGGTGGCCTTTGTCTTGGCTCAAAGCGTACTAGAGAAGTTTGCCAAAGACAGCTTAGCCGAGCTTTTGGAGTCTTTGGCTAATTATAACCGGTATCTTAGGTCGGTGTAAAAAATGAAATCAAATATTGTCTTAACCGGTTTTATGGCTACCGGCAAAACCACCGTTGGCCAGAGTTTGTCCTTGCTGCTGCACAAAAAATTCATCGACGCCGATGTGGAAATTGAAAGAGCAACCCGGCTCTCGATTCCGCAGATTTTTAGCCTTTACGGAGAGGCCCGCTTTCGGGCCGAAGAGGCTTTAATCCTAAAAAAGCTGGCTCAATTCCGGGATGTTGTTATTGCAACAGGGGGAGGCGCGGTTCTCCATGTCAGCGAGATGGAAGAATTGGGTCGTCATGGATATATTATTTGCCTCACAGCTGCGCCAGAGACGATTCTGGCCAGAATCGCGGCGAAATCCCAGCGGCCCCTGCTGCCGGAAAATAGTCCCATCGAATATGTAATGAACTTATTGGCACAAAGGGAGGCTTATTACCGCCGGGCGGACCTGATAATCGACACAACCGATCTCAATATCGATGAAATAAGCCAAGAAATTCTTCGGTTTGTGGAAGAGAAAGTGAGGTAAAAAGATTGCACACCTTAAAGGTAAATCTGGCTGAAAGGAGTTATCTCATTCATATTGGACAGGGATTGCTATGCCAGGTTGGCGTAGCAATGCAAGATAAGGGCTATTCACGAAAAGCTTTAGTTATCAGTCAAAAAACCATTTTTGAACTATATGGGGAAAAATTGGCTGCAGGGTTGGCAGCTGCCGGTTTTACAGCAAATATTATGCTCTTACCTGATGGGGAACAAGCAAAAACAATAGAGGTTCTCCAAGGCCTGTATGACGAAGCGATAAGTCATGACCTGGACCGCAGGAGTCCAGTGATAGCCTTGGGGGGTGGTGTGGTAGGAGATGTGGCGGGCTTTTTTGCGGCAACATATATGCGCGGGGTTCCCTTCATCCAGGTCCCGACAACCCTGTTGGCCCAGGTAGACAGCAGCGTTGGCGGCAAGGTGGCGGTCAATCACCGGCAGGCAAAAAATTTAATTGGTGCTTTTTACCAGCCCGATTTTGTTATTGCCGATCTGGACACATTAAAAAGCTTACCTGTTAGGGAGTACAAATCCGGACTGGCCGAAGTAATTAAGTACGGCGTAATCTGGGACGAAGCCTTTTTTGAATATTTGGAGGGACACCGGCAAGACCTGCTTTCCTATAAGGCGGACACCCTAATGCAGGTAGTACATAAATGCTGCGCCATCAAAGCCGCGGTGGTGGAAAAGGACGAACGGGATGCCGGGCTGAGGCAGGTCCTGAACTTTGGCCACACCATGGGACATGCGCTGGAAACTATTACCGGATATGCCTGTTGGCTGCATGGTGAAGCGGTTGCCATCGGGATGGCGGCAGCCGCCGACATTGCTGCCGCTTTTGGCTTCATGCCCAAAAATGAAAATCTGAGGCTAAAAGAAATCCTTGGAGAATACGGGTTCCCTACTGCCATTCCGGATGAAATTAGCAAAATCGAATTGGTAGACAATGCAATCCATGATAAAAAGGCGGTCCAGAACAAAATAACTTTAATTCTGCCGGAGAAAATTGGGAGGGTAATTATCCATCGCTGCACCCCTGCGGAATTGCTGGAGGTGTGGCTATAAAACCTTTTGGTTCTCAGGAACAGGTTTTAAAGGAATTTGCAGCTTTTCCTCGAATTTACTGTTAGAGATTATGGAGGAGTGGTGCTTTTGCCGCCAAAAAAGAGGCTGGGCGAGTTGCTGGTCGAAAGCGGGTTAATCACCCAGGCAGAGCTGCAGGAAGCTTTAAAACTCCAAAAACAAACCGGCGACAGGCTTGGCCGGGTGTTAATAAGTAACGGTTTTGTCACCGAACAGGACATCATCAATGTGCTGGAGTTTCAACTTGGTATCAGCCAGGTTGATTTGCACGGAATTGCCCTTGTTCCGGAAGTCATTAAAATGCTGCCGGAACGCCTGGTTCGCCGCTTTAAAGCCTTGCCCGTGAAGCGTTTGGGGAATACCCTGACGGTGGCGATGGTAGACCCGCTGAACGTCTTGGCTATCGACGACTTTCGTCTGGCCTCCGGTTGTGAAATAGAGCCGGCCATTTCCACGGAAAAGGAAATAGACCAGGCTATCCAAAAATATTATGGCATGCAAGGGTTTGAAGGAGTAGCAGTTCTTGAAGAGGGCGCTCTTTTAGACTTGGGCGAAAAGTTTAATCTGGATGCGGATAGCGGGCCCGGAGGCGCTCCGGTGGTCCGGGTTGTCAATTCAACAATCCAGCAAGCTGTGCAGGCCAGAGCCAGCGATATTCACCTGGAACCTCTCGGTGACCGGGTGCGGGTGCGGTTCCGGGTAGACGGCATACTAAGAGATATGATGAGTTTGCCTAAAGGCTCACATCCCTCAATAATATCGCGTATAAAAATCATGGCCGATATGGACATTGCCGAAAAACGCCTGCCCCAGGACGGCCGAGTGCAGATCAGGGCCAATAACCGCCAGATAGACCTGCGGGTTTCATCCATGCCAACCATCTATGGCGAAAAAGCGGTAATCCGTATCCTTGATAAATCATCCAGGCTAGTAAATTTGAAGGATTTGGGTTTTGCGGAAACTGTCCTTAAGCGCTACCAAAACCTGATCAGATATACCTACGGGATGATCTTGGTTACGGGGCCTACGGGTAGCGGCAAGACCACCACTTTGTACGCCACTCTAAATGAAATCAGCAGTATTGACAAGAATATTATCACCATCGAGGACCCGGTCGAATACGTTCTGGAAGGAATCAACCAGACCCAGGTCCATGTTAAATCAGGGCTGACCTTCGCCATGGGGCTGAGATCGATCCTGCGCCAGGATCCGGATGTGATTATGGTAGGGGAAATCCGGGACGCCGAGACAGCAGAAATAGCCGTCCGGGCCGCCACTACCGGCCATTTGGTCCTGAGCACCCTGCACACCAACGATGCTACCGGCGCTGTCACCCGCCTGATCGACACCGGCGTGGAGCCCTTTTTGGTGGCTTCTTCGGTGATCGGGGTGGTGGCGCAAAGGCTGGTGCGTAAAATTTGCCCCCACTGTAAAATAAGCTACCAGTTGCCCTCTGAATCCCCCCATCGCGCATTCATGGGGGCGGAAGCCAATACGGCAATTTCTCTTTACAAGGGACAGGGTTGCCGCCAGTGCGATTACGCTGGATACCGGGGGCGCCTGGCTATTCAGGAAGTCTTGCCTGTTTCCGCTAACTTACGCAGCCTGATTTTAGCGAAAGCCACCAGCGAAGAACTTAAAGACCAGGCTGTCCGCGAAGGGATGCAGACCCTGAAAGAGGATGGGATTGACAAGGCTCTGGCAGGGATGACGACCATCGAGGAAGTGATCCGGGTGGCCTACGGGGAAGAGGTTTAGGCTATCAATCTATTTTTAGCTTGCCTGGAGGTGAAGCGTAATGGCAACAGTAAATGAGATCTTGACTCAAGCCCTCTTAATGAAAGCGTCCGACATCCATATTACAGTAGGGCTTGCTCCTGTTTTCCGGCTGCATGGGGAACTGGTTCCCCAGCAGGAATTTCCAAGTTTAGTTCCGGATCAGGTGTTGGTATTAGCAAAGGAGTTGTTGGGTGAGAAGCGGTTTCTCAAGTTTGTCCAGGAAGGAGAGCTTGACTTTGCTCATTCCATGCAGACAGGAGAGAGATTCCGGGTCAACGCCTTTCATCAGAAGGGCAACCCTGCCCTGGCCCTCCGGCTGATCAACACTCGCATCCCGGCCTTGCCGGAATTAAACCTGCCCGCTATCTTAGCCGAGTTTACAAAAAAAACCAGGGGTCTGGTGCTGGTCACCGGCCCTACCGGCTCAGGCAAATCCACCACCTTGGCGGCCATGATCGACTTGATCAACAGTAACCGCTCCTGTCATATCATCACCCTGGAAGACCCCATCGAATATGTGCATCAACATAAACTGAGCCTGGTCAACCAGCGGGAAATCGGCAACGACACCAGGAGTTTTTCCCAGGCTCTGCGAGCTGCCCTCCGGCAGGACCCCGATGTAATTCTGGTGGGGGAGATGCGGGATTTGGAGACAATCTCCATTGCTATTACCGCCGCCGAAACAGGCCATTTGGTGTTCGCCACCCTGCACACCAGCAGCGCCGCCCAAACTGTAGACCGGATTATAGATGTGTTCCCGCCCCACCAGCAGCAGCAGATACGGGTGCAGCTGGCGGAAACCTTGCAGGGAATTGTGGCGCAGCAGTTGCTTCCCCGTATCGACAAGCCGGGGCGCATAGCTGCCGTAGAGGTGATGGTCGCCACACCGGCCATCAAGAACCAGATCCGGGAGGGAAAAACCCACCAGATCCTATCAACTATTCAGACCGGCGGCAAGTTTGGCATGCAAACCTTGGACAGCGCCTTGCTCCATTTGCACCGCGAAGGAAAAATTGCCAGAGAAGAAGTGTTAAACCGCTGTGTCGATGTAGTCACCATGCGCAATATGATGCAATAATTAAAGACACAAAAAAAATATTAGAATTTTGGAGGAAAATACAAAACTTAGGCGTAGTATATATAGATATAGACGATAAAGGCAAACCTGCCGAAAGACAGGGGCGCAAAACCGCGGGCCTAAAGTGTAACTGCTAAGGCAGCCGGGTTGCCGAAGGAGATTTGTCATCAAAGCCTGCGGTGCCCGGCTTTATTGTTTGCCTTTGAAATCTTGCCAGGTGGCGGATGCCTAACCTAACCTTGGAGTGGCTTAAATGCAAAACTTTTCCTATCAAGCCAGAGATATTGCCGGCAAGCAGGTTAGAGGCGTGGTGGAAGCCGAAAATATAGCTGCGGCGGCAACCAGTTTGCGAAGCAACAACCTGTTTATTATTGAAGTTAAACCTGCCAAGGGTAGCGGTGGTAACCTGGCCCACCCGGCCCTGGTTTCGCTCAGGGAAGGCTTAAAACCCAAGGTAAAAAGCAAAGACCTGGCCGTGTTCTGCCGCCAGTTTTCCACCATGATTGAGGCCGGCGTACCCATCCTGGCTGCCATGGATATTCTTAAGGCCCAGACAAATCACCCGCTGTTAAAAAACACCTTGCAGGGGATACGCTCAGATCTGGTAGGCGGGAATACACTGGCCCAGTCCCTGCGGACTTACCCGCAAGTTTTTCCGCCGATCCTGGTCAACATGGCGGAAGCAGGCGAGGTAGGCGGTATTTTAGACCAGGTCATGGCCAGGCTGGCCAGCCACTTTGAAAAAGAACATGAAATTCAGGAAAAGGTTAAATCAGCCATGGTCTATCCAATGGTAGTCCTGGTAGTGGCCTTGCTGGCGATAGTATTTCTGCTGGTCTTTGTATTGCCAAGTTTTACCAATATATTGACGAATCTGGGGGTGCCCTTGCCCCTGCCTACTTTGATAGTAATCAGCATCAGCGGTTTTTTTCAGCAGTTTTGGTTTTTGGTTCCGCTACTCATTGGGGCAGCAGCGGTGGGTTGGCTGAAATTTTCGCAGACACCTAAGGGCAAGGCCTGGCAGGACCGCACCCTTTTAAGCCTGCCGGTCTTCGGGGAGATAATCCGCAAGATGATCGTCTCCCGTTTTGCCCGCACCCTTGGCGCCATGTTAAAAGGCGGAGTTCCTATTTTGCAGGCCTTGGAGGTAGTCAAACGCACCGTCGGCAATACAGCGGTCATGGCCGGAATTGAAGCGGCCCAGACGGCCATCCGGGATGGCCGGGGCATGGCCGAACCTTTAGCTGCTGGCAAAGTGTTCCCCCCGATGGTCATCCAGATGATCTCGGTGGGAGAGGAAACCGGCGCTATCGATCACCTGCTGGAAAAAATCAGTATCTTCTATGATGGGGAAGTAGACCAGGTAATCGGCCGGCTGTCTTCAATGATCGAACCCTTGTTGATCGTGGGCCTGGGCGGTGTGGTAGGGTTTATTATCCTCTCCATCCTGTTGCCTATGTTCAGCGTGGTAGGCGGCATCCAGTAAGCGCATTGCCTTTTTAGATATTCCTCATTGAACAGGCTAGCATTGCATGAAAGAAAGGATGGAATTAAAAAAGTAGCAGGTAAACCTACCAGCCCTAGACCCCAAGACATAACCAGTTGCTAAATTTTTTTAAGAAGGAAGTGTAAACGATGTTCAAAACCATTTCCCGGAGCCTAACCCGCTCCCGCAACCAAAAGGGCTTTACCCTGGTAGAACTGATGGTGGTAGTCGTAATTCTGGGCATCCTGGCTGCCCTGGTCGTCCCCACTTTAAGCGGGCAAATCGATCGGGCTAGGATTAACAGGACCGTAGCGGATATGAAAACTATTCAAAATGCCCTGCAACTGCATTTTGCAGAGAATAGCGCTTATCCAGCAGCGCTAACAGCCCTTGGTCCACAAGGAATTACCACTGTGCCGACGGATGCGTGGGGTGAAGCGTTTATCTACACACCCACCGGTACACCGAGGCTTAATGCTTATACATTAACCTCTCATGGACCAGACGAAGTTTCAGGTGGTGGTGATGATATTATTAGAACCCAGTAACCCATCTTGATAGGCTAAAAAATTAACAGCCGACATTCAAAAAGTCCGGTTTTATGCAATTTAGCAACCGGACTTTTTTAAATGTTAGGAGTTCGATATGGGAGTTTTATTATTGGTGCAAAATAGGGCATTTAATAACTGTAATGGCCTTAAAGTTCCAACATGGAAACTAGTGGATTTAAGTATTTTATTAAATAACCCAGAGCTAATTCATCCTCTATAAAAAAGGTTTAAGCAGGTAAAACCGCGATTTGTGGCGAATAATATCTATTTATTGTAAATTTAATTCCTTTGAAAGGACCGGCATGAGCGATCTTTTTATTATAATTTTAGGACTTTGTATCGGCAGTTTCCTGAATGTAGTCATTTATCGCCTGCCCACCGGCGGATCGGTAGCCTGGCCCCCTTCCGCCTGCTCCCAGTGCGGGGAGCGGTTAAAGGCAAAAGACCTGGTGCCTGTATTCAGCTGGCTTTGGCTTAAAGGGCGGTGCCGCTACTGCGAGGAGGCGGTGGCTTGGCGTTACCCGGCGGTGGAGCTATTGACCGGAGTGGTTTTCTTGTCCTTGTGGCAGCTCTTGGGGCCGGGCTGGCAGTTTATACAGGGAGCTGTCCTGGCCTCGATTTTGATTGTCATCACCTTCACTGATCTGGATCACCGGATCATCCCGGACAAGATCGTCTTGTTTGGTTTTCTTTGCGGGCTGCCTTTGCTCTGGCTGGCCGGCGCTCCGGCTCCGTTAGCGGCGGCCTTAGGAGTAATTGCCGGAGCCTTGCCCCTGTTTTTGCTGGCCGTTTTAACTAACGGCATGGGCGGAGGAGACGTAAAGCTGGTGGGAATGCTGGGTCTGTACCTGGGCTGGCCTCAGGTCTTGTTAATGGTTTTTTTAGCAGCGGTCTTAGGGGCAATTGTTGGCCTTTCGCTGATGGCAGCGGGGAAAATCAAGCGGAAAGAACCAATCCCCTTTGGTCCCTTTCTGGCGGTGGCAGCCATGGCGGCATACCTTGGTGGCGACCATCTCATCTTTTGGTATCTGGCCTTGTTCTTATAAAAATACCAGTGAGGATATAAAAGTGGCCAAAGGCAATTTTTTTGGTTTGCGTCTGTCTTTAAGGCGGTTTTGTCCTAATAATAAAGGTATCACCCTGGTCGAGATGATGGTAGTAGTAGTTATCATTGGTCTGATGGCCACAGTGACCTTGCCCCACCTGCACCGGCCCCTGCTAAACTACCAGCTGGATGCAACCGCGAGAGATATGGCTTCTCAAATCCGTTTGGTCAGGATGCGGTCGATCAACGGCGAGGCCAACCAGGTGCGGTTTGTGGTGGTCCCGATCAGAAATTCTTATGAGATTTGGCAGACGGGATTAAAAATAGAGAGAATAACTGGCTTGCCGACGGGGATTAGTTTCGGGACGAGCCTCACCCAAACCCTGACCTTTTCCGATACAGGGGCAGCTAGTTCCGGTTTTTCCGATGTTCTAATCGGAAACAGTTACGGGGACACCTTACGCCTGGCAGTTTTGCCCACTACCGGCAGGGTGCGGGTTACGCGGGAATAATTCGCAAGGAAAGGATAGGTGAGGGACCAAGTGGTTCATGACCGGATAAAAAACAACCACGGGTTAACCCTGGTTGAGGTTTTGGTGGCCATGGTCATCATCGGCGTCGCCCTGGTGCCGGTGATGAGCATTTTCCCCGCCGGCCTTTTCACTTATACCAAGGCTGGTGCCGATACTTTGGCCATTAACCTGGCCCAGGGCATTATGGAGGAGGTCATGGCCAACCCTTACGACACCATTGTCAGTCGACCGGCTACCATTTATCCGGGCCTGCATTTTCAATTTGAAATTATTGTGCTGGACTATAACCCGGCCAGGCGCATCAAAGAGGTGCGGGTGGCGGTCTGGCCCCAGGATGATCCAGCAAAGCGGACCCAGGTGGTGACCCTGGTGCGCGGGAGGTAGCGGCAATGAGCGGCTCAAAGCGGAATGACCTTGGATTTACCTTAGTGGAGGTCTTGGTTGCTTCTGTAATCTTGGCACTGGTTTTAGGCGGGGCCTATTCCATGTTACAAAGCGGCGCTGTTTCTTATAAAATTGGCGAGGCTAAAATCGATGTCCAGCAAAACGTCAGGGTTGCAGTGGCTGAGGTTGCCCGCGAGGTGCGGAGCAGCAGGCAAGCATTGGAAATGCAGGTGGTGATTAACTCTGTGCTGTACAGCTCGGCCAACCCCGGCAATATCTTTTTATCAAAGCCCGATGGGTCTGTTGTTTTATATTACTGGCACTTTCCGGCTGGGTCGCCGGTGGCAGAGCGGGAATTGCGGCGGGCGGTGCGAAACCCCGGTGTGACCACTTTTTCCGGTTTTAACCCGGTAGCTTATGGAATTACAGGGGTGCATTTTGCATACGACAGGGTACCGCTTACGGCGAGCCGGGTGGTCACCATTAAAATCCAGGGCGCGGATCATGAAGGCCGGACCTATGAATTGGAAACAAAAAGCAGTTTCCGGCTGCCAGCCGGTTCTTAGCCGCGGTTTAATAATGGGGGTGAGATCATGGATGCCAGCCAAAAGAGCCGTGGAGGAGCTCTGGTGACGGTTTTGCTTGTTTTAACAATTATGATCACCCTTGGTGGCGCTCTCTTGACTTTAGCCGCCGGGGAGTTTCAGATTGCCGATAATCAAGCTAAAGGGATCAAGGCATTTTATCTGGCCGAAGCTGGCCTTGCCCTGGGGGCCAGCGAATTGATCAACAACAGCAGTTTGCGTGGGACAGTGGTTGGCAGCACTCCCCTGGGTGAAGGGAGGATTGTCAGCGTTACGGTTACAGATCAGGGGACCCATTTATTGATGCGGTCAACGGGGGAAGTAGGCGGGGTACGGCGGGTGGTAACCGCCAGGGTGCAGGTATCGCCTTTTTCGCAAGGCCTCATGTGTGTTCGCCCCGATGGTTCGGAATTAGTTCTGACTGGGAGCGCTGTAATCAATGGTAATATAGTTTTCGGCCAAAACATAGATATTAGGGCAGCTGCCGTTACTATTAACGGCAACGTGACCACCGGTGGTTATGTTGAAAATAATGGCAGAATTAACGGCAATGTCACTGCAAACGGCTCTATCACCAATACCGGCACGATCACAGGTACCCGTACCCCTAATGCAAATGTCTTAATCCCGCCGGTGCCGCTGGTTGACCTCCCCTATTACCAGTCAGTTGCCAAAACAATTATTAACGGCGATGTATACTGGACTGCTGCGAGTCTGCAAACCCTGGTCAACCAGCCTGTCCCCCTGGGAAAGCAAAACGTAATTTTTGTCAACGGCGATGTTGAATTGACTAATAAGGCAGGGAACAGGTATAGCGGCCAGGCCTTAGTGGTGGCTACCGGCGAAATTGAAATTGAGGATGAGCTGGAGTCTGCGTCTTGGCCAACTCACGTTTGGGGATTTGCCACCCGTCAAACCATTGAGCTGGACACTACAGGCCACAGAAGAATTGAGGGGCTCTTCCATGCCGGCACTTTTGAAGCCGAGGCCAATGTGACAATCCGTGGGGGGATCGTTTCCGATTTCCTTGAACTGGCTTCAAATCCTAACATAACTATTGACAGCGCAGCGGCCCAGGCCTTGTTCCCTGTTCTCCAATCCAACCTTGTCTTCACAGTGCTAGATTGGAAAGAAGGGCATTAATCCCCTGCCTTTAGCGACAACTAGCAGCAGGATAAAGCGGCTTTTTGTCAAATACTTAGGTCTGATGTCAAATTATTTTGGTTGGATGTGAACGGATGTTTTTTAAGCGGAAAAATACTGCCGGCCTCGGCATCGACATTGGTTCCCAAACAATCAAAGCCGTTGAATTTGAAAATAGCGGCCGCGGCCGCCAAATCAAGCTGGCTGTGCGCAGCGCTACCCCTGCAGGCACATTAGTCGATGGTGTCATTGCCGATGCCTCGCGGTTAGCTGCGGCTATAGCAGATCTGGTAGAGCGCTACGGGTGGCAGGGGCGGGCAGCAATAACCGCTATTGGCGGCCGCAGGGTGGTAACTCGCCATCTCCGGATGCCTGTGATGCCGGAGAAAGAACTGCCGGCAGCAGTTAAGTGGGAAGCAGAAAGACACCTGCCTCATGCTAACCAGGAGATGGTGATGGATTATCAGTGCCTGGGGGAAGTGCAGGCCGAAGGCAACAAACAACTGCTGGTGCTGGTGGCAACGGTTCCAGTAGAAATAGCCCGGGCTTATTATGACCTTTTTTCCGCTGCCCACCTGAAGCTGGTGGCCATTGATCTTGTTCCGCTGGCATTAATGCGTTGGGCAACCAGCCAGCTTGGGAATATCGCTTTTAATGCCAAAAGTTTTGCCATGGCAGAAATCGGGGCAGAGGTTACCTATCTGGCTGCTGTGGAATCAGGCCGGCTGGCTTTTGCCCGGACCATCCCCGCTGGTGGGGCGCAAGCAGCTAAGTTCTTATCCGCAGCTTTAAAACAGTCTTTTCCGGAATCCCGGCTCTGGCAAGATGATTTGCAGCGAATGAAAAACAGCTTGCCTCAAAGCTTTTTGCCATTAGATGAAGCTGCTGCAGCTTTAGGGGAAACCAGCCTGGATTTTTTGCTGCAAAACAACCTGGCCGACCTGACCAGAGAATTGAGGCGCTCTTTGGATTATTACCGGGCTCAGGCGCCTAATTCCCCAATTAACAGTGTGCTGTTGACCGGTGGCATGGCTCTATTGCCGGGGTTGCAGCCTTTTTTAGCCAGGGAGTTGGACCGGCAGGTGGAAATTGGAGTAATCCATGGCCAGGAAACAGATGCCGTCACCCTTGACCCCGGTTTTTGTTTAGCCACAGGATTGGCTTTGAGGGAGGTGGCGGATTGAAACGGGAGATCAATCTGCTGCCGGTCGATCTGCAAAAAAAACCTGTGATGAGGGTTGGGCGTTTCCGGGTGTCTGTTTTGGCGGTCCTTATTTTTTTGTTTGTCTTGCTTGGTTCGGTTGCCTTCTATTATTACCTTACCTCTCTGCAAAGACAGATCTCTGTGATCAAAACCGAAATGCAGAGCCTCCAGCCTGTTGTTGCAAAGATTGAGAAAATGAGAGCAGAGGTAACACTTAAAGAACAGCAGATAACCAGCCTGCAATTAATTCTCAGGGAGCAGATTAATTGGGGCGATATCCTGAACGAAATCGGAGATGGGATGCCTGAAGACCTGTGGTTGACGGATCTTAAAGCCGATGAGGCAGGTTTGTTCACCCTGCGGGGAAACGCCAGTTCCCTAATGTCCGTTGGATTGCTTCAGCGCCGGCTTAGCCAGATGCCCTACTTTGAGGAGGTTTCGTTAAGACATTCTGAAAGAATAGCCGCAGATGACAATACCACTATTAAATTTGAAATGAACGGGCGACTGAGGCAGGGGGGTGGTAATCAGGGTGTGGAAAAAACTGTCCCTTAGGGAAAAAAGGCTGATTTTGCTGTTAATCTTTGGCCTGACGATGGCAGCAGCCTATCATTTAATTTGGCAGGTACAGTATACCCGTTATGTTTACCTCCAGAAAACCGTAAGTGAAGAAAGGGAAAAACTGGCCCAAGCCAGGGTTGTGGCAAAAAACTTGCCGGAAATGGAAGCAAGCCGCCTGCAGGCCAATGCCCGGTTAACAGATCTTAAATCAAAGTTTACCGGCGACTTAAAGAGGGGCCAGCCTATTATAGACTTTGGCAGATACCTGGATGAAGGATTGATGCTAGTATCGGTATCCCCGTCCGAATTAATTTCCAAAGAACATTATTACGAGGCACCTGTTAACATCAAGGTTAAAGGGACGTACTCACAGGTGCTTTCGTTTATTAACGCAATTGACAGGATGCCCCAGATTGCCATTAAAGCCCTGCACCTTTCCAGCGAGAAAGGAGCGGACCAGGGCTCTGTCCAGTTGTTCTCTGCCGGACCCTCCGTTTTGGCTGAGTTAAACCTGATCTTTTACGGTCTGCCGGATGGCCAGGCCCCCTCATTTGGCAATCATGGGAACCAGGGTCGGGTAGACTTGTTTGCTCCAATTGCTCCTGCCCAGGTTACCAAATCTGTTGCGGGTCCTGGGGATAAACCCAGGGAACCCTCCTCAGGTCTTCCCGCACAAAAAAGGGAACAATTCCCGGTTAATGATAAACAGCCTGAAAAGGACATCTATTCTTTTCCTGTTAGATAAAAGAATTTATTACTGGCTGAAAAAGGAGGATCTTGATGAGACGCTGGTGGGTGATGGCGGTTATCGGCGCAATGCTGTTGTTTAGTATCAGTCCTGCAACTTTGGCTAACCCTGTTCAGGCCTTTAAAAACCTTAAAGTCCTTTCGCAAGAGTTGAAAATTTTTATTGATGGCAAGCAGCTTGTAACCCAGGTGGAGCCGGTTATTTTAGCTGACCAGGGGGTAACCCTGGTGCCTTTGCGGGCCTTGGCTGAGGCCCTGGGTAAAACAGTTGCCTGGGATCCGGCCACCAATTCTATTTATATCTCCGACGGGCATATCTCCGGCGTGGTTCCGAGCCCGCCGCCGGCTGCCCCCATCCGGTACGACCTGGTGGAAACTCTTAAGGTGTTGCGCAACGTGGGCCCCTTTTACCAGCAGCCCAAAAAACCTTTTTTCATTGCCGGCCGTCCGTTTGAGCATGGGATTGGGGTATCGGTAAATCGAGAGGCAAACGCTGAAATGGTTTTGGACTTAAACGGTAAGTACGCATGGGCCAGGGGATTCCTGGGGGTAGAAGACGCAACCAGAAACAGTTCTGGCGCTTTCAGGTTGGAAGTTTACGCGGAGGATAACAGGGAGCTTTATATCAGTCATATTATCCGGCCTGCCCAGTACCCTTTCCAGTTTACCTTGCCTGCCTTAGATGGAGTTAGACGGATTACTTTCCGGATTGTGTGGGAAGAAGGAAGCAAAATTGGGGACAACAGCGCAGTTTTGGCAGCGCTGGTGGATTTCCGTTTCTATCCGGAAAGGCCGTAATCAATTATTAACTAGCTTTAAGATAATGCCAGCAGGAATATTTTTCTACTGCGGGGAATAATATATAAGGTTGATGCAATAACTAGGCATGGGCGACTTAAGCTAAACCGGCACAGTCGCTCTTATTGTGTGGCCAGGTCCGAAGTAGAGGTGAAAAGAATTGATCTCAAGATCTGCTTTGCAGCACATCTTAGCATCGGCAGTTAAGCATGGCGGTGATTTTGCCGAAGTATTCTTTGAAAAGAAAAAAACTGCCGGGATCGGCATGGAAGATAATCGGATTGAAAAGGTTGTATCAGGTCTGGATATTGGTGTAGGCATCCGGGTTATCTCAGGCGAGAACACTGCTTATGCCTATACAAATAACCTTGAAGAGGCAAGCCTGGAAAGGATTACCGATGTGGTAGCCAGGGCTGCAAAGGGTTCTAAAAAAGAACGGGTGCTGGATTTTAAAACCCCCCATCCCAGGAAGGGTTTTTTAAGCCTGCGCCTCCCTGAGGCTGTCCCGGTGGAAGAAAAGGTTAACCTGGTCAGGAGTGTCAATGAAAATGCCCGATCTGTTGATGATAGAATTAGACAGGTTGCGATCAGTTATGCTGACATAACCCAGGAGGTAATAATCGCCAATACCGAGGGCGTGTATGTTGAGGATGAAAGAATTCGCACCAGGTTATCAGTTAATGTTGTTGCCGCGGAGGGCCAAAAAATACAGACCGGCTATGAGGCCATTGGCGGCTTTTGTGGTTTTGAGTTGCTTGATAATCAAATAGCTGAAGGTATTGCCGCCAAAGCAGCAGAAAGGGCCTTGCTAATGCTGAAGGCTAAACCGGCGCCTGCTGGAAAGATGCCCGTAGTCCTGGCAGCAGAAGCTGGCGGCACGATGGTTCATGAGGCATGCGGCCACGGGCTGGAAGCAGATTTGGTCCAAAAAGGGCTTTCAGTCTATGGCGCTAAAAAGGGTCAGCTGGTGGCAAATCCTTTAATAACAGTGGTTGACGATGCAACAGTGCCGGGAAAGTACGGCTTTTACAATTACGATGACGAAGGGACTTCATCGCGAAAAACGGTTTTAATCAAAAACGGCGAGCTTAGTAGCTATCTCTATGACTTGTTGACTGCCAATAAAGACAAGGTGACTAGTACGGGTAACGGACGGAGAGAATCTTATCAGGACAAGCCAATTCCCAGGATGAGCAACACCATGATCCTGCCTGGTAAGGATAATCCAGCGATGATCTTGCGAGAAACCCGAACTGGCCTCTTTGTTAAGAAAATGGGCGGCGGACAGGTCAATACTGCTAATGGTGACTTTGTGTTTGATGTTGCCGAAGGTTACTTGATTAAAGACGGGGAAATCATGAGTCCTGTACGGGGAGCAACTCTGACCGGCAATGGGCCGGAAGTATTAAAGATTGTCGATATGGTCGGAAATGATCTGGGTTATGCAATCGGAACCTGCGGAAAAGACGGCCAGGGAATACCTGTTGCCGACGCTCAGCCCACACTGCGAATCCCTGCGTTAATTGTTGGCGGAATAATCGATTAGGAGGAAAGACAGCTGCTATGGAAGATGAAAAAGTTGCCGGATGGCTGGTTGAAACCGCCATGTCTCTGGGTGCTTTTGCAGCTGAGGTCTTTACAATCAGTTCGCAAGAACTTTCGATCGAAGTAAGTAACCAGGAAATTGAGACAATAAAAATGGCCGATCATGCAGGTGTAGGAATCCGGATTATCCAAGATGGACGCATGGGATTTGCCTATAATTCAAGCTTTGGACGCCAGTCCTTAATGGAGATGCTGAAGAAAGCTATCGCCAACGCCAAACAGGCTACTCCAGACCCTTATCACAGTTTTCCTCCGGCGGACATCTGCCGGCAAATTGATATCTTCGATGCGGATTTGTCAATTATTACCTTGGAAGAAAAGATTAATTTGGCAATGGAAATTGAGCGGCAGGTAAGGTCTTTCGATGCCAGAATAAAAGCAGTGGAGAATTGTACATACAAGGATACTCTTATCCGTGTCTGTCTGAGCAACTCAAAGGGAATTTCCGGCAGTTACCAGGGGACCTATTGCGGCGCTTTCGCCAGCGTAGTAGCGGAACAGGATGGAGATAATCAAACGGGGTTTGGTATCCAGTATGCGCACAGATTTAAATGCCTTGATCCTGAACTGGTAGGCCGGGAGGCAGCCTTTCGGGCAGTCCGGATGCTAGGGGCTGGCACCACTTGCACCAGAAAAACAGCAGTTGTGCTGGAGCCTTATGTTGCTGCAAGTTTACTTGGCACAATGGGGCAAGCCTTATCGGCTGAGGCAGTTCAAAAGGGACGATCCCTGTTCGCAAAAAAATTAAATACAAAAGTGGCTTCATCATTAATAAATGTGATCGATGATGGAACTTTGGCAGGCGGAATTCACACAACTCCTTTTGACGCCGAGGGGGTTCCGGCTAGAAGAACCAGCCTGATTAAAGAAGGTGTCCTGCAGGGATATCTGCATAATACCTATACAGCTGCCAGAGATGGAGTAGCCTCTACTGGAAATTCTATCCGGTTTTCTTTTAAGGGCCCGCCCCAGGTTGGCATGACCAACATTTTCATAACTCCGGGAGAACTGTCCGAATCACAATTAATAAAAGAATTAGATCAAGGTTTTTATATCACAGATATAATGGGATTACATACAGCTAATCCTATTACGGGAGACTTTTCGGTTGGAGCTGCCGGGCTTTTGATTGAAAACGGTGAGTTGACAAAACCAATCCGGGGTGTAGCTATTGCTGGAAACATGATGGAATTATTTGAGTTGATTGATGGAATAGGTAATAACCTGCGCTTTTTTGGTGGAAAAGGTTCTCCGGCAATCAGGGTGTCGCGTTTAGCCCTGAGTGGCACATAATGTTAAAACACTTGTCTTTTTAGGGATTGAGGTCGAGATGCAATGTTTAACAGGCGATTACAGAGAATAAGAAATGGGTTCCCGCAGCAGGGCTTAGACGGGCTGATGGTTTGCAAGCCTGAGAACCGGTTCTATTTAAGCGGCTTTTCCGGGTCAGCCGGAATGCTGTTAATAACTCCGGAGCAAGCCTTGCTGATTACTGATTTCCGCTATGAACAACAAGCCCATGAGGAAGCGCCAGATTATCAAATAATAAACGGAGGAACTCAACTCACTCAGACCGTTTTGGATCAGGTAACGGCACTTGGTATTGCCAGGCTGGGTTTTGAAAGCGATTTCATTACATTTGACCAGTTTAATGCCCTGTCAGAAAAAATAAAGCCAGTTGTTTTGGAGCCGCAAAAAGGCTTGATCGAACAACTAAGGCAATTGAAAGACAAAGAAGAGATAGTCTATATAAGAAAAGCGATTGAAATCTCCGATTATGCATTTCAACAAGTGCTTCCTTTAATTAGGCCAGGAGTGTTGGAGCAGGACCTTGCGGCAGAAATAGAGTATCTGATGCGAAAAAAAGGTTCCGCCAGGGCGGCATTTGACACCATAGTTGCTTCTGGCCCAAGGGGTGCACTTCCCCACGGAATAGCTAGCAACAAACCTGTCGTCCGGGGGGAAATGGTTTTAATGGATTTCGGCGCTGTTTTTGCAGGCTATCATTCAGATCTCAGCAGAACTGTCGTCGTGGGAAATCCAACAAAAGAACAACAGTTTATCTATGAGTTAGTTTTGAAAGCCCAGCGCGAAGCCCTCATAGCCCTCCGCTCAGGACTTACAGGCGCGGAAGTTGATAGAATAGCGCGAAGCATTATAATAGATGCAGGCTACTGCGAATACTGGGGACATGGACTAGGGCATGGAGTAGGGCTATCCATTCACGAAGAACCACGGTTATCGGCGGTGTCAGCTGCTGTTTTGCGGCCAGGGATGGTAGTCACTGTTGAGCCTGGTGTTTATTTGCCCGGATGGGGAGGAGTTCGTATAGAAGATATGGTTGTTATCGGTGACGAGGGCTGCGAGATCCTTACCGCTGCAACTAAAGAATTTATTATTTTGTGAGGAGGAAGACAGATGATATCTAGCAATGATTTTCGTACAGGACTGACCATTGAAGTTGATGGGGACATCTTTTTGGTAGTGGACTTCCAGCATGTTAAACCTGGAAAAGGTGCAGCATTTGTTCGCTCAAAACTTAAGAACATCCGCACAGGCGCAATTGTTGAACGTACATTTAATGCCGGCGAAAAACTCCCGAAGGCTCATATTGAGCGGCGGCAAATGCAATACCTTTATCCTGAAGGTGATAATTATGTTTTTATGGATACTGATACTTATGAGCAGATTATCCTGAACAAGGAAAATATTGGTACTGGTTTAAAATATCTTAAAGACAATATGAACATTTATGTCTTGTTTTATCAGGAGCAATCTTTTGGGGTAGAGTTGCCTAATTCTGTTGAATTAAAAGTAGTAGAAACTGAACCCGGCATTCGCGGTGATACAGCAACAGGAGCAACCAAGTCAGCAACACTTGAAACTGGCGCCGTAGTTCAGGTTCCCCTTTTTATTAATGTTGGCGATGTTCTGCTTATTGACACGAGATCGGGAGACTATATTAAACGCGCATAAACATTTTTATTTAAAGACCGCTTCCGCGAGGGGGCGGTTTTTTCTATTTCACTAGCTAATCATGGCTAAAGAAAGCTTGTTTGGGTATACTATCAGTCGTAATTAACCGGGCGAAGATAAAGGAGGGACAGGCGTGAAAGACCTGCGCAAAAGAGTAGCTTACCTTCAAGGTTTAATGGCTGGCATTAATATGGATGCCAATTCCAGCGAAGGAAGAATTTTTTCTGAAATGGTAGGTGTTTTGCACGATGTGGCCGAAACTTTGGCTGAACTGAAAATAAATCAGGAGGACCTTGATTCCCATGTGGAAAGTCTTGGAGACGAGCTGCAAGAATTGGAAGACCACATTCTTGAAGCTGAAGACGACTATGCCGAGGTTCAGTGTCCTGAATGTCAAGATTTAGTTTGCTTTGATGCGGATGTTTTAGATGATACTGATATTATTGAAGTCACTTGTCCTAATTGTGATACGGTTGTTTTTGTCAATGATCAAGATTACGAACAATTCGAAGACCCAGATATTTTAGTATCGACCAGATCGGAAGACGATATTTAACAAGATAATAAATTAACAGGAATTATCTCCCGATCCCAGGCTGAAAAGCTCTGGGATTTTTTTATCGTTTACTGAACGGAGATTTAGCGGATTTAACTCATAAAAATGGCCTGTAGACCATATGCATTTAGAAGAGGTGATAGGATGAACTTGGTAAAAATGGATGATGTAAGCAGCTCTGGGGATCGAGCTACTTTTGCCCCCAAAATTACAACGCAAATACTTCCCTTTTTTACACCTGCTCTGCAGAGTATTATAACGTCACTGCCAATTAATATCGTTGAAAAGCTAGAAGAAATTCGATTGAGGCAAGGAAGACCTTTAATTATTAGAACATCTGGGAGGGAATATTTTGTTGGTAAAAAAGGTGTGAGCAGCAGTCCGCAAGATAGTATTCCGGTATTGGAAGGCGACATTAACCGGATAGTCCATCTGTTGACGAACAGTTCCTTGTATGCCGTGAGCGATAAACTGCGCCAGGGCTATTTAACAATCCAGGGTGGCCATCGGATAGGTTTTGCAGGCGATGTTGTAGTTGAGAGCGGGCGGGTCAAGACCATCAGAAACATAGTATCAGTAAATGTGAGGGTCGCCAGGGAAATATTGGGAAGCGCTAATCAGGTAATGCCGTCTCTTATCAACCAGGCTACGGGTAATTTATTTCATGTATTGGTTATTTCACCTCCTCGGGCTGGCAAGACCACCCTGCTTAGAGATATAGTGCGGCAAGCAAGTAATGGTGTCCCAACACTGAATTTTTCAGGCCTTAATGTAGGTTTAGTGGACGAGCGCTCGGAAATTGCAGGTAGTTTTAACGGAGTGCCTCAAAATGATGTCGGTATCAGAACCGATGTAATGGATGGTTGTCCGAAGTATGAGGGGATCATGATGTTATTGCGCTCAATGGCGCCGGAATTAGTTGCCACCGACGAAATTGGAAAAAAAGAAGATGCTGAAGTCCTTGAGGACATAGCTAATGCAGGCGTATCCGTATTAGCGACGGTACATGCGAGCGACTGGTCTCAAGTCTCTAAAAGACCTGGACTGCAGCCGCTATTTGAAAAAAAAGTTTTTCAACGGGCAGTTATACTTAGTCGTTCCTCAGGTCCGGGGACTCTGGAGCAAATAATTAACCCTCAAACTGGACAGGTCTTGATGTCCAGGCAAACGAGGAGTGGTTAAGATGGTTGAGTTGAAAATATTTGGTGCCGGGGTTGTCATTGCTGTTTGCGGTTTAACGGGATTTTTTATTTCTGCAAACTATACCAGACGCCCGATCCATCTTCGCTCTTTACAATCAGCCCTCATGTTTATAGAGACCGAAATTGCCTATACATCAACACCATTGCCGGTTGCAATGGATAATGCATCTAAATGTGTCAGCGAACCGGCCAAAAGCTTTTTTATGAATGTCAGAGAAGGGTTTAAGAGCTATAAATTCACAGCGGAAGAAGCTTGGGATTATGGTCTGACAAAATACCAGGAAAATTGTGCTCTATTGCCAACTGACCTGGAAATATTGCGGTCTTTAGGTGCAAGGCTGGGAAGAACAGGAACCGAGGAACAAGTCAAGGAAATTCATCTGGCCAGGGAACAACTGAAACAGGCGGAAGCTGCGGCAGAAATAGACAGGGTAAAAAATGAACGTTTATGGAGGACCATGGGCTTTTTAATCGGAGTTTTTTTAGTATTGCTGCTATACTAGCACAAAGTGGGGGGGAAGCTGATGGGTTCAGATGTGAATTTAATTTTTCGACTTGCCGGGTTGGCGATAGCAGTATCGGCTATTTACGCTCTGCTAAAACAAGTAGGCCGGGAAGACTATGCATTTATGACCGTTCTGGCGGGTCTTTCTGTGGGATTGCTGTGGGTGATTCCAGTAATTTTAACCCTTTTTGATACTGTCCGGTCGGTATTTCAGTTGTATTAATTGTTTGATCATTTTTGCCGGACCAAAGGGGGTATGCGCTTGGAAATTTTGCAAATTGTGGGCATCGGTATTATTGCCTCTGTGGTTATAGTGATGGTGAAACAAACCCAGGTTCCCCATAGTGCAGTTTTAATCAGCATGGTAGTTGGTGTCGGGATTTTCCTGGCAATGCTGCCAAAAATCACCATGGTGGTTGGTATTTTGCAGGAGCTCTCGGATAGGGCAGGTGTGAATCAGTTTTATCTGACAACAATTTTCCGAATTATTGGGATTGCCTATATTACCGAGTTTGGCGCCCAGGTCTGCAGGGATGCAGGTGAAGGAGCAGTTGCAGGGCGCGTTGAGTTTGCAGGGAAAATTATCATTATGGTTCTTGCCATTCCAATTATTGCCGCTATTCTCGAATCCCTGGTCCGGCTTTTGCCATAAGGGGGGAATCATGAATATATCTATGAAAATAATCATCCTGTTATTGCTTATGTTCACATTCATCAACCCGGCCTCAGCGGAACAAAACATGGAGTTGCCTGATCCAGGCAAGCTGGCAGAAAAACAACTGGAGCTTCTAGACCTGAGTCAGGTGGAAGGATTTATCAGGGAGCTCGATATGGAGCTAGGGGAATACTTGCCTGATTTAAGCTTAATTGGACTGATGAATAATATTAGAGAAGGAAACTTGGGATTTGAATGGCGGGATTTTTTTAATACGTTATTAAGATACTTATTTCGCGAGCTGTTAGCAGCCTCTTCGTTACTGGGAAAGATAGTTGTTTTGGCTGTCGTATGTGTAGTTTTAAAGAACCTGCAAGCAGCCTTTGAAAAAGGAACCACAAGTAAGCTTGCCTATGCAATAACCTATTTAGCGATGATTACCCTGGCCCTGGGGTCGTTTACTTTAGCTGTCGATACTGCCCGAGGTGCCATCGATCAAATGGTATCTTTTATGCAATCAATAATGCCGATAATATTTACGCTGATGGTTGCGGTTGGCGGCCCAACATCGGCAGCTCTCCTGCATCCGGTAATAGTAGCCGCTTTAGGGGTATTCGGCACACTGACAAATAATATTGTTTTCCCGCTGATTTATCTTTCGGCGGTTCTTGGCATAGTTGGCCAAATATCAGACGGTTTTCAAGTTTCAAGGTTTGCTGGTTTACTGCGACAAATAGGAATTACACTGATTGGTCTATTCCTCACAGTATTTGTAGGGACTCTTTCTCTTTACGGCATTGCTGGTTCGGTAGCTGACGGTATCGCACTAAGAACGGCAAAGTTTCTCACTGGCAGCTTTATTCCAGTAGTAGGCAAAATGCTGTCAGACGCAGTTGAGACCGTGGTTGGCGCTTCATTGTTGGTAACAAGCGCGCTGCATGTAATGGCAGTTATAGTTATTCTTGCAATGGCGGCATTTCCCGGTCTGAAAATTCTAGCGTTGGTCATAATCTATAAACTTGCCGCTGCACTGATACAACCGTTTGGAGATACACAAATGTCAGAAGCGCTGGATGCTATGGGGAACAGTTTGATCATTGTTTTCGCCGCCGTAATTGCTGTTGGGTTAATGTTTTTTGTCGCTCTGAGCGCTATTGTGGGGGTGGGTAACATGACAGTAATGCTTAGATAGGGTATACAAGGAGGTGTGATAGTTGGAAATCTTAAATGAAATTGTCAGAAGCATTGCCTTTATTGTTCTTCTGGCTGCTTTTGTAGAAATGTTATTGCCGGGAGAGCAAATAGGTCGCTATGTCCGCCTCATTATGGGATTGTTTATCGTGGTTACTTTATTAACCCCAATAATGGACAGCTTAGACAATGGATTAGCATATGGGGTAACTGCTTGGAACATGCCCTCCGACAGAGGGGTAACGAGCATAATTCAAAAGGGCGGGGAACTAAAGCAAAAACAAGAAGCGATAGTATTAAAGGAATATGTCAGTCGTTTGGAGCGACAAATTCAAGCAGTAGCTCAACTTGTTTCAGGAGTGGATAGGGCAGAGGTTTCAGTTGAATTGGAAAGGAGCGATTCTCTTTATATGGGCGACATTAAAAAAGTATTAATTACGGTCTGGGTGAAAAATCCTCAGGAGGAAAGGCTTGCAGAAAAAAAGGAGCCCGGCAAACCAGAAGACTTTAAAATACCAGAAAAAGAAACAGTTGCCCCAGTTTTGGTTGATTTAGGAGCAAAGACAGGGCAAAAGGTAGAACATGATCAGAGTTTGACGGAAAATATCCTCCAAAATGTGAAGACAACAGTGAGCAAATTTTATGACTTGCCGGTAAGTAAAATAGTGGTTACAAGTGCAACGTAAGAAAGGGGGTAAGGCTTTGTTTAAAATCATACCGGATAGCTTGAAGCGGCCTAAAACAATTTGGATTGGAATAGCTCTCCTTTTTGGCCTGATGTTAATTAATGTGGACAGGTTATTCCCTCCTGCAAAGCCTCCGAATCAGCTTGTTCCATCCCCAATAAGCCCCGGGGAATTTGACACGACACCAATAAATGACAGGAATCTTGCCACGGCAGAGGCGACGATTGAGCAACGGCTGGAAAAAATTTTAAGTGCGATCGAAGGCGCCGGCCATGTTAAAGTATCAGTATTTCTGGCTACCGGGCCCAAGTATGAATATGCATTCAATATGACTTCAAATCAAAGAACCGTTGAAGAAAAGGACCAAGGAGGTGGCACAAGAACCACTGTAGAAAACAATCAGACCGAACAACTCGTGTTATCCCGGGGTATTCAGGCCGGCCGTGACGAACCTGTTGTGACAAAAGAAATGAAACCAGAGGTTCAGGGAGTATTAGTAGTGGCTACGGGTGCTAGCGACCCTAGGGTTAAGATAAGAATCAACCGGGCAGTGGAAACTGCTCTCGACATCGAGCCTTATAGGGTAGATGTACTACCTGGAGAAGAAAGAAGGTGATTTCTGATGAAAATAATAACTGCTAAGCGGCAGACCTTGCTGATCGTTCTGCTAATTGCTTTGGGCGGTATGCTTTATTTTCTTGGGGATGATAACAAAACGGCAGTTGAACCTACTAAGGAGCCAATAAGTGGGATTGATCATGGTCAACCGGCTGTTTCGAAGAGCCCGACTGTGACACCATTGCCTGCTGATATTCTATCTTCACCTGCCGGACAATCACTAAACGTAAAAACCGGAGATGACTTCTTTGTAGAATACAGACTGGAACGGGATCGGGTCAGAAGCAGACAGATCTCTTTATTAAGAGAAATTGTTGATAATCCGAATTCTTTGGCAGAAAACCGTTCAGAGGCGCAAAGGCAGTTGTTGGACATTACCAGGAGACTGGAACAAGAATTGGAGCTTGAGAATTTAATTCTGGCAAAGGGCTATCAGGAAGGGGTAGTATTTTTACAGCCAATGGCTGGAACAATTGTCCTCAGAAAACTAGAACTTAAGCAAAGCGACATTGTAAAAATTGCCGATTTAGTCAGCAGAATAACAGGTCTTGATCTGGAAAGAATAACCATCATTCCTAAGGAATGATTTACTGCAGGACGGGAGGTGATCCCCGTCCTGCAGTCATCATTTAACGATTAAAAATTTCCAGACGGGCCAGATTGTTTAAAGCAAATGAGTTTGGTATAATATAGCAGTATGCAGAAAACTTGTCCTGATTAAGTTGGAGGTGCGAACATGATTGAAAAAAAAGTACAAATAGAAAAGCATGCTGAAAATGATATGGGGTCTATACGAATTGCAGACGAAGTTGTAGGAGTGATAGCTGGCTTAGCGGCGACCGAGATTCCTGGAGTTGCCGGTATGAGTGGGGGCATTGCCGGTGGATTTGCTGAAATGCTGGGGCGGAAGAATCTTTCTAAGGGAGTTAAAGTTGAAGTTGGAGAAAGAGAGACTGCCATAGATTTATTTGTTATTGTTCAATTTGGTGTGCGGATTCCTGATGTAGCTCTCACTATTCAACAGAACGTGAAGAAGGCAGTTGAGAGTATGACCGGGTTAAAAGTGGTGGAAGTAAATATTCATATCCAAGGGGTAGCTTTTCCGCATGGGGAAAGCCATGAAGAAGAGCCAAGGGTAAAATAAAGGGGAGTATATTTAATGAAGTTATACCACCGAATCTTATTAATATTATATCCTGTTATCCTGATGATTTTATCCGGCACAGCAGTCTTGCTTGCGGCCGGATGGACAAAACCCCTTGATATCATAACCGCATTGTTGGGAGAGGTTAACGCAAGGTTAATCCTCGGCAGTGTGTCTCTTTTGATTTTTGTGATGTCCCTTCGTCTTTTTAGCGAGAATTTTTACAGGCGGGGTCAGGCCAATTCCACCATTAATAAAACTCCTTTAGGAGAAGTGCGTATAGCCTTATCTACATTGGAAGGCTTAATTGTCAGATCTGCTGGAAAGGTGAAGGGAGTAAGAGAGGTTAATCCGCGTCTCAAAATAACCTCAGAAGGTTTGCTGGTTTTTGCAAATGCTTCGATTAGTCCCGATGTCAACATGCCGACCGTTTCAGATGAATTGCAACATGTTATCAAAGAGACCCTGGAACAAATTGCAGGGGTTAAAACAGCCCAAATAAAGATATTTATCGATGGCCTGGGTATAGATAAAAGGAGTAGAGTTGATTAGAAAGAGGTGTCTTACGACCTTGGAATGGGAGCGAATTGTCAACGAGATTTGGCTTAACCACCGGGGCAAGACAGTTGGAGTGGGAATAGGACTATTGTTTGGCATTCTTACAGCTGTTTTAGGTTTTTGGGAAACCTTTTTTGTCGCTGCTTGCATTTTCTTTGGTTACTGGGTTGGCAAAAGGGCAGATGAGAATAGCGGATTTCGGCAGATATTGCGTAAATTTTTTGGTGATCGCTAAAACTAGCACAGGCTAATGTTTATGAGGAGGATTTTATTTTGACCAGGCGGATTGCACGGGAAAAAGCCTTCCAGGCTTTGTTTCAGATAGAGGTTGGCCGTATAAAAACAGATGATGCTTTGCTTGAAATAGCTACCGAAGGGGGTTTGAATCAAAAAGATCTCAGCTACTTGCAGCAAGTAGTGCTGGGGACGATTGACCATCTGGCAGAGGTTGACCGGTACATTAGCCGCAATACCCATGCCTGGGAACTTGATCGATTGGCAAATGTGGACAAGACCTTGTTGAGGTTAGCTACCTATGAAATGCTCTTTTTGCCGGAAATCCCACGGGTTGTTTCTATTTATGAAGCAGTTGAGTTGGCTAAAACATATAATTCTGACGAGGCAGGCAGGTTTGTAAACGGCCTTCTCGATAACATCAGGCTGGAATTAGAGGCTGCAAAAGGTGATAGCCCATCGGTTTAGAGGTTGGGGGTTGATGGGTTGTTTTTAGGTTTAGATACAAGTTGTTTCACTACTTCGGCTGCATTAGTCAACAGTGAAAATAAAATACTGGCGGATATTCGCAAGCCTTTATCGGTCCCCCCGGGTGAAAGGGGTCTGCAGCAATCGGCTGCAGTTTTTCAACACATGCAAAAATTACCTGAGATTTTTCATCAGTTAGCGGGGGAATACAACCTCCGGCAGATCAAAGGAGTTGCTGCCAGTATTCGACCAAGACCTGTCCAGGGTTCTTACATGCCTGTTTTTACTGTTTCTGAAAACCAGGGGCGGGTAATATCTTCTGTTTTGGGGGTTCCATTCATATCCACCAGCCACCAGGAGGGACATTTAATGGCGGGAATCTGGTCTGCAGGCGGGCCTCAAGCAGATCGTTTCCTGGCTGTTCATTTATCAGGGGGTACTTCAGAAATACTTGCAGTAAAACAAAAACCGGATCAAGCCGGTTTTGAAACAGATTTGATTGGAGGTACTACTGACCTCCATGCCGGTCAACTGGTCGACCGGATCGGGGTTCTGCTGGGTTTGCCTTTTCCGTCTGGACCATATCTTGAGCTCCTGGCGCAACAGGCTCCAAATTCGTCCTTAAGGTTGCCGTCATCAGTTGTTGGTCATAACTTTAGTTTCGCAGGACCTGAAAGTCATGCAGCCAGGCTGAAAGGCCGCGGTGAAGCCCCGGCAGCTATAGCTAGGGCTGTGGAAAGATGTATTGCTGTTACAATTATAAAAGCCTTGCAAAAAGTTATTAGCGAGCGAGGTATCTCTGATGTGCTGGTTGTTGGTGGTGTTGCCGCCAATAAATTTATCAGGGCATTATTATCGGAAAAACTGGAAATGCCCAGTGTGGGCACCAGGCTTTTTTTTGCCGATCCTGGATATAGTTCAGATAATGGGGTTGGGGTAGCCTTGCTAGGTATGCTGAATCACCCTGGTTAAGGGAGTGAAATTATTTTGCCTTATGGCCTGGAAGTCGATTGAGAATTAATGAAACTTTTCACACGGACTTAGAAGGAATAGGAGGATATCTTTAGAATATCTCAATATCGCTAAACACAAATATGATCAGCTATTATTTGGGGAGGGATAAATTGGAGTGTATAAAATTCTCTCGAAACGGATCTTGGCTCCTGCGATTAAGTTGTTTGAAATTGAAGCTCCGGCTGTTGCCGCAAAAGCTCAAGCAGGCCAGTTTATTATCCTTCGTATTAACGAAAAAGGAGAACGGATCCCATTAACCATTGCAGACTTTGACCGGGCTAAAGGAACTGTTACTACCATTTTTCAAGAGGTAGGTGCTTCTACAAAGGTGCTTGGCTTGTTAGAAGAAGGAGATGCCGTCTTAGATTTTGTCGGACCTTTAGGGCTGCCTACTGAAATAGAGGTTCATGGCTCTGTAGTTTGTGTTGGTGGTGGCGTAGGGGTAGCACCTTTGCTGCCAATAGTCCGTGCTTTGAAAGAGGCTGGAAATGAAGTAATTTCTATAATTGGGGCCAGATCAAAGGAATTGTTGATTTTGGAAGAAGAAATGCGGTCAGCCAGCGCGCAACTGTTGATTGCTACAGATGATGGTTCTTACGGCACCAAGGGATTTGTGACAGATCTGCTAAAAAAGGTACTTGAAGAGAGAAGCGATATAGCCTGCATTTGGGGAATTGGACCAATGGTAATGATGCGCGCGGTTTCGGAAACAACAAGACCCTTCGGTGTCAAAACCATTGTTAGTTTAAACCCGGTTATGGTTGATGGGACTGGAATGTGCGGTGCCTGCAGAGTAAGTGTTGGGAATCAGACAAAATTCGCCTGTGTTGATGGGCCGGAGTTTGATGGCCATTTAGTAGACTGGCAGTTAGCAATGCGCCGTGCCGCCATGTTCAAAGAAGAGGAAGCCAGAGCCTTATCGGCCAGTAATTGTTGCGGAGGTGGATGCAAATGCCAATCATAGCCACAAAGAATCCAATGCCGGCACAAGATTCTGCCATCCGGATCAAAAACTTCTCCGAAGTTGCCCTGGGTTATGATGAGGAGATAGCCGTTTCGGAAGCCAACCGCTGTATTCAGTGCAAAAAAGCCTCCTGCCAGGACGGTTGTCCTGTGGAAGTACCCATCAAAGATTTCATTGCAGCTATGCAAAGTAAAGAGTTTCAAAAGGCAATTGACATTATCAAGAGTAAAAATAATTTGCCTGCTATTTGCGGAAGGGTATGCCCGCAAGAAAGCCAATGCGAAAAAGTGTGTACCCTGAGTAAAAAGGCTGAACCGGTTGCTATCGGCAGGCTTGAGCGTTTCGTGGCCGATTGGGAAATGGGCCAAGGGGTTAGTGCTCCACAAACTCCTCATTCAACAGGCAAGCGGGTAGCAGTGATTGGAGCCGGTCCGGCCGGTTTAACCTGTGCCGCCGATCTGGCTCTGATGGGTCATGCTGTAACTGTTTTTGAGGCCTTGCATGTGGCCGGCGGTGTTCTTATGTACGGTATTCCGGAGTTTCGCCTGCCTAAACGGGTGGTTCAGGCTGAAATTGGATATATTAGGCAGCTAGGAGTTGAGATCCGGGTAAATTCTGTTGTTGGCAAAGTTACTAGTGTTGATGAACTGAGGGAAAATGGGTATGAAGCAGTGTTTATCGGCACAGGCGCAGGCTTGCCTTACTTTATGGATATCCCTGGTGAGAACCTGATGGGGGTTTATTCCGCAAATGAGTTTTTAACCAGGACAAATATGATGAAAGCCTACGATTTCCCTTGTCATGCAACTCCAATCAGAGTAGGGAAAAGGGTGGCTGTTATTGGCGCTGGAAATGTGGCGATGGATGCAGCCAGGACTGCTTTGAGGTTGGGAGCAGAAGAGTCTTATATTGTTTACCGTAGATCCCATGAGGAAATGCCTGCCCGACATGAAGAGATCGAGCATGCTAAAGAGGAAGGAGTACAGTTTAATATCCTCACCAGTCCTGTCGAGATTTTGGGAAACGAACAGGGGTGGGTTAGAGGAATGACTTGCGTAAAATATGAACTGGGTGAACCAGATGCTTCTGGCAGAAGAAAACCTGTTCAAATTAAAGGGTCCGAATTCTTCATGGAAATAGATACTGTGGTCATGGCGATAGGACAAGGGCCAAATCCTCTTGTTCTTCAAACAACGCCTGGGTTAGAGCTTAACAAGCGTGGAAATATAGTTGCGGATCCGGAGACGGGAAAAACCTCTAAGCCCGGGGTATTTGCCGGCGGAGATATTGTAACCGGCGCAGCTACAGTTATTCTGGCTATGGGAGCAGGCAAGAAGGCTGCTCGTGCAATTAACGAATTCCTAAAAAATCAGGAGGGATAATATGACAGCCCAAGTATTGGATGGAAAGCAAATCGCTCAGGAGGTCCGGGAGAGCCTAAAAAAAGAGGTTCAGGATCTTGTGGCTAAAGGAATAACTCCTGGATTGGCCGTAGTGCTGGTGGGAGCTGATCCAGCCTCCCAAGTTTATGTTAACAGTAAGCATAAGTCTTGCGGGGAGGTCGGAATGTATTCGGAGGTTCATCGGTTGCCGGCCGAAACCAGTCAGAATGACGTGCTGGCACTGATTGACAAACTAAATAAAGATCCCAAAATCCACGGGATTCTGGTTCAGCTGCCTTTGCCGGACCATATTAACGAAAAGGCTGTTATTGACACAATTGCGTTGGAAAAAGATGTTGATGGTTTTGGTCCTGCCAATGTGGGCAATCTGGTAATTGGTGATGAGTGCTTTTTCCCATGCACTCCCCATGGTTGCATTGTCATGCTGGAAAAAACAGGTCTGGACTTGAAAGGAAAACACGCTGTGGTTGTCGGCCGGAGCAATATAGTAGGCAAGCCGGTTGCAATGATGCTGCTGGCGAGACATTGTACAGTTACAATCTGTCATTCCCGCACCAAAGATCTGGCTGCTGTCTGCCGGCAGGGAGATATCCTGGTTGCAGCTGTTGGCAAACCGGAGATGATTACCGGGGAAATGATTAAGCCGGGGGCCATTGTGATTGATGTCGGTATTAACAGGTTGGAAAGCGGAAAACTGGTTGGAGATGTGCATTACGAAAGCGCGTCCCAGGTCGCTGGCTGGATAACACCTGTTCCTGGCGGGGTTGGCCCAATGACCATTGCCATGCTGTTAAAAAATACGGTTGAAGCCGCCAAGCGGAAGTGATAACTCCTAGAATTCTGGGTGTTGCCCAGCTTACAGCCTATATTAAAGATCTGATTGAAAATAATGAATTATTATCAAGAATCTGGGTAAAGGGTGAAATAACTAATTTTAAACCCTATCCATCAGGCCATGTCTATTTTACCCTGAGAGATAACCGGGCAAACATCAAATGCGTAATGTTCAGGCAGCAGGCTCAAAGGCTCAGGTTTGCACCTGAGGATGGCCTGGCGGTTATAGCCAGGGGCTATGTTTCTGTTTTTGAAAGAGATGGCCAGTACCAGTTATATGTTCAGGAACTCCAGCTAGATGGTGTTGGAGAGTTATACTTAAGCTTTCAAAAACTAAAGGATAAGCTGGAGAAGGAAGGGCTGTTTGCTTCCGCCAGAAAAAGAACAATACCGATTCTGCCCAGCAGAATCGGTATTGTTACATCTCCAACTGGAGCAGTTATTAGAGATATTGTTAACATCATCGAACGCCGATGTCCAGGTGTACAGCTTTTTTTATCACCTGCAGCGGTACAGGGATTTTCCGCGCCTGCTGAGATATGCCGCGCTCTGGAAGTCCTTTATTCCATTCCGGGGCTGGATGTAATTATCCTTGGTCGAGGAGGCGGCTCCATCGAAGACTTGTGGGCATTTAATACCGAGGCCGTGGCCCGCGCAATTGTACGATCGCCGGTTCCTGTCATCTCTGCAGTTGGCCATGAAACAGACTTTACCATTTCTGATTTTGTTGCAGACTTAAGAGCCCCCACACCTTCAGCCGCAGCCGAATTGGCTGTGCCAGTTAAATATGATTTGATAAACAGGGTTAAAGAGTTGCAGCATCGTTTGTTCCAATCTCAGAACAAAGGATTAGCTGAAACAAGGCAGCGAATTGCTTCTATAGCAGCCAGGGCTATTTTTAAAAGACCGGAAATGATTTTAAGGAAACACAAACAGGAGCTTGACGTTATAACTAAGGATTTAATAAATTCGATCAACTTGCTGGTGGATACCAATAGGCACAAGACTAATCAGCTCGCATGCATGCTAGATCTTTTGGGTCCTTTAAAAACTCTTGCCAGAGGGTATGGGATCTGCCTGCTGCCTGAGGTTAAAGAGGTAGTGACAAAGGCAAAATATCTTACCCCTGGGCAAAAGATTAAGATAATCCTGGCGGAAGGTGCTCTTATTTGTTTAGTTGAGGAGGTTTTTGACATAAATGAGCCTAAGTGGAATTGATTTTGAACAGGCATTGCAGCGATTGGAAGAATTGGTAAGATTATTGGAATCAGGAGAACTCTCTTTAGAAGAATCTCTAAAATCTTTTGAGGAGGGTATTGGCCTCATTCGAATTTGCAATGAAAGGCTGAGCTTTGTTGAGAAAAGAGTGCACTCTCTGATAGAATTAACGGGAAATACAGACTTGTACGTATTGCAGCAAGAAGGAGAGGAGCGGGCTGATGGATCTGGCACATTACCTGACTCAGAAAGTAAATAGGATAAACTCATTCTTGGAAAGGGTTGGGCCAAATCCTGAAGCATATCCTCCCGCAATTCATCAGGCAATGGCCTACAGCTTATACGGGGGAGGAAAACGACTCCGGCCAATACTTGTAATTGCTGCTGCGGAAGCAGTCGGAGGAAATGAGGAAACCGTTCTTCCAACAGCTTGTGCTATCGAAATGATTCATACTTATTCCCTTATACATGATGATCTGCCTGCTATGGATAACGATGACTACCGGCGCGGAAAACCAACCAACCACAAAGTTTTTGGCGAAGCAACTGCAATTCTCGCTGGCGATGGGCTATTGACAAAGGCTTTTGAGGTGTTAGGCTTGAACTCTCAATTATGCCAGATTGAACCAGCAGTAGCAATGCAAGTGATTATTGAAATTGCGGTTGCCGCAGGCAGCCAGGGATTAATAGCCGGGCAAACAGTGGACCTCGAATCGGAAGGCAGACAGGTAGATTTTTCTACGTTGAACTTTATTCACCAGCACAAAACAGGAAAACTATTTAAAGCCGCTATTCGTTCTGGAGCCCTCCTGGGTGGCGCGAAAGAAAAGCAATTAGAAAGCCTTTCCTCCTATGCTGATCATTTCGGGCTTGCCTTTCAGATCACAGATGATATTTTGAACGTGGAGGGGAGTAATTTGAAAATGGGGAAGGCCGTTGGCACTGATGTTTTAAGAAAGAAGGCCACTTTCCCCACCATGTTTGGGCTGCCGCAATCAAAAAAGATGGCGGAGGAGGCAATCACACAGGCTATATCCAGCATTGAATGGATGGGCACTAGCTCCCAGCCGTTAATTCAAATTGCTTTTCATTTATTAAGGCGAGATAATTAAAGGATTTTAAAGTAAATTGACCTGATAACGCAGTTTTCCGATTATTGTTTCTGCCCTTTTCCTTTAACGCAGTATTCTCCTCTTTTTGGGTATTGCATGAAATAAGGTTTGATGTTAAACTTATTTCCTGCAAAATAATATGAAAATATTATTGACAGGTGGTGCAGTATCCTAGTCATCACGGCTGATTTGAAGGCGGGCCTAAAAATCCGTCAAGGGCACACCGATGAAGTTCCTGGTGCTGGCTGCCGACGCCCAGTCGGGGGCTGGTACTGGGAGTTAAGGGGGTGGGGCGATCTGCAATGGCATGTGGGCGTTGACCCCGCCCCCGTGGAGACCCAAGTATGTGGTTCTTTTGTAGATCAGGAACTATGGCTTGGGGTATAAACCTGCAGTTGGTGCAAAGGGTGCTGGCTGCAGCGTAGCCTGCCTTGAGTGATTTTGGTGGATATAGGCTTTCATACTGCTATAGCTATGGCCATAGATATAGCCGTGTGCTATTTGAAACCAGAGTTGCAAAAGAGGCTAAAATCAGAAGCGTATTGTCGGGGAAAACCCCTAGGCTGTTTGCCTTCGGCAAGGTCTGGAAGGGATTAAAGTGTGTGCTAAGTGGTAATTCAGCCCTGTTTTCGGCAACGAAACAGAAACACCCTTAATGGGAAACCGTCGGTTCGGCGACGATCGGTGGGTGATTGGGAAAACCTGCTGGACCTAAGCCACAATGTTTACCTGCCAGGCTTCCACCTGTTACATACCTTCTTTAGCCTTTTAATAGCATAACAAAATTTTCAATTGTTATACTATTTAACAGTAAGCTATTCAATCAGTGCATGGAGTGGGGACCTTTTGGGAAGAAATACTGGCAACAGCTGGTTAAGAGCTTTGTATATCGGTGGAGGCACTTTTTTTTTGGCGATGGCTATTTCTCTCTTATCCAAGTTTTTGTTAAGCCGGATCGCTTCATTAGTGCTTGCATTTTCAATGTTGCTGCTTATTATCATTATCGGTATTGTATTTGATATAATTGGGATAGCTGCTGCTGCTGCCAAAGAAGCCCCCTTTCATGCCAAAGCAGCAAAAAAAATAAAGGGGGCAACCCAGTCCCTCAAAATTGTCAGAAATGCTGACCGGGTTGCAAGTTTTTGTAACGATGTTGTGGGAGATATTGCCGGAACTTTAAGCGGAGCAATTGGTGCTGCAATAGCTCTGGAATTAGTAATACTTAGAAATAATGATGTCGTTGATCTGATAGCTGGAACAATAATGGCTGGTTTCGTAGCCGCACTAACTGTGGGGGGAAAAGCATGGGGGAAAAACTATGCAATTTACCAGGCGACAGAAATAATTTCAAAGGTTGGCCGGGTACTTGCAGCAATAGAAGGTCTGACCGGTTTAAAGCTATTTAATGGAAATCCCCCAAAAGGGAGGCGCGCATGAAATTACTGAGCCATATTAATGCTCCAGAAGATTTGCTACAACTTAGTAATAAGGAGCTAAACAACTTAGCTGTTGAAATCCGGGAGCTTTTGGTAACTACAATCGCCAAAAATGGAGGACACTTAGCTCCAAATTTGGGTGTTGTTGAGTTAACCCTGGCATTACATCTGGTTTTTGCTTCGCCCAAAGACAAAATAATTTGGGATGTAGGACATCAATCCTATGTTCATAAAATAATCACTGGCAGGAGAGATAGGTTCTCTACCCTGAGGCAATATAAGGGCTTGAGCGGATTCCCCAAAGTTGCCGAAAGTAATCACGATAGTTTTGATACCGGCCATAGCAGTACCTCTGTGTCAGCGGCGCTAGGAATGGCGTTGGCACGAGATTATAAAGGCGAAAAATATCACGTTGTTGCAGTTATTGGCGATGGTGCCTTAACCGGGGGGATGGCGTTTGAAGCATTAAATCATGCAGGGCATTTGGGTACCGATTTAATTGTTGTCTTAAATGACAATGAAATGTCCATTGCCAATAATGTTGGCGCGCTTTCCGGCTACCTGACAAGAATCAGAACCGATCCCAAGTATTTTAAAGGCAAAGAAGAGTTGGAGAATCTGCTCAGGAAACTCCCCGCTATTGGTCCGAGGGTAGTTAAATTAGCAGAAAGAATAAAAGACAGCGTAAAACACCTGGTGGTTCCTGGAATGCTTTTTGAAGAGCTTGGATTTACCTATTTGGGGCCTATCGATGGACATAACCTTTCAGCAGTTAAGACAGTATTAACAAATGCAAAGGCGACCAAAGGCCCTATTTTGATTCATGTTATAACCAAGAAGGGCAAGGGATACCACCCCGCAGAAGAGAATCCTGATTTGTTTCATGGAGTGGGCCCTTTTGATATTACTACCGGAAAACCAATTAAACATGATGAGCCGCCGACTTATACCAGCGTTTTCGGTGAAACACTAACAAAACTGGCAGCTAAATATCCAGAAATCGTGGCGATTACTGCCGCCATGCCTGGTGGGACAGGCCTGTCCCGTTTGAGCAAGGAATATCCCCATCGGGTTATTGATGTTGGAATTGCTGAACAGCATGCGGTAACTTTGGCGGCCAGTATGTCCTTAGCTGGACTCCGGCCTGTTGTCGCAATATATTCTACATTTTTGCAGCGGGCATTTGACCAGGTTTTACATGATGTCTGCATGCAGAAGCTACCTGTTGTTTTTGCTTTGGACAGGGCGGGTATTGTTGGTGAGGATGGCGAGACTCATCATGGCTTGTTTGACCTGTCTTATTTAAGAATGATACCAAATATTTCTATCATGGCGCCAAAGGATGAGGATGAGCTTCAGCATATGCTTTATACAGCTTTATGTCACATCGGGCCTGTTGCTGTCCGTTATCCCAGGGGTATTGGCCAGGGGGTTAAAATGAAACAAGACTTAGATTTATTGCCTTGGGGCAGATCTGAGGTTGTGCAAGATGGAAAGGATCTGGTAATCTTTGCAGTTGGTCCGTTAGTGTACCAGGCATTAGCTGCCGCAGCAGTATCTGTCTCCAATGGTTTATCTGTTGCAGTTATCAACCTCAGGTTTATAAAGCCTTTTGACGAACAATTAATTTTAAAGTACAGTGCAAAATGCAAGCGGGTAATTACCCTGGAGGACAATGTAATAGCTGGTGGAGCAGGCAGTGGCATTCTTGAAATATTGGCAGGAAACGGCATTAAGGCGGATGTCTTGAATTTAGGAATTGATGATATCTTTGTTGAGCATGGAAACAGCCAAACCCTGCAGCAAAAATTTGGCCTGTTAGCTGACAGCATTGTCAAGCAAATTCACATGATGATTAAATATAAACTGCCTACTGCTTAAACCTATTGGCCCCGATGGAGGGAGTATTGGCTTGTGAATCCAAAAAAAAGACTTGACCTTATTTTAACGGAAAGAGGGTACTTTAATAGCAGGGAACAGGCCAAGGCTGCTGTAATGGCCGGACGGGTTTTTGTTAACGGAGAACGCGTTGATAAGCCAGGAACAGTGTTACCAATTGATGTTGAGATCAAATTCCTTGGCAAGGAACACCCCTATGTTAGCAGGGGCGGGTTGAAACTGGAAAAAGCAATTAAAGAATTCAACCTTGACTTTGCCGGGAAAGCAGTTCTAGATGTGGGAGCTTCTACAGGCGGATTTACACACTGTTCCCTTATTTATGGAGCTTTGCGTGTAACAGCTATTGATGTCGGTTATGGCCAGTTGGCCTGGGAACTTCGAACCGATCCAAGGGTCCATCTTTTAGAAAGAACAAATATCAGGTATGTTACACCCGAAAAGTTGAATTGCCTTTCAGATATTGCTGTTATTGACGTTTCTTTTATTTCCCTTGAGAAGGTACTGCCTGCAGTTTTTAAGCTCTTGAAAGAAAAAGGCATTATCGTGGCTTTGGTTAAACCGCAGTTTGAAGCAGGTCCCGCGAAAGTTGGTAAAAAAGGGGTTGTGCGGGATAAGGAGGTCCATATTGAAGTTCTGCTAAAAACCGTTAACTTTGGTAAAACCATCGGGCTTGCAGCCGAAATGCTAACCTATTCTCCAATCCGGGGTCCAGAAGGAAATATTGAGTATATTATTAAATTCTTAACTGACAAAAATAATACTTTGATTGATGTTCAAAATATTCGTCAGGTAGTAGAAAAAGCTCACTCCACCTTAGAATGATCAAAATGTTGTGTGCCATGAAACATATAAAGAGACTGATGCCAGATTTTTTCTCTTTAAAATATTGAAAGGGTTTTTTCAGTAGGAAATAACGATTTTAATGTAGAATAACATGCATAACTTGCTCTTCCTGCTAAACACTTGTTGCGGTGGCTGCCTGTTTAGAAAATAATATTAGCGGATGTTAAAGATGATGGTTGCACAAGCAGAAAATTAATGCTTGGGTGGGATGAAAATGCGTAAGATTGGCTTGTTTGTAAATAATAAAAAAAAAATGCCAGCGAAATAACCAAGGAATTGGCCCTGTGGCTGGATGACAAAGGGTTTGAAGTACTTATTGCCGGGTCGCCTGGTTTTTCTGTTAGTTTGGAAGATTTGCCTGGCATGGTTGACATGGTAATAGTATTAGGTGGTGACGGAACTTTGCTCCAAGCTGCCCGGCTGGCAGCTCCTTATGGTACTCCGTTACTTGGCGTAAATTTTGGACGCCTGGGGTTCTTAACTGAAGTAGAACTGCCGGAAATGTATCAAGTACTCACCAAAATATTAAATGGTGAATTTCTGGTGGAAAAGAGGATGATGCTTCAGGCCCAGATAATTCGTAACCAGGTACCTGTTGCCGATTTTCACGCATTGAATGATTTTGTTGCCACTAAAGGCGGTTTCTCCCGGATGATTATGCTGGAGACGTTTGTAGAGGATCATCTGGTAGCGTCTTTTCCTGCAGATGGTGTCATTTTATCTTCCTCGACTGGTTCTACTGCCTATTCCCTGTCAGCTGGAGGACCTATTGTTTTTCCGGAATTGGAAGTAATAGTGTTAACACCGATATGTCCTCATACTTTATATTCTCGCCCTGTTATATTTTCCCCTGAACACCAAGTTAGAGTAATCCTGACCGGTCAAATAGAAGAAGCCATGTTAACCGTAGATGGTCAACACGGATTTCCATTAATTCAAGGCGACGAGATCAGGGTCAAACGAGCTCCTTTTACTGCGAATCTGGTCCGCTTAAAAGGAGGAAGAAACTTTTTTGAAGTTTTAAGAGAAAAGCTGCGTCAAGGAGGGAGAAATGAGACTTAGTTTCAGCAGTCCAGTTTTCCTCTCCCATGAAATAATAAAAGCTGTAGTTGTATTGGGAGATACTGTCGTGGATGCTACTGCGGGAAACGGGAAGGATACGCTGTTTTTGGCTGGAATAGTTGGCAGCTCAGGCAAAGTGGTAGCATTTGACTGTCAAGTGGAAGCCATCAAAGCTACCTTGCATTCTTTGGAACAGCACGGTGTTTCCAGCTGGGTACAAATAGTTGCTGCCGGGCATCAAAAAATGGATGAGTTTATTTTTGAGCCGGTAAAAGCAGTTATGTTTAATCTTGGATATCTGCCTGGAAGTGATAAAAAAGTAATCACTACCGCTGAAAATACTCTCTGTGCTTTGGAAAAAGCACTGAGGCTTTTGCTGGTAAACGGTGTAATAACCATTGTAGTGTATCCGGGGCACCCCGGGGGTAAAGAGGAAGCCCAGGCTATTGAGGAGTATCTGCAAAGCCTGTCTCCGAAAGCTTATTTGGCAGTAAGTCTGGGGTATATTAACAGAAGTAATGCTGCGCCATACTTGATTGCGGTCTACAAGACAGCAGAGGTATGAATTGCTCTCTGGAGGTGTTACGTGAAGTCGCTTCGTCAGAGGAAAATAATAGAAATTATTTCTTCCGCCAAAGTTGAAACACAAGAAGAATTAGCAAATTCTTTGCGGGAATCAGGTTTCATCATAACTCAGGCTACCATATCCAGGGATATCAAGGAATTGGGTTTGGTTAAGGTGCCGGATTCTGCTGGTTCTTATCACTATGCACTGCCCCAAGAAATTAAGATAAGCAATTCGAGAGACCGTCTGAAGCGACTTTTTATTGATAATGTAGTGAAACTAGACTTCAGTGAAAACCTGATAGTTGTACATACTTTATCAGGAACTGCTCATGCAGTAGCGGCAAGCCTTGATAGGATTGAATGGCCAAATGTTATTGGGACTGTTGCCGGAGACGATACAATACTTATCATAGTTAAACCTGTGGCTGCTGTAGAAAAGGTAATGAGGGAAATGCTAAATTTACTGCAATAAAGGAAGGTAGTGTGAAATGCTGTTGCAGTTTCATGTCGAGAACTTTGCTCTTGTGCAAAAAGCCCTGCTTACCTTTGAAGAAGGCCTTAACGTACTAACAGGCGAAACGGGAGCCGGTAAATCAATAATCGTTGATGCTATGGCGGTATTGCTCGGTGGAAGAGCCTTTCAGGATTATATTCGTGTGGGGGAAGACCGGGCTTATGTCGAGGGTTTGTTTTGGTGTGGGAAAACACCTGAGGTAGCCGTAATGCTGGATTCTATTGGCATAACTCATGAATCTGATGAGAATCTTGTTCTTTCCAGGGATATTACCAGAGGCGGCAAAAGCACATGCAGGATCAACGGAAGAGCTGTTCCTCTATCAACATACCAGGATTTAGGGCGTCTTTTAATTGATCTGCATGGGCAGCACGATCATCAGTCCTTGTTAAGCCCGGCCAAGCAACTGTTTTTACTAGACTCCTACGGTGGTAAAGAATTATTGGACTTAAGGGAAAAAGTAAAAAATCTTTATTTCCAAATCAAATCTTTAAACTCCCAAATAACCAAATTAAAAGGCAATCAACGCGAGCGGTTAAAGCAGCAAGAAATCTTAAGATTTCAAATTGCAGAAATAGATAGGGCCTGCCTTTGTCCTGGAGAAGAGCTGGAACTACAAACCAGGAAACGGCTGATGGCTAACGGAGAAAAGCTTATTTCGGGAACAGATCAAGCATATAATAGTTTAATTGGCAATAACGAGCAGGGAAATGTGTACGACTTGGTAAGTGCATCTATCTCTTCGTTAAAGGAATTGGCAAAAATTGACCCCTCTTTTCTAGAGTATGTTAACGAACTGGAAAACATCAGTTATGTAATTGAAGAGATTGGGAGTTATTTAAGAAAATACAGGGATGCAATAGACTTCAGCCAAGATGATCTGATCCTGGTGGAGCAGAGATTAGCCTCAATAAAGCAGTTGCTGAAAAAATACGGTGATACGATTGAAGACGTTCTTAAATACCGCAGTCAGGCTGCTGTTACTCTTGAGGAGCTTTCTACATCTGAGGACCGGATAAATTTTTTGGAGGAAGAACTTGTAGGAATAACTGGTAAATATGATACCCATTGTCTCAAGCTTGGCGAGCTAAGGCGTAATGCCGGAAACAAGTTTGTTTTAGAAGTTGCTTCGAATTTACATGACTTGGAGATGCCTTATGCTAATTTAATCTTGAATATTTCCCAAAGGTCAGAGTATCATGCGACTGGACAGGAGGAAGTTGAGTTTTTGTTTTCTTCAAATCGTGGTGAACCTCCTAAAGCTTTGGCGAAAATTGCATCCGGAGGCGAATTATCCAGGGTAATGCTTGCTATAAAAACAGTATTCTCCGATTTGGACGATGTGCCCACACTTATTTTTGACGAAATTGATACGGGAATAGGCGGAAGAACTGCTCAGGCTGTTGCGAGCAAACTAAAGTCTTTAGCAAAAAAGCGGCAGGTGATATGTGTTACTCATTTGCCTCAGATAGCAAGTCAAGCTGATGTTCATTTTGTTTTGGCGAAAGTAGAATCCGCGGAAAGAACAATAACAGTTGTTTCCAAACTTTCCGAAGAAGGATGCATCGAGGAGCTGGTTAGAATGATGGGGGGCAACACCAATTCTTCCATCACTGTTAGTCTTGCTAAGGAGATGCGCAAAAAGAGAAGTTAGACTAGATTAATTAGCTTATGAATTAATTGTAAAAAACAACTTTAAGATTCTTAAATAAGTACGTATTAACATCTTTTGTATCCTAATTGCAAATTTTTTTTAAAGAACCAGAAGAGACCTTGTTATGGTCTCTTTTTTACTGAAGAAAATACCTTCTTTATATTCAAATAAATACTAAGTATCAAAACTGTCTTTGCAGGACAATTTATAAAAAGAAAATTTATAAAAAGCATTGAATCGATTTTTAAAAATTTAATAGGCTAATTCTTTGTCAGTTTTTCTTATTGTTAACTGAACTAAAGGAGGGTATTTTTTATTTGACAGAACAGGAGTGATCTTTTTGACAAGGTGGTGTTATGGTTTTAACCATTTGACGAAGTTACTGCTAGTATTAATTATTGCAGGATTATGTTTGTCACCCCAGGCACGAAATTTAATAATGTTACCTGAAGAGCAGAAAATAACAGTCGGACAGAGTTTAAACCTAAATCTCTCAAAAATCGGACACTTAAGTGACGCAATTGATATTAGAGTCAGGCATGCCAGTGGACAAACAGAAAAATATAAGCTATCGGTGCCCGAAACTATAATCACTGAGCCTGGAAAGATTAAATTAGACTTAAGACTTTTTAACATTATCCCACTGAAACAAATCAGTTTAGAGGTCATGCCTGAAACAAAAGTATTCCCAGGTGGTCATTCCATCGGTGTCGTCTTGCCTGAAAGTGGGGTTGTAGTTACAGGTTACTCTCAAATCCTTAATGCAAAAGGTCAAAGAGTATGTCCTGCAAAAGATGTTGATATCCGTCCAGGAGATATAATATTAGAGATAAACGGTGAAAAAATATTAAATGAGAAACAGGCCGCAAGGTTGATTTCAGCTCACTCTGCAAAAGGTGCCGAATTGAGAATTCTACGAGGTGGCAAAAAATTTTCGATTATTGTAAAGGGAGAGCAGTGCTCTTTGAATAATGAACACCGGATTGGATTGTATATTAGAAACGCTGCAGCCGGTATTGGGACTTTGACTTTTTTTCATCCCGTGACCCGAGTTTATGGTGCATTAGGTCATGCAATAACCGGCGATGGCATGAATCAGCTCGAAGTAAACGGTGGCAGAATTGTAATGGCAGGAATTCATGGAATACAACCAGGGGAAAAAGGTAAGCCTGGCGAGAAAATAGGTTTTTTTATGAGTGAGGAAGAATCTACTGGCACTATTGTAAATAATACTCAATTCGGGATTTTTGGTTTTCTGGATCAACCGATAGCAAATAAAATGAAGCCGTTACCAGTTGCTTTTGCTCACCAGGTTAAGCCAGGCAAGGCAGAAATCCTTACTGTTGTTAAGAATAATGAAATTGAAAGTTTTTCTATTACAATTGAAAGAGTTTTTTCGCAACGAAAACCAGATAATAAAGGCATGATTATTAGAGTCAATGATCCGAGATTGTTAGCAATAACCGGAGGAATAATCCAAGGAATGAGTGGTAGTCCTATAATTCAAAATGGTCGTTTGGTTGGTGCAATAACCCATGTTTTTGTAAACGATCCAACTAGAGGATATGGAGTAATGGCGGAATGGATGCTTTTAGAAGCAGACTATCTTGTCTCACAAAAAGGAGCTCGCGCTCCTTTTTTTTTTGGAAAAGTTTCATTGCTAAAAATGAAAGGCAGGATTATCAATTATTAGTGTCGAATTGGTATATTATCTAAAAATTAACAGTAGCGGGGGCGAACTTTAATGGGAGAAAAAATCAGTGTTTTATTAGCAGATGACAACAGGGAGTTCTGTGAAATTCTACAGGAGTATATTGGAAGACAAGATGATTTCTTTTTAACTGGTACTGCCTATAACGGCTTAGACGCGCTAAAACTAATTCAAGAAAAAGAACCGGATGTTGTTATTCTTGACATTATCATGCCGCACTTGGATGGGATTGGGGTATTAGAAAAAATAGATAGCTTGGAATTGTCCCATCGGCCAAAGATTATTATCCTGACTACCCTAGGGCAAGAGACAATGACATATCGCTCTGTGGAATTAGGGGCAGATTATTATATACTAAAACCCTTTGATCTAGCTGTTTTGGCAAACAGAATAAAACAGTTAGCTAATGGGATTAGTTCTACGGTAGCCTCGGCTCCTGCGGTAAGACCCCGAAACTTTGACATTGAAGTAACAAAAATAATCCATCAAATGGGGGTTCCTGCACATATAAAAGGTTATCAATATTTACGGGACGCGATTTTGTTTGTTATTGATGAAGTCAATTTGCTTGGGGCGGTAACAAAGGAGCTGTATCCAATGATTGCCAAGAAATATTTTACAACCCCTAGCAGGGTTGAGCGGGCAATCAGACATGCAATTGAACTGGCTTGGGACCGGGGAAATGTTGATATGATGAATAAATTCTTTGGATATACAATAAATGTTGAAAGGGGAAAGCCAACCAATTCGGAGTTTATTGCTATGGTTGCCGATAAATTGCGGATTGGAGCCAAAGTAAGTTAATTATCAAAATAAGGTAATAATAGTGTAATTGTTATCATCTTATTTTCTTTAATCGAGCCCTTACCTGGGCTCGATTTTTTTCGGGTATTATTTTATAAATGTTCTGCATACTAACCATAGCAAACTGCCGTGAGGACTTGAGGCATGGTAATTAAAGGGAAGGTAAGGGTTGGAAGAAAAACTAAAGATTTAGTAAAAAGGTTAGAACCCTATGAAATTGCCCTGATAAAACATAAGGATTTGGATGAAACTGCTGCCCAATCCCTAGTTGAGGCCAAGGTTATCGCTGTTATTAATGCTGATACTTCGATCAGTGGAAGATTTCCAAACAAAGGACCATTGTTATTAATCAAGGCAGGCATTCCTTTAATAGATAACATTGACGAAAAAATAATAGATTCGGTAGTAGACGGACAGAATATTATTATTGATGATGGCTATATTATCCTTAGCCCAATAAAACAATTTAAAGGAAAGGTATTGCGACAATCAGATATAATATCGGAAATGGAATCGGCGAAACAAAATTTTATCGGTGAGTTTGCCCGGTTTATAGAAAACACCATGGATTTCGCTAAAAAAGAAATGGATCTTTTCCTGGGGAGCAGCGCTGTTCCACCGCTTGACATGGTATTTAATGGCAGACATGTGTTAATAGTTGCCCGGGGACAAAACTACAAACAAGATTTATGGACAATTAGAGGGTATATAAAAGAAATTCGTCCAATTATTATTGGTGTAGACGGCGGTTCAGATGCTTTGCTAGAAAATGGCTTCAAACCAGACATCATAATTGGTGATATGGATAGTGTGTCTGATAAAGCATTAAAATGCGGGGCAAGGTTAATTGTTCATGCATACCCCAGCGGCTATGCCCCAGGATTGCAAAGGTTAGAAGCGCTTAAACTTAACAGCCTGGTCTTCCCTGCTTCAGGTACAAGCGAAGACATTGCAATGCTTCTGGCTTATGAAAAAGGGGCTGAATTAATTGTGTTAGTGGGTGCACATTCAAATGTTCTGGATTTTCTTGAAAAGGGCAGGGCAGGCATGTCCAGTACTTTTTTAGTCCGGTTAAAGGTAGGTTCTATTCTTGTTGACGCTAAAGGTGTCAGTAAATTGTATCGCACAACAGTCTCTTACCGGCATCTGGGCGAAATATTTCTAGCGGCATTGCTGTTGTTTTTAATTGTTTTTACTGTCTCTCCAGCCACATTTCAGTTTTTCAGATTAGCTCTGATCCGGATGCAGATGTTATTAAATTTATAGCCAAAGGGGACCTCTCTCATTGGTTACTATAATTATACCAGCATTCAACGAAGAGGATACTATAGCATGTACAATCAGGAGTCTTTTTAAAATACCAGAAATAAACAAAGTATTGGTAGTTGATGACGGTTCAACCGATCGCACCGCCGAGTTGGCAGAAGAAACCGGCGCCAGTGTTATCAGGCTAGAAAAGAATTCAGGTAAAGGCGAGGCATTAACTGCTGCCGGGCCATTTGTTACCAGTGAAGTGGTTGGCCTGATCGATGCTGATTTAGGCAACAGTGCTGAATTATTGAGACCATTAATTTTGCCTGTTTTAAATGGAGAAGCGGACTTGGTAATAGCTAAATTTCTCTCTGCAAAACCAAAAGCAGGGTTTGGAATTGTCAAAAATGTGGCCTCATTAGGGTTAAAACTGCTGGCAGGCATTGATTCATCGGCTCCATTATCGGGCCAAAGGATTATGAAACACCAGGTTTGGAGAGATAGTCTGCCATTAAACAAAGGTTTTGGTGTTGAGGTAGGCCAGACCCTGAAGGCGGCACGAAAAGGTTATCGGATCATGGAAATTGAGCTTCCGTTAAGCCATAGATTTACTTCAAATGATATTTCAGGTTTTCTCCATCGAGGAAAACAGCTTTGGCATGTCTTAAGAGCTTTTTTTTGTTTTTGCTTCTTAAGGGAGGGCCATAATTGATTATCTGGTATGCGTTGGGTTCCTGGATTATTACGAAGGTAATTACACCATGGATAATAGATTTATTTATTCGCTCTGGCTTACAGAAGAATAATTACCGGGGCAGGCCTGTTCCCGTTGCCACAGGAATTGCAATCGTATTTGGATTTTCCCTTCCTTATTTAATAGCAGTTTTTTATTTGCCAATCGACGCCTTGATTCCTTTTTTTCAGATCCTCTTTTTGGCATGGTCAATTGCGTTAATTGGGTTTATTGATGATTTGTGCGGAGATAAAGACATCAAGGGTTTTGGAGGGCATCTGCACAGTTTTTTGCACGGGAATCTAACGACTGGTGGTTTGAAGGTCATAACTATCGGAGCAGTAGCATTTGGAGTTGCATCTGCCCGGCCTGCCGGGATAATAGAAATACTGATTGATACTTTAATTATTGCTTTTTTTGCCAATGCGTTGAATATGTTGGACTTGCGTCCAGGCCGGGCAATTAAATCCTTTTTAACTATCGGGGCAATGCTTCTTGCTGTTGCAGGCCTTTCTCAATCAGTTTTGTTTTTAGCAGGCCCTGTTGCTGCCTCTATTGCCTACTTGCCATACGACTTGAAAGAAAAGGCCATGCTTGGCGACACAGGTTCAAATGTACTGGGAGCTATTTTAGGTTTAGGGTTTGCATGGGTATTCCCGCTAGAATTAAAAGCTGGGATAGTATTTTTTTTGCTTAGCCTCCATTGGTTCTTAGAGAAAAAATCTTTGACAAAGGTGATTGAGAGAAATAAATTATTAAGGTTTTTAGATAGCATCGGCAGGATGCAGCCAAGTTGATTAAAGAAGGGGAAATATGTTGGGAAATCATGATTAGTTGTACAGTTGGAATAGTTACGGAGGTAATCGGACATAGGAATGCTCTGACTAAAGTGCTTGTAAGTTTTAGTCAGGGACAGGGGAAAGCCATTAATTATGACCTTTTAACTGGGGTTGTCAGGGTTGGGGATACTGTGCAGTTAAATACAACTGCAGTAGATCTGGGACTGGGAACCGGTGGATGGCACTTTATTCTGGCTAACATGACCCGTCCGGAACAGGGATTAAAGGGTCCAGGGCACATTATGAAGCTAAGGTATACTCCTTTGCAAATCAGAGTGTTAAGTGTAGAGGAAGAAGACAGCCCCGACCGTTCGTTAATAGAAAAAGCAGAAGATATCAGAGCAGTTCCTGTCGCGGTAGGGACTCTACACAGCATGCTGCCTTATATTGTGTCTGGCATAAAACAAAACAAGCCCAACTTAAGAATTTCTTACATTATGACAGATGGAGCTGCGCTGCCCCTATATTTTAGCGAAATAGTATATTTATTAAAACAAAGTGGTTTATTATGCGGTACAATTACGATTGGCCAAGCTTTCGGGGGGGATTTGGAGGCCGTAAATATCTTTAGCGGTTTGCTTGCTGCCCGTCATATCCAGAAGGCAGATGTGATTGTTGTATGTATGGGACCAGGAGTTGTTGGAACCGGAACTCCTTGGGGAACCACGGCCTTGGAACAAGGGCAGATATTAAATGCAGTTCATTCATTGGGAGGAATCCCGGTTTGTGTTCCTAGAGTTACTTTCAAGGATCCGCGAAAAAGGCATTTTGGAATCAGCCATCATACAATAACTGTATTGAAGCATGTTGCCTTAATACCAGTAAACCTGATCATTCCCTTTTTGAAAAACGAAGCACAAATGAATTACATTAAAGACCAGTTAATCAGTACTGGCTTAAAAGAAAAACATTTATTGCATCAGGTTGATGGAGGGCCAGGCTTGCATCACTGTGATGCGCATGGTTTAGGATCAATTACTATGGGCCGGTCGGTCAAGGATGATGAGGCCTTCTTTCTGGCTGCTAGTGCCGCAGGTAACGCTGCGGCAAACTTTGTTGCAGGGTATGGTTTTTCAGAATAATTTCCTCTACAGTATCGTAATTTAACTGAAGCTGATTTAAAAAAGGAGTTAGAATAAAGCTAAAGGCCCCTCAATAAACATGTAAAGAATGGGACAGGGGGGGCCTTGCAATGTTGAACAGGATTTTGCACAGAATTGGTTACCATATTTTAGAAAATTTTTGGCTTTATCTTCTCATTTCTCTCATTTTTGTCGGGGGAATTATAGTTGGAGCTATGTCGGTTGGGGCTTTAAGCCCACTGCAGGAAGGTGAATTATCCGGTTATATCAGCCAAGGCTTACTAAATATCTCCAACTGGGAAATTAACAGTACAGAAATGTTAAAATACGCTGTTGTAAACAACTTGAAAATTATAGGCTTAATCTGGCTTTTAGGGTTAACAGTGATCGGAATACCGCTTGTTTTGGGGATCATTTTTTTTCGCGGATTTATTTTAGGTTTTACTGTGGGATTTTTGATTCAGGAAAGAGCAGTACAAGGGGTATTGCTGTCTTTTTTATCAATTCTTCCTCAGAACATATTTAATATCCCAAGTTTAGTGGTATCTGGAGCAGCTTCAATATCTTTTTCCTTATGGCTAGTGAAAGGCAGGCTGTCACATAGGGCACCGGGTATGCTGCAGCAGCTGATTGCCTATACCATGTGGATAGGATTAATGGCCGCGTTAGTACTGGCAGGCGCTCTGGTTGAGGCATATATATCTCCCCTGTTTGTTAAGCTGATTGCCACTCATTTATAATCTTATCTATAAGTTTTAAAGAGGAAAAATTGGATACTCGTTGAAATCCTTTCCAAGGAGTGGATCCTGGAGGGGAAGGGATAACCGGATGAAAATATGGGTTGAGCAATTTATCCATTATTTAGCTGTGGAAAGAGGTCTGGCGGAGAACACCCTCATATCTTATTTCGGGGATTTGCAACAATTTTTAGATTTTCTTCACGATAAATCCTTGGATGCGGAGGAATCTTTGAAAACAGGTACTATGGCCTATTTAATAAACTTAAAAAGGGAGGGGCGTTCCCCAGCCACTATTTCACGCCGTTTAGCAGCTATAAAGTCTTTTTTCCGCTTTCTTGCGCATGAAAAATATATTCTTACTGATCCGACTGAGGATTTGGAGCCCCCGAAACTCTTGAAAAAGCTGCCCAGAGTTTTAACTGTGGAGGAAATGGACAGTTTGCTAAAAGTGCCTGACATATCGAAAATCCCCGGCATCCGCGACAAAGCAATGCTGGAGCTTTTGTATGCAACTGGTTTAAGGGTGAGTGAGCTAGTTAACCTGGATTTAGATAATATTTCTTTAGAAATGGGTTATGTTCGCTGTTGGGGTAAAGGGGCGAAGGAAAGAATCGTGCCTTTCGGTTCGATAGCCTCCCATTACATAAGCACATATTTGCGCAGTGCAAGGGGGAAATTAGGAAAACATCCCTTAGAAAAAGCTATTTTTATTAACCAGTCAGGTAAAAGGCTAACCAGACAGGGCTGTTGGAAAATTATAAAAAAATATGCTCGGCAAGCTAAAATAAAAACAGAAATTACTCCACATACCTTCAGGCATTCCTTTGCGACCCACTTATTGGAGCATGGGGCTGATTTAAGATCCGTGCAAGAAATGCTTGGTCATGCCGATATTTCCACGACACAAATTTATACTCACCTGACAAGGAAGAAGATTAAAGAAGTATATGATCAAACACATCCGCGAGCTTGAATTATAAAAAATATGGAGAGTTGCTTATGGGTTTAGATAGAGTAATTATTATTGTTTTGGATAGCGTAGGCATTGGGGCATTACCGGATGCCTATCTTTACGGGGATGAGGGTAGCAATACACTGGTTAATGTAGCCAATGCAGTGGGGGGGCTCAACATGCCCAACATGGAGCACCTTGGTTTAGGCAACATTACCGCAATAAAGGGAATAACACCTCAGGTTCAGGCAGCCGGTTCTTATGGTCGGATGGCGGAAAGATCTCCAGGCAAAGATACCATTACAGGCCACTGGGAAATAGCAGGAATAATCTTAGAAAAACCCTTTCCAGTTTACCCTGACGGATTCCCTGCCTTTATAATAGAAGAATTGCAACGGCAAATAGGCAGGCCGGTATTAGGCAATTATGCTGCTTCCGGGACAGAAATAATTGAAAAATTAGGTTTGGAGCATCTGAAAACCGGTTATCCGATAGTATATACCTCGGCTGATAGCGTCTTTCAAATAGCTGCCCATGAGGAAATTATACCTCCTGAACAATTGTATGAAATTTGTGCTGTGGCAAGGTCAATACTTACTGGTGAACACGAAGTAGCACGAGTAATTGCTCGCCCCTTTACCGGGTCTGCCGGGAATTTTACCCGCACTGCTAACCGGAAAGACTTTGCCATTCTGCCACCCAAACCTACATTATTAGATCACCTTGCTGACAACAGGTTTGATGTAATATCAGTGGGGAAAATCAAGGATATTTTTGTAGGCCGTGGCATCTCCCATAGTTTCTCAGCTAAAACCAACTCCCATGGGATAGATCAGCTTTTAAAGGCAATGAAGCAATTTCCCAAGGGGCTTATATTCTGTAATTTGGTCGAGTATGATTCGAATTATGGCCACCGCAATGACCCTGATGGCTATGCCCGGGCCTTGATGGAATTTGATCACCGCTTGCCGGAGATCTTATCTCTGTTGGATTCTTCAAGTGTTTTAATAATCACTGCGGATCATGGTTGTGATCCTACTTTTACAGGAACAGATCATACGCGGGAGTATGTGCCTATTATCGTTTATGGCGATAAAGTGAAAGGGAATGTAGATTTGGGTGTCAGAGATACCTTTGCCGATCTGGGGGCAACGGTTTGCGAAATATTTAATATAAATCCATTAGTAACTGGTACTAGTTTTTGGCCGCAAATCTTTAACAAGTTAGAATAGAAAGAGGAGATGAAAAAGTGGATCCTATTAAGATTAAGGTAGCTATCTCAGAAGCAACAAAAACCATCAGAGAAAAGGTAGCTTATAAGCCTGATTTTGGGCTGGTGCTAGGTTCTGGCTTGGGTTATTTAGCAGATGAAGTTAGTGAAAAGGTTTCCTTTTCTTATAAAGAATTGCCTAACTTTCCAAGACCAACGGTAGAAGGCCATGCTGGACAACTGGTTTTTGGTACCCTTGCAGGGAAAAAAGTGATGATCATGCAGGGCAGATTTCATTATTATGAAGGATACAGCTTAGCGGATATTACATTTCCTATTAGATTGATGGCCAGCTTAGGGGTTAAGATCCTGGTAGTTACCAATGCAGCCGGCGGGATTAATCCCCATTTTGAAACAGGTGATTTAATGTTGATTTCCGATCACATTAATTTGCTTGGAGACAACCCGCTGCGTGGACCAAATTTATCCGAATTTGGCTCCAGGTTCCCGGATATGTCGCAGGCATATTGCCATGCTTTGCGGTGCCAGGCTAATAAAGCTGCGATAGAAAAAGGTATTCACCTGAGAGAAGGTGTTTATGCCGGAGTGATGGGACCAAGTTATGAGACACCTGCCGAGATCAGGTTCCTGAAAACAATTGGGGCGGATGCCGTTGGAATGTCAACGGTTCCCGAGGTAATTGTGGCTGTTCATTCTGGTCTCAAAGTATTGGGCATCTCTTGCATCACAAATATGGCTGCAGGCTTATCTCATTTTAAACTAGAACACCAGGAAGTGATTAACGCGGCCCGGAATGCACAGGATCGTCTGATTACCGTTATTAAAGGGTTTTTATACTCAGAAAACATTTGATCTTGAGGTGGATTATGAAGACTTACGATATCATTTATAAAAAACGCAATGGGAAAGAATTGAATGAAGATGAAATCAATTATTTTATTCAAGGCTACACTTATGGACATATACCAGATTATCAAGCAGCAGCTTTAATAATGTCAATTTTTTTTCGCGGGATGTCTAAAACTGAGACTACCAATCTAACCCTTGCCATGGCTAAATCCGGCGAGATGATTGATCTTGGCAGGATAAAAGGAAAAAAAGTAGATAAACACAGCACAGGCGGTGTGGGTGATAAAACAACCCTGATCGTGGGACCTATGGTTGCTGCTTTGGGAGTACCAGTTGCAAAAATGTCGGGACCAGGTTTAGGACATACAGGAGGAACTTTAGATAAGCTAAAATCTATTCCCGGCATGAAAGTTGAAATGACCCGAGAGGAATTTATTGAGTCAGTTAATCAAACTGGCATTGCTCTTGCGGGGCAGACGGGCAACCTGGCACCTGCCGACAAAAAGATTTATGTCCTGCGCGATGTGATTGCTGCGGTTGAAAGTATGCCCTTAATAGCCAGCAGTATTATGAGTAAAAAATTGGCCGCAGGTGCCGATGCCATTGTTTTGGATGTAAAAACCGGATCAGGCGCTTTAATAGGTTCACTTGAGGAGGCAATAGAATTAGCCCAAACAATGGTTGCTATTGGAGAAGAATTAGGCCGCCAAACGGTTGCGGTAATAACTTCTATGGAACAGCCTCTTGGAATGGCTATCGGCAATAGTCTTGAAGTTATTGAAGCTATTGAGACCTTAGCCGGAAGAGGACCTAAGGATTTAGAGGAAATATGCTTGATCCTTGGGGCTCATATGTTGGTACTGGCCGGAAAAACGGATCGGCTAAGTGAGGCTATTGACTTATTGCGGGAAACAATATCAAGCGGCACAGCTCTGGAAAAGTTCAGGCAAATGGTTAAAAATCAAGGCGGGCTTGAAGCCGTGGTCGATGATATTGCTTTATTAAATAACGCAAAAGAATTGTTTGAGGTTTGTGCTGATGAGGCCGGTTTTATTGAAAGAATCGATGCAAAAGAAATAGGTTTGGCCGCAATGATGCTTGGCGCAGGCAGGGAAAAAAAAGAGGATGTGATTGATTATCAAGCAGGAATATTGCTGAGAAAAAAAATAGGGGATTATGCCAGCGCGAGGGAAGTTTTAGCAGTTCTTTTTTCTAACCATCCAAAAAAAATTAATGAGTTGACGGTTAATAAAGTCCTTTCAGCCTTTAAGTTCTGTGACAGTAAACCTCCCAAGATACCTCTGGTAAAAGCGGTAGTAACTAAGGAGGGGATTCAGCACATATAATCAGTTTTTTCCAACATGGTATTTCCACCTGAAATTGAGACATAATAACCTTATCAGTTTTTAGGGGGAAATGACATGAGATTGCGGAAATCCGTTGCTATGATGCTGATTCTTGCTTTGGTTTTGTTCTATTATCCTTTTCCGGTTGCTTGGGCAGATGGATTTAGATTGGAGGCAAAAGGATCCATCCTTATTGATGCAGAAACGGGACAGGTCTTTTACGAACAGGATGCAGATGTAAAATGCTATCCTGCCAGTGTTACGAAAGTCATGACTTTGCTGATAGCAATTGAGGCCATTCATAACGGCACCGCAACACTGGATGAAAAAGTAATTGCTAGCGAGTATGCCTCTGGCTTTGGCGGTTCTCAAGTATGGCTGGAGCCTGGTGAGAAGTTCAGCCTTAAAGAAATTCTGCTAGCAGTTGCGGTGGGGTCCGCCAACGACGCAAGTGTTGCTTTAGCAGAGCACATTGGCGGCTCTCATACTGCTTTCGTTGAATTAATGAATAAAAAGGCTGCGGAACTAGGGGCACATAATACAAGATTTACAAATGCTCATGGGCTACATGACCCAAACCACTATACCACAGCCCGGGATATGGCCATTATTACCAGGTATGCTCTCAGGTACCCTGAGCTATTGGAATTAACGAAAATAAAAGAATACACTTTCAGGGAACAACCAAAACTGGTTCTTTGGAATACTAATAAGCTCTTATGGTGGTATCCAGGTACTGATGGAGTGAAGACAGGGACCACTAATGAGGGAGGCCGGTCTTTATCCTCAACTGTTGAACGAGACGGCTTGAGATTAATCGGAGTAGTTATGGGAATTGATAAGCCTAGGGGGCATTTTAGCGAAAGCATAAAGTTATATAACTATGGCTTCTCAAAATATGGTTACAGACAGTTCTTTGCTCCAGGTGATATAGTTGCCCAGATCGAAGTTGCTAAGGGTAAAACTGACTTTATTGCTGTTGTACCGTCGAAACGAGTTGGAGCAACTATTGAAAAGGCAAAGGGAAGCAAGCATATTGACTTTGCCGTTAAGGTTCCAACGTACGTAACTGCACCGATTGTAAAAGAACAAAAAATCGGTTATATTATCGTAAGGGCTAACGGACAGGAAATTTCCAGAGTGGATTTGGTGGCTTCGGAAAATGTAGTTAGAGGTTCATTGTGGCGACAAATAATTAAAGTTATCGAAGATATATGCAGTTTTTAAAAAACCGGCCTAGGCCGGTTTTTTTAATCCAATAATTCCCAAGTTATAGCAGGAATAAAATGGTTAGTGTAGAATACCTGAAGCACTGGAATATTTTGCTGACGAGGAGGGGCTATTTTGCCGCTAAGATTCGAAGTATCACGAGAAACCCTAATAGTTAGGGTCGACGGGGAAATGGATTTGAATTCTGCTGGTGCGTTCCGGCATGAGATAGATAAAAAATTAGATGAACTGCGTCCATTAAACTTATTAATTGATTTGGGTGGTGTAACCTTTATCGACAGTTCCGGACTAGGGGTAATCCTTGGTAGATATAAGAGAGTTGCCCAGCGGGGCGGCAGGATGGCAATAACTAAAGCTCAGCCTACCGTGCGACGAATTCTGGAATTGTCAGGATTGATGAGAGTAATGGGAATTTATCGCGATGAATTAGGCGCTTTAAATGATTTATAGAAAGGTGGTCCGAAAAAATGGGGAAGAGAGTGTTGAATCATCTTTCAATAGAGTTTCCAAGCTTACCTCAAAATATTGCTCTTGCACGGGTTGCAGTTGCCAGCTTTGCTGCCCAGGATGATTTAAACCTTAACGATATTGAAGAATTAAAAGTTGCAGTGTCTGAAGCTGTGTCTAATTGTATAATTCATGGCTATCTGCATTCCCCAGAAGGAATTATTTCGATCAGGGCAACAAGATTCGATGATTGCCTGGAAATATGTGTTGAAGACTACGGTCAAGGAATAACCGATTTTGAAGGCAGCCTTGACTATTCAGCTGGCAGTGATCCTGAAAGAATGGGTCTAGGTTTCGTTTTTATGAAGTCTTTTATGGACCATGTTAAGGTTGTCTCGGAGCGCGGGAGAGGAACCAAGGTAATTTTAATTAAAAATATAATCCCTGGTTTGCCTGCGGCTGCTGGTGAAAATAATTAGAAGGCGGCGCTTGAAATGAATACCAGGTTGTCAGATATGAATTTGCCGCGCTTTCCTCTGCTAAACGAAGAAGAAATGACCAGTTTACTGATTAAGGCCAAGGCGGGAGATAAAAATGCCAGGGAATACCTGATTAATTGCAATCTAAAGCTTGTGTTCAATTTAGTTCAGCGGTTTGAGGGGCGAGGATTTGAGTTGGAAGATCTTTTTCAAATAGGGACGATAGGATTGATGAAGGCTATCGACAAATTTGATTTGTCTTATAATGTTAAGTTTTCAACTTATGCTGTTCCAATGATAATTGGGGAAATAAGGCGGTTTTTACGAGATGACAGCCCAGTTAAAATAAGCCGTTCTCTTAAGGAGACAGCTTATAAAGTCCACAGGGTGAAGGAAGATCTAACCAGGAGCCTGGGTAGAGAACCAAATATCGGTGAAATTGCACAAAGCCTTAATATTACCAGGGAAGAAATCGTTGCGGCTTTGGAGGCAGTACAATCACCTAGCTCAATCCATGATACCATATACCAGGATGAGGGAGACCCAATTTTTGTACTTGATCAGTTAAGTGATTTTAAAAGCGAGGAAGGAGGGTGGTTTGACAGAATTGTAATCAAGGAAAGTTTAAAAAAATTACCCGAAAAACATCGCCAAGTGATCCTTTTGCGGTTTTTTCAGGATAAGACCCAGACAGAAGTAGCTGAAATAATTGGACTATCCCAGGTGCAAATATCGCGCATTGAACGCCAGGCATTAAAATTTATTCGGGAAACATTAAACCCGGCAGATAACCTGTCAAAGGAAAAATATAGAAGCGGATAAAATGTAGGAAGTTTTAACTAATTAGCCTACATATTTTTTTTCTCAAAAGCCAAAATAATAGCTGTAGACTTTTTTGAAAAAACGTAAAGGAGGAATTCCATGCCCGCAAAGGTTGTTGAGCTGGTTGGGGAATCAAAAATTGGCTGGAAAGATGCCGTTAGTTCGGCTATTAGTGAAGCCGCCAAAGATGTCTCTAACATTACAGGTGTAGAGATTTATAACTTGACTGCCAATGTAGAAAACGGAAAAATAACAGAATATAAGGCAAATGTAAAAGTTGCTTATGCAAGCCCACATCATCAAAAACTATAAACAAAATCTTTTTTTATAAAGGCACCGCAGGGTGCCTTTCTTGTCTTTGGCAGATTGAATAAATCAAGGCGTTGAAGTCGAAAATATTAGGAGCTTTTCCATGCAAATCAGGTGTAACTTATTGAGGACAAAAGCAAGATACAATTTATATTTAACAAACAAGGATCACCAACAATGAGCGATAAACGCAAGGTTATTTTGGTTACAGACGGTGATAGAGTGGCCCAACATGTAATTGAGTATGTTGCCAGAAAGTTTGGTGGCAGGTGCATATCTCTATCCGCCGGAAATCCGACCTTTATTTCGGGTGCCGAAATAGTCAGGTTGATTAAAGCTGCACCCTATGACCCTGTATTTGTAATGCTGGATGATAAAGGAAAACGTTTAAAGGGTCCAGGTGAAAGTGCGCTTGAGTACATTGTTAAAAACTCAGATATAGACGTCATTGGCGTAATTGCTGTCGCATCAAATACTGAAGCTGTTAACGGGGTGAAAGTAGATTGCTCGATCACCCGGGATGGCCAAGAAACAACAGGAGCTGTTGATAAGAACGGTTATCCTACGGGTGCTGCAATACTTTCAGGGGATACTGTCGATATATTATCTCGTTTGTCGGTGCCGGTTATTGTAGGAATAGGCGATATTGGTAAAATGGATGGGCTTGATAGCTTGGAAAAGGGTGCGCCTATTACAACTAAGGCAATAAACAAAATTCTTTGCAAAGGTGATGCTTTGAATGGCAATTAATGGGGCCAAAGTCCCAATGAAGAAAGAATTCGAGGAAAATCTATCGTGGCTTAAGCGTGAGTTGGGGATTGGCGAGAGTTTTGATGTGATTAGCCGAGAATTTGTTTTTGCCGGCAAAAGAGCTGCCATTGTTTTTATCGACGGATTTGCCAAAGATGACATCATGCTACTCATCATGAGAACCCTTGCTGGGATAGACCGCCATAACTTGGCTGGAGATGATCCAGAAGTAATAAAACGTCTCTTTGCTAAAGATATTCCCTACATAGAAGTAGATATTTTATCAGATTTGCATCAGGTGGTTGACGCCGTTTTAGCTGGACCTTTAGCCTTAATGGTTGAAGATGAAGCAATGGCAATCATAATTGATGCCAGGGAATATCCTGCCCGCAATCCGGAAGAGCCGGATTTGGAGCGGGTGGTCAGGGGGTCCCGTGATGGTTTTGTGGAAACCATCGTGTTCAATACTGCCTTAATTCGGAGACGTGTCAGGGATCCAAAACTTAGAATGGAGATGCTGCAAGCCGGTCAAAGGTCAAAAACAGACATCTGTATTTCGTATATCAATGATATAGCTAACCCTGAAATGGTTAAAATGGTGAAGGAAAGAATCAAAGCAATCACAATGGATGGTCTGCCAATGGCGGAAAAATCAGTTGAAGAGCTTATTCAACCTGGAAGCATATGGAATCCATTTCCGCGTGTTCGCTATACAGAGCGTCCGGATGTAGCAGCAGTACACCTGTTTGAAGGCCATATCTTGCTCCTGGTTGATACATCTCCGAGTGTAATGATTCTTCCTGCCACCTTTTTCCACCATGTGCAGCATGCAGAAGAATTCAGGCAGAATCCTGCTGTAGGTGCATTTCTTCGGATGGTTAGGTTTGCCGGGATTCTAGTTTCAGTCCTGATTTTACCATTGTGGTTTTTATTCTCTATTGAGCCGGCTTTGCTCCCTTCTCAATTAAAGTACATTGGTCCCGAACGAATAGGTAATGTGCCTCTGCTGTGGCAGTTTCTCATTGCTGAGGGTGGCATTACTTTAATGCGGATGGCTGCAATACATACTCCAAGTGCGCTAACCACTGCTCTTGGCCTGATTGCGGCGGTTTTAATTGGAGATATGGCAGTAAACATTGGTTTATTTGCTCCGGAAGTTGTGTTATATGTGGCTATAGCAACAGTTGGCACTTTTGCCACCCCAAGCTATGAGCTTGGGATGGCTAATAACATGGTGCGGATTTTTCTCTTGCTTTCGGTTGCGGCGGCACAATTACCAGGTTTCCTGATTGGTATTTTCCTGTTGATGGTTTATTTGGGGAAAACCAAATCCTTCGGCGTCCCTTACTTATGGCCTTTGATTCCATTAAATTTACCAGCTCTTATAACAATAATTGTCAGACCCCCTGTGCCAATTCAGAAAACAAGGCCCAGCATTTTAAAACCCCTTGATCCGGACAGGCAGCCGTTAGAGGCGGAATAAACTCATCATTGACACTTTTCCAAGCCATATGCTAAAATTGTCCCAACAACCGAATAGGTAATGCCTCATCTCGGGAGAGGTGAGGTAGAGGCGCGGGTTGTCAAGAGTATCATAAAGCACATGGGGTACAAGTGCTTTATGGGAAAGGGACACTCGCCGAAGCCCGTTTTGACTTCCCCGGTAAATGCGGGCTGGGACTGCACCAAACAGGTGTAGTACTGTCATTTGAGAATTCCCTGGTTCTCAAATGGAGCACTATCTCACTATCAGGAAGAGGTGGGCGCAATTCACAGCTATTTGCGGCCATGAATAAAATGCTCATGGCCATTATTTTTGCCCACCATTATTTTAACATTAGGAGGAAGAAAAATGAAATTCCACGGCACAATGAAGATCAATCAAAAAGGTCATTTGGAAATTGGTGGGTGTGACACTGTTGAATTGGTGCAGGAATTTGGAACGCCGCTTTATGTGATGGATGAAGCTCTGATTCGTGGTGTCTGTCGCGAGTATAGAAGAAATTTTACGGAGAAATATGGTAATGCAGAAGTGATATATGCCAGCAAGGCTTTCTTGACGACTGCCATGTGCAGAATTATCGAGGAAGAAGACCTTGGTTTAGATGTAGTATCCGATGGTGAGCTGCACACTGCTATTATGTCTGGCTTCCCGCCTGAACGGATCTATTTTCATGGTAACAATAAGTCAATCCAGGAGCTAAGTATGGCCTTGGAATACAATATTGGCCGAATAGTGGTTGATAACTTTTTTGAAATGGATAATTTAGAAATACTCGCTAAAGAAAGAGGCAAGACCCCGGGCATACTTTTGCGGGTGTCACCGGGAATTGAAGCTCATACCCATGAATATATCAAGACAGGTCAAATTGATTCTAAATTTGGCTTTACAGTACCTAACGGACAGGCTTTTGAAGCTATCACTAGCCTTGCTAGAGCCCGCAATTTAGTGTTTAAAGGCCTGCATTGCCATATAGGCTCTCAGATATTTGAAATGGATTCCTATGCCCATACTGTTTCCACAATGATTGATTTTATTAAGGAAATTAAAGAAAAAACAGGACTTACGGTTGAGGAGCTTAACATAGGTGGTGGCTTTGGTATTTATTACACTGACAAGGATGCGCCTGCTTCAATCTCTGGTTATGCTGAAACAGTCATGGCTGCGGTAATCGAAGCTTCGAACGCAAGGGAAATCCAAACCCCTAAGATTATTATTGAACCTGGGCGTTCCATAGTAGGTAATGCTGGAACTACATTGTATTCTGTGGGCAGTATCAAAGACATCCCACAGGTTAGGAAATATGTTGCGGTAAACGGCGGCATGACAGACAATATCCGGCCAGCTCTATATGGCGCTCGTTATCAAGCCATGATAGCAAATAAAGCAGAATGGCCTCTTTATGAAACAGTATCTATCACGGGCAAGTGTTGCGAATCCGGAGATATGCTCATCTGGGATATTAAATTGCCCCAAATTACTCCTGGAGACATCCTGGCTGTCTCCTCAACAGGGGCCTATGGATATACAATGTCAAGCAACTACAATCGTTTGCGCAGGCCGGCAATTGTGTTGGTTAATAATGGGGATGCAAGTTTGATATTGCGCAGGGAAACCCTTGACGACCTGATTAGAAATGATGTTATTCCTGATCGGTTAATAAGAGAATGATTTTAAATGATAAAGGCAGTTATTTAGTCAGCCTTAGGGGATGCCTGAGGCTGATTTTTTTTAATAATTGGCCGTTAACGCCTGTTAAATCCTGTTAAAGCGGAAACTTGAATTGCTAAATAAAACCGTGATATAATCAAATAAGTTTTTAAAAAGGGTGCCGTTTGATGATTATCATTGCATCTCATGTGAATCTTGATTTCGATGGTCTTGCATCAATGAATAAGAACATAAAAATACCTTCTAAAAACACAAGAGTCACCATGCGAAATCTTGCTCCCCAATTGCTGGATGTATTGCTTATTTTTAGCCGGTTGGCAGACCAGTTGGGCATTAAAGCATACCTTGTAGGTGGAGCTGTTCGAGATCTGTTGCTGAATATCCCAAGCTTAGACGTGGATATTGTTGTCGAGGGGGATGGAATTGATTTTGCCCATAATATTAAGCGCTTTTTAGATGCAGAAGTAGTAGATCACGAAAGATTTGGCACTGTAACCCTGCTCTTCCCCTCAAAGGTGAAGGTTGATGTAGCTTCTGCCAGGAGGGAGTATTATGAATACCCGGCGGCACTGCCGCAAGTTGAAGCAGCAGAGCTTAAAGAAGATCTTTGCCGGCGGGACTTTACAATTAATGCAATGGCTATTCAGCTGAATGGTAAAAAATGGGGCTCTTTGATTGATTTTTTGGGCGGTTACAGCGACATTATCAATAAAAAGATTAGGGTTATGCACAATTTTAGCTTCATCGAAGACCCTACCAGAATATTAAGAGCAGTAAGGTTTGAGGGCCGCTATGGTTATCAGATGGAGCCAACTACAGAGAGACTGGCTATGGATCATCAGGCATTAGTGGCTGTTGCCAAGCTTTCCGGGGTTAGGATTTGGGCAGAATTATCAGCTCTTTTTGCTCAAACTAAACCAAGCCAAAGCTTAAACAGGCTTTTCGAACTGGGGGTGCTGGAAGTTATCCTTCCGGGTCTTTATTTTGACCAGGACTTGAGGAGCCTATTGATACAATTAGAAGGGCTGCTGGAAGACTATCCAGGGGTGAAAGAGCAGATTGATCATCCAATAATATATCTCGGATGTCTGGTTCATCGCTGGTCAAAGGTACAGGTTATTTCCCTCGGGAAAAAATTTGGCCTATCTAAACAGAATATCCGAAAGCTAATAAAAATTTCTCAGATTAAGAGTATTAATCTTCCTGTCTCACAATGCAATATGATTAACCTGCACGAAGTCTTTCAAGGCTGGCCTGATGAGGCCGTAGTTTTTTTAATTGCAGCTCAAAGAGAAATAAATACCGGGCTAGCAATCAAGTATGTGCAACAACGAAAATCGGCAACTTCTTTTATTAGCGGCCAGGATCTCGTTGGTTTAGGCATTTCTCCTGGACCAAGGATAAAAGAAATCCTTAAACTGCTGGAAGGAGCATGTTTGGACGGCCTGATCACCAATCGGGAGGAAGCAGTGTCCTTTTCCAGGTCACTAATAATACAGACGGGAGGAAATTAACATGATGTTTACAAGTATCCAGGGACTGTTAGCTGGTATCCCGGCGATACTTATTGCGATTACATTCCATGAGTATGCTCACGGAAAAATGGCCTCAATTTTGGGTGATCCCACACCGAAACAACAGGGCAGGCTTTCTCTTAATCCAATCAAACATTTAGATATCCTGGGATCTCTTATGTTAGTAGTGGCTGGCTTTGGCTGGGCTAAACCAGTAGAGGTCAATCCGTATTACTTTAGTGGTGACCGGCGGAGGGGAATGATGCTGGTAGGCCTGGCCGGTCCTTTAATGAACATAGTTTTAGCTTACTTGGCAGCAGTAATCCTGAGCCGGGTAGATTATGGTTTTTTTGCTATTTTCCTTAGTTATCTCCTCTGGTTCAACGCAATGCTGGCAGTATTCAATCTAATTCCTTTCCCTCCCCTGGATGGTTCAAAAGTATTAGCAGGTATTTTACCCAGGCAAATGGCTTCCTCTCTTTACTCTTTGGAAGCTTATGGACCATTAATTCTTTTAGTGCTGTTAGCAACTGGTGTCCTTGGCCGTGTGCTAAGACCGGCAGTTGAAGGACTTATGCAGATAATAGTTACTGTTGCTAATTGGGGATACTTCTAATGTAACTGTACAAAAAGGAGAGCTGATCAGATAATGCAATCCAGAATTTTTAGCGGTATGCGTCCTACCGGAAAACTGCATATTGGCCATTTAAGCGTATTGGAAAACTGGGTGAGGCTGCAGGAAGAATTTCATTGCTTCTATGGTGTTGTTGATTGGCATGCCTTAACAACTGCCTTTGAGGATACTGGGCTAATTAAAGCCAATATTAAGGAAATGATGCTGGACTGGCTAAGTGTTGGTATAGATCCGAAAAAAAGCGTTATTTTGGTGCAATCTCATATAAAAGAGCATGCGGAGCTGCATTTGCTTTTATCCATGATTACGCCGTTGTCCTGGCTGGAACGAGTGCCTACTTATAAAGACCAGGTAAAACAGCTTGGTCTGGAAGGAAAAGATATTTCAACTTATGGTTTCCTTGGTTACCCAGTCCTGCAAACAGCTGATATCCTGGTCTATAAAGCAAATGCCGTCCCGGTAGGAGAAGATCAATTGCCTCATTTAGAGCTTTGCCGTGAGATAGCCAGAAGATTCAATTTCTTGTACAATAAACAATTGTTTCCTGAACCCCAGCCGATTCTAGCTAAAGTTTCTTTGCTGCCAGGTATCGACGGCCGAAAAATGAGTAAAAGTTATCATAATGATATTCCTATTTCCGCAAGTACTGAGGAACTGCAGGAAAAGATTAATATGATGATTACAGACCCGGCTCGTGTTCGCAAGACGGACAAGGGAAATCCAAATGTGTGTGTTGTATATGCCTACCAGAAGATTTACAATCTTGAAAATGCAGATCATCATGCAGAGTTTTGTCGTACCGCTGCCATCGGCTGTGTAGCTTGCAAGAAAGAACTGGCCTTAAAGATGGACAGATTGCTTGAGCCCATTCGTCAGCGTAGGATGCAATTTGAAGCCAATCCCAACCTGCTTTGGGATATTCTTGATGATGGCGCTGGAAGGGCAAGAGAGGTAGCCTGGCAGACTCTGGCTGAAGTAAGGGACGCAATCGGTATCTGATCAAGCCTTGATGGGGGATTTTTTTGATTTACCACATTAAACTGCCGGTTTTTGAGGGTCCTTTGGATTTGCTGCTTCACCTGATTAATAAAGCCGAATTAGATATTTATGACATCCCGCTTGCAGTAGTCACCGAACAGTATCTTAATTATTTAATAAATATGCAGCAGCTTGATTTGGATATTGCCAGCGAATTTTTAATCATGGCAGCAACCTTGATGTCGATCAAAGCCAGGATGTTGTTGCCTTCAATTACCAAGGAAAAAGATAATGAAATAGCTGAAGACTTAGTAGAACTGAAAGAGGAATTGGCTTTTCGCCTGCTGGAGTATAAAGTCTTCAAGAGCGCAGCAAGCAGGCTGCAGGAAAAGGAGCTTATTCAAAGCAGGCTTTTAACGCGCCCGATTGAGGTCCACGAAACAGTAAAAACACTGTTCGAATTCAACCCTTTAGAAGGCGTATCTCTGGATGATTTAAGCAGGACTTTAAGTGAATTGGTACGTAAAGCGAATGAGAAAGAGAAAATCCATGAGATTTACAGACAGGAAGTAACAATCAGCCAGCAGATAGATTATATTTTCTCTTATTTAAATGCTAAACCCCAGGGAGTTAGTTTTTTAGAGCTATTCCATGGATCCAGCAGCAGACAAGTTGTTATTGTTACTTTTTTAGCAATTTTAGAACTGATTAGACAACAAAAAATATACGCATGCCAAAAAACACTGTTTGGAGAAATAATAGTATATACTTCTTGTACGCTATCAAATGATGAAATCGGTTTCCGGAAAAGCGCGGAGGAATTTTAATCTAATGGCAAAGCAAATCGTCTCCGGCAGGTTATTTTTTAGTGACCACCACAAGGCTGTTTTGGAATGCTTATTATTCATTTCTCCTGAGCCACTTAATCCTGAGACAATGATGGAAGTCGCCGGTCTTAACAAAGAGGATCTGGAGGTCATTTTAGCAGAATTAGATAACGAATGCCAATCAACCGCCAGGGGGATTCAGTTGGTTAAACTGGCGGGAGGTTATCAATTTATGACCAAACCAGAAATGGCCCCGTATATCGAGAAGTTATATAAACCCCATATCAGCCTGCTTTCTCAGGCTGCGCTCGAAACCCTGTCAATTATCGCTTATCGCCAGCCAGTGACCAGAGCGGAGATTGAACAGATTCGTGGGGTAAAGGTTGAAGGTGTCTTGACAAGTCTGCTGGACAAAAAACTGCTCAGAGAAGTTGGGAGGAAAGAGGGTCCCGGCCGACCGATTCTTTACGGAACAACAAAAGAGTTTTTAAGGTATTTTGGTTTAAACTCGTTAGATGACTTGCCAGTCATTGAGGGAATTAAAGGAAAGTAGCATGGTCGTTTTTACTGATTCAACTGGGTCTTGGCTTCAGAGGGGGATTGCAACCCCCACTGAAGCTTAGAGCCAGTTAATATAGTAGCGTAGCCGCTCTTATCCCGCCGCTTTAAGAAGCGGGGGTATTAGAGCGGGTAGCTATCTATGATAAAAGTCCTAAGGGTCAGTTGGAGACTTTTTATTTAAGAACATTTTAACTTTTATCCATCCAGCGGCATACCTTACATATGAGCAACCAATTGGTTCGATAGCCACTGGGGGGATAACTTGGTCATGTTTAATAAAAAAAACATTTGCATTGTAGGATGCGGATATGTCGGGTTGGCCTTAGGCCTATGTCTGGCTTATTTTGGCAATACAGTTAAGTTCGTGGAAAAAGACAACAAGCGGTTAGATTTATTAAGAAAAGGACAGATGCCATTTTTTGAGCCCCAAATAGAAAGAATGCTCAAGTTAACAAAAAAAGATGTAAAATTTTATTCAAAACTGAAATTTGCCATTAAAAATGCGGAAATTATCTTTATTTCGGTCGGGACACCTGCAGGACAGGATGGGTCTATCGACGACAGTCAAGTGGAAAACGTAGTTAAAAGAGTATTGCAGATCATTATGCCAGATTCGGAAGCGTTAATAGTAATCAAGTCCACAGTTCCAATTGGCACCACGCAGTATCTCAACTGCAAATTAAAAGAAATCGCCGGGGAAAATTCTTGGCTAGAGATAGCGTATAACCCCGAATTCTTGCGAGAAGGCACTTCGATTTTCGACATGCTTTATCCGGATCGAGTAGTTTTCGGATGTGCATCTCCAAGAGCTCAAATGCTTTTAAAAGAAGTGTACGAGCCAATTTTAAGGCAAGATTTTTTCCCTCCGGAAGAGTTGGTTAAGCCGAAGGCCTTTGGCCGGCCTTTCCTGTTAGCAACTGATCCTGCTACTGCAGAACTAATTAAATTTGCTGCCAATGCTTTTTTAGCAATTAAGATCAGTTTCATTAATGAGATGGCAGCGTTCTGTGAAAAAATAGGCGCAGATATTAAATTGCTTAGCAAAGGCATCGGTTTGGATAAGCGGATTGGGCCCCATTTTTTACAAGCTGGGATCGGTTGGGGTGGGTCCTGCCTGGGAAAAGATACTTCTGCATTAGTTTGGCAAGCCGGGAATTTGGGCATTGATCTATTGCTAGTAAAGGGCGCCAGGAAAGTTAATGAAAGCTTGAAGGACTTGGTAATAAATAAGCTGGAGAAATATTTAAATGGTTTGAGTAAAAAAACCGTTGGTATCCTTGGACTTTCTTTTAAACCGAATACTGATGACTTGCGAGAAGCGCCCAGTTTGAATATTATTAATAGTTTGATCAACAAGGGAGTGTCAGTAAAGGCCTATGACCCTGTTGCTGTGGGTGCGTGTGCCTCCCAATATCCAGATCTAAATATTAGTTATGCTGACAATTTTATAGCTCTAGCGGCGCGCTGTGATGCATTAGTGCTTGCTACTGAATGGGATGAGTTCAAAACCATGCCTTTAGCGGATATGGCGAGGGTGATGAACCAAAGAATCTTTTTGGATGGGCGAAACTTTCTTGAAAGCAGTACAGTGCGGGCGGCCGGTTTTATCTACCTGGGTATTGGAGCAAATAATACAGAATAAAATAATATATACTAAATGCAAAAACATCTTTGGAGTTTTTGCATTTTGCATTTCTTTAGGATTTATCATTAATCACGGCTGGAGGAGAACTGCTTTGGAAGTTCTTGGATTACTTACCGTCGGCGGACTTCTTTTCATAATTATGATGGCAGTTATTCCAATTAAAGTGAATATTTATTTTCACAAATCAGGTGCAGATGACCAATTTGTGGTTAAATTGATGGCATTGAGAGGCTTGTGGGGGTACAAACTTGAAATTCCGCAAGGGGAATGGCTTTGGGGTGAGCTGTTTCCTTTTTTGTACATCAAAAGTGAAGTTGAATCCCGTGCTGGTTCCCAGCTAAATCAAGAAGAAGTAAAAATTAAACGGCTGCCAACATACTATATCCCGTATTTAAACAAACTGTTTCCGGTAATAAAAAAGATAAGAAAACTCCTTTCAATTCAAAAAATGTTGCTTAAATCAACTATCATGGAAGAATTCAAGTGGCATACAGAGATCGGTCTTAAAGATGCCGCTCGTGCTAGTATTCTGTATGGAATTATTTGGGGAGCAAAGAATTTTATCCTGTTTAATATTCGATGCAATTCCCAGGTAAAATTTGCTTATCCAGATTACCGGGTTGCAATAAACTATTTAAAAGAGGTGTTCCATGTGGAGTTTAATTGTATATTTACGCTCAGAACAGGTCATATTATTCTTGCCGGGGTTCTAACAGCCTGGCAATTATTTGTAGCTTTCTTCGAGAGGGGACAATCATGAGCAATCATCCAATTGAGGCATTAATGAAAACGGCGATGGAAAGCATCAAGGAAATGGTAGATGTCAATACAGTTGTCGGAGATGCGGTTCAGGCACCTGATGGCACTGTTATTATCCCTGTTTCGAGGGTTGCCGTAGGGTTTGCAGCTGGGGGCGGAGAGTATCAAACCATCGGGGCAAGTAACGGAGGCAAGGAAGCTGTTCCGGTTTTGCCTTTTGGCGGGGGAAGCGGAGCAGGTGTATCCGTTCAACCCGTTGGCTTCCTTGTTGTGGGCAATAACAACATCAGATTATTGCCTGTCGAAGGAAATTTTGTTGTTGACAGACTGATAGACATTGCGCCACAAATTGCGTCACAATTTCAGGGACTTTTTAAAAGTAAAGAGGTTAAAGATAATATGCAAGTCGAGAGCAAGACGGGGGATTTTCCATTACAGGGAGGAGCATAGTAGATTTAAAAAATTAATAAGGCAATTTTAGTCCAAGCGCCCAAAACATTATGGGTGCTTTTTTGCTTGTCTACCCCAAGAAGTTCTATATTATGGTACATTATCATAATTTTACTAATAGGATTGGGGGGATAGCAATGGTTAATACCATTTGGTTAATTTTATTAGTGTCAGGTATACTTGTGGCTGCGTTTCATGGGCGTGTGGAGACGGTTACTACGTCAGCATTAAGTGCGACAAAGACATCAGTTAGTATTGCCATTGAATTAATAGGATTAATGTCCCTTTGGCTTGGTTTATTAAAAATTGCTGAAAAGGCTGGATTAGTTGAGGGGTTAGCAAAAATGGTAAAACCACTAATGGGATGGCTTTTCCCAAGCGTTCCGAAAGATCACCCTGCTCTGGGCTCAATTCTCATGAACTTAAGCGCAAGCATGTTGGGCCTAGGAAACGCTGCAACACCCTTTGGACTCAAGGCCATGAAAGAATTGCAAAGTTTAAACAAAAATAAAGAGGAAGCAAGTGAGGCAATGTGCACCTTTTTAGCCTTAAATACAGCTTGTATTACCTTTATTCCAGCTACAATCATAGGCATCAGGGCTTCTGCAGGTTCTCAAAATCCTGTTGATATTGTTGCGCCTGTGATTATTACCACAGCCTTCAGCACAGTAATTGCAATAATCGTAGATAGATATCTGCGCGCGTTTTACAATCGTACTAGAAGGGGGTAAAATAATGTTATCCTGTTTTATCAATGAAGTATCCCGCTGGGCGATTCCGTTGTTGCTGTTATTTATTCCATTAATTGCTTACATAAGAGGAGTCCCGGTTTATGAAACTTTTGTTGAGGGAGCCCAAGAGGGGTTCCAAACCGCAATAAAAATCATTCCGTTTCTGGTTGGAATGTTGGTTGCAATTAGCATTTTTCGATCCTCCGGAGCAATGGATTTAATGGCATCCGCACTGGATCCATTTCTAAGGTTAATTGGAGCCCCTGCAGAAGTCCTTCCTCTGGCTATCATGAGACCCTTATCAGGTGGTGGGTCGTTAGGTCTTGCTGCCGAACTTATCAGCACCCATGGTCCTGATTCTCTAATCGGCAGAATGGCGAGTATAATGCAAGGTAGTACTGACACAACTTTTTACGTGCTGACAGTTTATTTCGGATCAGTAGGAATTAAGCGTTATCGCTATGCCTTGACCCTTGGCCTGACAGCTGATGTATCAGGGTTGATCGCGTCGATTCTGATTGCAAACTGGTTATTTGGGTAGCAGTAAAAATAAATATTAAATACTTTTGTTTTTTTAGGGGGGCGCAAATTGGAAAGGCTGCAAAAAGTATTGGCAGCGGCCGGAATTGCTTCCAGGAGGGAATGCGAGAAAATAATTCTGGCTGGCAGAGTAAAGGTTAATGGAGAGGTAATTACAAAGCTAGGGTCAAAGGTGAATGCTAAGGATAAACTGGAAGTAGATGGCCGGCTTGTGCAGCAAAAAGAACCTAAAGTTTACTTAATTTTAAATAAGCCAGCCGGGTATGTTACTACGGTTAAGGATCCTGAAGGGCGGAAAAAAGTATTAGACTTAATCAAGAACATAACTTATCGAATTTATCCTGTTGGAAGACTGGATTATTCCACGGAAGGTTTGCTTCTGTTTACTAATGACGGCGAGTTTGCACAATCGTTAACTCACCCAGCCAATAAGATTGCAAAAACCTACCAGGCATTAGTTAAGGGGGTTCCGGGAGCGGAAACACTCAAGCTGATCAGGCAGGGAATAGCCCTGGATGACGGAATTACAGCACCCGCAAAGGCAAGAATTGTACAAGTAATCGGGGGAAATGCATTAATTGAGATATCAATCCATGAGGGAAAGAACCGTCAGGTTAGACGAATGATGGACGCAGTTGGCCATCCCGTAATAAATCTTGTTCGGACAAGAATTGGCAATCTGGAATTAGGAAGCCTGAAAAAAGGTGAGTATCGCATTTTAATCTCAGCGGAAATTAATCAACTGAAATCGGCACCAGCAGTTCAGACTAAAAAAGCAAAGATAGATTTGAAAAAAAGAGTAATAAAGCGAATTTAGCTTTTTAGATGTGATAAGTGAGTGACTAAATCTACCTTATTAGTGGGATGCTATTTTTTAAGCATGACTTTGAGGAGGTTGATCTGTGCCAAAGTGTGGTTCTTGTGGAAATGAAGGTATATTTGACAGTAAAAGTGTAAATCCAGTTCGCCCTCTTGCCAGATCCGGCCTGCAGGCTCTTTTTTCCAATGGAGGGACAATTGCTAACGTTGAGTACTGCAACGCACCATGGGAATTGGTAAATGCGGCATGGAACCAGCCAGAAATTCACTTTGACCGGTGTGGTCAGTGCGGATCATCCAGTATTCTTTGGCCATAAAGTAGTTTTCGGCTAAAGGAGGATTTTATTGAGAATAATAGAAAAAATAACATAACACGAATTAACCCGGCCTGTAATTTCCAAACAGTAAACGAAATAATTGGCCGGGTTATATTTTGCTTAATAATGTGCTGTTAATCGGCAGTTGCATGGAGGTGTTTAAGCTGGACAAGGGTTTGATTCAGGTGTATACAGGCAACGGGAAGGGCAAAAGCACTGCAGCTTTTGGCCTGGCCATCCGGGCAGCCGGCCATGGGCTACGGGTTATAATCATCCAGTTCATGAAAACCGGTGAATATGGAGAGAACAAGACTTTTCATCGCTTATTGCCGGATATAGAAGTTAAATCCTTTGGGAGAAAAGGTTTTATTCATCGGGGAGGGGCGACCCCTGAAGACTATGACCTTGCGGCAAAAGCCCTATCCTATGCAAATGAGGTGTTGCACTCAGGAGAGGTGGACTTGCTGATTTTGGATGAGATAAATAATGCCCTATACTATCAGTTAATTTCTTTAGACGATGTAATGTCACTGATAAATAATAAACCATTGGATGTGGAAATGGTTTTCACAGGGCGAAATGCTCCCGAATGGCTCCTGGAAAAAGCTGATTTAGTTACGGAAATGCGGGAAATAAAGCATCCATATCATAAGGGGATAGGAGTTAGAAAAGGGATAGAATACTAACCGAATGCCCTGAAACCAAAAACAAGGAGGACTTTGGATGAGAATCAAGGTTGGCGATGAAATCATTTCAAACCGAATTAAAATTAGAATTCGTTTGGATTATAAAGGAGAGACAAAACCCCCAAGGTTTTTCTTCGGCGGCAAAACAACTGACAAGGTCGCCCAGGAATTACGGGAACAAAAAGCTGCATTAATCCGGAATATTCCTGTTCAGGGTATTAATATTGAGGATATAAACTGTAATATGGAAATATACCATGTCACAGATGAACTTGAAAGAGAAGAAGTTGCATTTGCTCCAATAGTAATAACCTTATCGGCCGATAGTATTGAAGATGTAATCAGATTTATAATGCGGGAGGAATTCCGGAAAATAGAGATTATCGAACCTGATAATGTAGTTTTTTCTCGACAAGACTTGGAACGATTTTTAGTCAAAATAAATGAAGAGATGGATAGTAATAAGCAATTGTGGGAGAAAAAGTCAACTAACCGTTAGTGTAGAATGGTTTGTCTAAATCCAGCATAAATTGAGGGGGCAATAAGACATGGAATTTATCAGATTTTTTGCATCTGGTCAAAACGAAAAATACGGCATTTTACGGGACGACAAAGTTTATGTGGTTACGGGAGATATTTTTACCAGGTGGGAAGAAACCGGGGAAAGTCTGTCGTTTTTTAATGTCAACCTGTTGGCTCCATGCAAACCAAGCAAAATTATTTGTATTGGATTAAATTATAAGGATCATGCTGAAGAGTTCAATTTGATACTGCCGGAGGAGCCAGTTGTTTTTTTGAAGCCCCCATCTGCTGTGATCGGACCCGGAGATGAAATAATTAAGCCATTGCAATGCAAGCGCTTGGATTATGAAGCGGAATTAGCTATTGTGATTGGGAGAAAAGCCAGGAATGTGGATCCCTCAAAAGCCCAGGCATATATCTTTGGATATGCATGTGGCAATGACGTAACAGCTCGAGATAGGCAGCCGAAAGACGGGCAATGGACTTTAGCAAAATCCTTTGATACTTTTTGTCCACTGGGGCCCAAGATTGTAACAGATTTAGATGCCTCTAAATTAGCAATCAAGTGTTATGTTAACGGACATCTCAGACAAAACTCCAATACCGCACAAATGATTTTTGATCCTAGCTTTTTGGTCAGCTATGTTTCAAAAGTAATGACTCTGTTTCCTGGCGATATTATATTAACCGGTACTCCTTCCGGAGTTGGAAAGGTTGAACCAGGGGATCGGGTAGCAGTTGAAATTGAGCACCTCGGCAGATTAGAAAATCCGATAGCGAAAGAGTAAATGATATGAATTAAGTTGGATGTGGCAACTCTAGCAGGGGGAATAAGCTAAGGTGAAACATGTTATTGTAGTTGGGGGTGGTGCTGCTGGAATTATGGCTTCAATTGCCGCAGCAGAATCCGGCGTAAATGTGTTATTGTTGGAGAAGGGGCCGCGACTTGGCCGAAAACTGCTAATTACCGGAAAAGGTCGGTGTAATTTAACTAATAATACCGATTTGCAGGGGCTGATTGAGAATATTCCTGGAAACGGAACTTTTTTATACAGTGCTTTTAGTTTTTTTGGTAATCGTGAGTTAATGCAGTTCTTTGAAAAAATCGGGTTGCAAGTTAAGGTCGAGAGGGGTGCCAGGGTATTCCCTCTGAGCGATAGCTCAGAAGAGGTAGTTAGCTTATTGGAAAAACACCTGAAAAAACTTGGCGTGGAGGTTAGGCTAAATTCCCCTGTTCAGGATTTGGTTGCTGATGGAAACGAAATAGCGGGTGTCGCAACTCGCAAAGAGACATTTTTATCTGCAAAAACTATTGTTGCAACAGGAGGCTTGTCCTACCCTAAGACAGGTTCGACTGGGGATGGATATCGTTGGGCACGTAAACTTGGGCATACCATTTCCCCATTAAAACCTGCGCTGATCCCTTTAGAGACTAAAGAAGAATGGGTGAAGCAAGTCCAAGGTTTAACCCTAAAAAACGTTTTGGTAACGGCTGTCAGCTGTAACGGAAAACCATTTATGCAGGAATTCGGGGAATTGATTTTTACCCATTATGGCCTCTCGGGTCCAACTATCTTAACCTTAAGCAGGGAAATCTCACTAAATTTGGAGGGGAAATACCCCCATAATATGGGATGCATTGAAATTAATCTTAAGCCAGCCTTAAAGCCTGAGCAACTGGATGCCAGGCTGCAAAGAGACTTTAGAAAACACAGCCGCAAACATTTAAAAAACGCTTTATTAGAGTTGCTTCCCGTCAATTTAATTGAGCCATGGCTCAATCAGGCTGGCTTTGACGGAGAAACATTGGTTCATCAGATAACCAGGGAAGAACGTCAGCGATTGGTTTATGAATTACAGCATTTGAAATTGAATGTAACAGGGGTTAGACCTATAGAAGAGGCAATTGTAACTGCTGGGGGTGTTTCAGTCAGGGAAGTAAATCCAAGAACAATGGCCTCACGGATTTGCAAAGGGCTATACTTCGCTGGCGAGGTGCTTGACATCGACGGTTATACTGGGGGCTTTAACCTGCAGGCAGCTTTTTCTACCGGATGGGTTGCAGGGAAAGCCGTTGCAAATGAGTCTTTAGGAAAACCAATTAAAATGGGGGAGAATTATGAGTAGTCATTTTGGAAGCAAAAAAATTGCGGCAGTGGCGGTTCAAATAGCATTATCCGAAACCAGGGAAGAGGAGCTGGACATGAAACGTCGTTTTTTAGAAATGGGTATCAAGTCTGTTGGTGTTGATTATGGTGGTGAATACATCAGTTCGGTTAAAAAAATAGTTGAGCGAGCAGTAGTTGCTGCTAAGCGGGAAGGTGTCATTAAAGATACTCATGCCGATGAAGGGGCAGTGGCTGGCGCTGCAAGGGAGGCCTTGTCACAAATAATGCCTAAAGCAGTTGGTTTAAATGTTGGAGGAAAAATAGGTATTGCCCGGTATGGTGACCATATTAGCGTAGCGGTCTTTTTCGGCATTGGCCTGCTTCACCTGGATGAAGTAGGTATCGGGTTAGGGCACCGGGCAGTACCTTGAAATTTTGAGGAGGGTGACTGTGAAGGTAAGAGGGGTAAGGGGAGCAGTCAGGGTTTCCCAAAACAACGCAGAAGAAATACTGAATGCTACCCATGAACTGGTAATAAAAATTATGACTGACAATGAGATATCGACCGAGGATATAGCGGGCGCTTTTTTTACCACTACTGATGACCTTAACGCTGCTTTTCCTGCTCAGGCTGCTCGAAGTATAGGTTTTCAATTTGTTCCCATGTTGTGTTCCTCTGAAATAAACGTTCCCGAATCCATGTCGAGAGTGATACGCGTAATGCTCCTGGTAAATACGGAAAAGAAGCAGGAAGAAATAAAACATATCTATTTGGGTGAAACAAAAAGATTAAGACCAGATTTAGAATAACAACGATGCTGGTAACAGGCAGTTTGTTTTAGCGGGGGCAATTTTTTGCTAAAATTAATCTTAGCGGTGCTCAATCTTTGGAAGAGGCATTGGAGTGGGTAGATGCTGAAGAATTCTATGTTGAACTATAATATCGCAATTGATGGTCCTGCTGGTGCCGGAAAAAGTACGGTAGCGCGAATCGTTGCCAATAAGCTCAACTACCTCTACATTGATTCAGGAGCAATGTACAGGGCTTTAACATGGAGGCTGTTAAAGGATAGCATATGTTTCGAGGATGAAGCCAAACTTACTTCAGAGCTTGAAAATATTAATGTTGAGTTCAGGTTAGACAATGCCGGGGAAAGCAGGGTTTTTTGCAATGGTGAAGATGTGACTGAAGAAATACGTAAACCTGAAGTGTCTAGAAATGTATCAGAAGTAGCTGCCAAAAAGCCGGTCCGTTCCCGGATGGTTTGGCTGCAGCGGGAGATGGCCCAAAGAGGCAGAGTAGTTATGGATGGCCGTGATATAGGTACTGTTGTGATGCCGGAAACCTCCAACAAGTTCTATTTAACCGCCGATGTTCTTGAAAGGGCTAGGAGAAGATTTTTAGAACTGCGATTAAAAGGGCATGTAACCACATTATCTGAAGTCCAGCGAGAAATTGAGTTGCGCGACAAAATAGATTCTGAACGGGAGGTTGGTCCTTTGAGGAAAGCTGCTGATGCTATTTGCATTGATACGACAGGGCTTTGTCCGGAGGAGGTTGCCGAAATAATAATTGGCTATTGCGGAAGGAGAGCACCCGATTGAGTTTGTACTGGACTGTACATAAAGTAGTAGAATTGTTTTTTAAGTATATCTGCCACTGGCAAGTTATGGGGAGGGAAAATTTGCCACAATCAGGCCCGGTAATTATTATCAGTAACCATATTGGAAATTGGGATCCTTTAGCTCTTGGCATCGCTATGAATAGAGAAGTCTGTTACATGGCTAAGCAGGAATTATTTGACATTCCATTGTTCGGTTTAATCATAAAAAGTTTAAAGGCTTTTCCAGTTAAAAGAGGAGGCGGAGACCGGAACGCATTAAAGGCAGCCCAGCAAATTTTGCTGGAAGGAAAGGTAATTGGCATCTTTCCTGAGGGTACCCGCAGCAGAACAGGGCACCTTCAACCATTTAAAGCTGGTGCCGCAGTACTGGCACTGAGGACCGGGAGCCCGATTGTACCTGTAGGCCTAATTAATACAAAGAATGTATTAAGGAAAGGGTGGTTTCGATCATTTACAGTAAACATCGGACCACCAATATTTGTGGAAAAAAGAGACATCATTGAAACCGAGCAAGTACAAGCCTTAACAAAAATCCTGGAAATAAAAGTGCGCCAGTTGACAGAGGTATAACAACATATTGCCCTGGCTTAAAACAGGATATTTTAGTAATTTGCAGGAATTAACAGATTTTTAACGAAAGATAAATATTGTTTCAACAAAAACTACAAACTAGCCATAAAGGTTTATTGTATTATAATAATTTTATCCTTTTCAAGCCTCCATTATTATACGTTGAATTGTCCCCAGTGAAAAAGGTGAAGTGATGCATCTTTGAGAATCATAGTTGCAAAATATGCCGGCTGTTGCTTTGGTGTAAAACGTGCCATTAGTATGGCGGAAAAAGCCTTGCTAAAGAACCCGTTACCGGTTTATACTATCGGGCCATTGGTTCATAACCCGCAATTAGTTCAGAAGCTATTCGAAAAGGGTTTGATTCCGGTTGAATGTGTTAGTGGTCTTCAAAAGGGAACAGTTGTGATTCGTTCTCATGGTGTATCTCCGGATATTTTAGAGAAGTTGAAAGATTATTGCGTTGTTGATGCTACCTGTCCACATGTAGCTAAAGCTCAAAGAGCTGCAAAAGAATTCCAGGAACAAGGTTATCAGGTGGTTATCATCGGCGACAGAAATCATCCAGAAGTCGTCGGTTTGAATGGTTGGGCCCATAATCAGGCGATAATTGTAGGTACGCTAATTGAGGCGTCGGGCATTAAACATGCTGATAAAATTGGTGTAGTCGCACAGACTACTTTTGATCAACTTAAATATAACCATCTCTTATCTATTCTTAAAGAAAAAACTACAGACCTGAGAGTTTCCAAAACCATTTGTGACGCTACTCAGTTGCGCCAGGCCGCTGTAAGAGAACTGGCCGTTCAGGTGGATATACTTATTGTTGTAGGCGGATTTCAAAGCTCAAATACTCAGAAACTATACGCTATTGGCAAAGAGGCGGGTATTGATGTCTACCAAGTGGAGCAAGCTGAGGATTTAGTTCTGGCGTGGTTTTCTAATAAAAAAAGGGCCGGAGTTGCGGCAGGCGCTTCAACTCCTGACTGGATTATTGAGGAGGTAGTAAGAAAGATGAATGAATTTTCTGGGGAGAAACAGCTTGAGGATTCTGGGATGACAGTGGCTGCTGGAGAATTTGCTCCTGAAAACGCCGATGTTCATGAAAACAAAACCCCTGCGGAAGATAAAGATGTTCATGAATTCAATCTAGGAGAAAGCATGAAAAGCATCAGGAAGGGAGATATATTGAAAGGAACAGTTATCCAAATCAACACTGACGAGGTGTTGGTGGATATAGGGGGTAAATCGGAAGGAGTTATTCCTTTAGGCGAACTCTCCAATAGACCGGCAGCCGAACCGCATCAATTGGTAAGAATTGGTGACACTATTGAAGTATATGTGTTAAGATTGGAAAATGAAGAAGGACACCCTGTTCTTTCAAAAAAAAGAGCTGATCGCAAGAATGCATGGGAAAAAATAGAAGATGCCAGGCATAAAAACATGGAAATAAATGCTCCCGTTGTTGAAGTTGTTAAAGGTGGCCTGCTTGTTGATGTGGGTATTAATGGCTTTGTCCCTGCGTCCTTAATTGAACGGGGTTATGTCGAGAATCTGGAGAACTATCTTGGAAAAGTTTTGCGATTAAAGGTAATTGAGCTTGACCGGAGCAAAAATAAAGTTATCTTGTCACAAAAAGCTATTTTAGATGAAGAGTATGAGCGAAGAAAGGCTGACACCTGGAATGCCTTGGAAAAAGGACAGGTTTACCGGGGACAGGTCAGGCGACTGACTAATTTCGGCGCATTTATTGATATAGGTGGCGTTGATGGTCTTTTACACGTGTCGGAAATGTCCTGGGGAAGAATTGACCATCCAAGATCAGTGATGACCGAGGGACAAGAAATCGATGTTATTGTTCTTGGCGTCGATCGGGGGGCTGGAAAAGTATCCCTGGGAAGAAAGCAGCTGCTTGCCAATCCATGGAGTACAGCGGATGAGAAATATATAGTTGGCTCTATTTTCCAAGGGAAGGTATTGAGAATTGCCCCTTTTGGTGCATTTGTTGAATTGGAATCTGGCATTGAGGGTCTTGTTCATATATCCCAACTTGCAGATCGCCATGTTGCGAAAACTGAAGACGTCGTTTCTGTGGGACAGATTATTCCTGTAAAGGTTTTGAGTGTGGACTTGGAAAACCAAAGAATAAGCTTAAGTCTCCGCGAGGCCATTGGCTCGCAAAATCAGGAGACAAAGGACGAACCTGATGAAGCAATTGAAACGAAACAAGTTAAGTTAGGAGATATTTTTGCCAAAGAGTTGGGTGAACTGATGGATGGGAAGGATGAAGATTAACACCTCCCGGTTGCGATCACAAAGAAAACTGGATCATATAAAGTATTCGGTTGAACTCGAAGACGGTCCAGTTCCAAGCGGTTTTGATGATGTGTTTTTGCTGCACCAGTCGATTCCCGTTTGCGATCTGGAACAGATCAACACCACCACAAGTTTTCTGGGGAAGTTCTTAAGACAACCTTTAATTATTAATGCTTTAACTGGTGGAGTTGATGAAACCGTTAAAATTAACAAGGCATTGGCTGAAGTAGCTAAAGAAACTGGGATTGCTATGGCAGTTGGTTCTCAGTCGGCTGCCCTAGAAAACACCAAAGTTGCTGAAAGCTTTGTTATTGTAAGAAGGGTAAATCCAGAGGGGCTTATTTTAGCCAACGTAAGTGCATTAATGCCGTGGAAGGCAGCCTTGCAGGCGGTTGAAATGATATCTGCTGATGGTCTGCAGCTCCACTTTAATATTCCACAGGAACTCATAATGAAGGAAGGTGACCGGTTTTTCGGACGCCTTTTAGATAATATTAGTGAAATTGTAGCAAGGATGCCAGTACCTGTTATTGCGAAAGAAGTAGGTTTTGGTTTTTCTAGAGAAACAGTCTTTTCTTTGTTTGGTTGCGGGATCAGAGTTATAGATCTTGGAGGCCAAGGCGGCACTAACTTTATTGCCATCGAGCAAATGCGGAGAAATCAAGATGCTATTTCACCCCTGTCTGACTGGGGAATCCCAACTTCCATAAGTCTACTTGAAACTATTTCAACCAAACTTCCGCTTTCCATAGTTGCCAGCGGCGGTATCAGGAGTGCACTAGATGTTGCAAAATCATTAGCTGCAGGTGCTCAGGTGGTTGGGGTTGCGGGGCCTTTTTTACGAACATTAATAAAGCACTCGCAAAAAATATTAGAAAATGAGATATTGTCCTGGCAATCGGAACTGCAAAAAATAATGCTGTTGGTAGGAGCTGCAAATATTTATCAGCTTCGGAGCATGCCTATAATAATAACAGGAAAGACTAAGATTTGGTTAGACCAAAGAGGTGTTTCTCTACTGGCATTCGGTCTAAAATAAGCGCCCTGGGCGCTTTTTTTTTGCCATTTTGAAATGAGGTATAGAAATAGTGTTTACAGGGAAATCTAGCCTGAGAAATAAGATTCCAAAGGAGAGCATATAATGGCAGGGTTTCCAATTGGCATGATTTTACTACTGATTATTTCTATCCTTATTTATTTCGGTTTAGCACAAAGGGTGTTGGATCGAATGGGTTTAACCGATAAAGTTGCTCTGGGGTTTATTGCAGCGATTATTATTGGAAGTTTTATCAATATTCCCATAACTACTGCCAGAGTAGATTTGTCGGTGAATGTTGGTGGGGCATTGATTCCTGTTGGTTTGGCAATCTATGTTCTTTCCAGAGCCGGTACATTATGGGAGAAAACCAGGGCATTAGTAGCAGCGGTGGCCGCCGCCGCAAGCATTTTTTTAATCAATACCAGATTGTTTGCGCACGATCCATGGCAGCACGGGACAGATTTTATAGACCCCCTATATGTCTATCCACTCATTGCAGGAGGGATAGCATATTTAATCAGTCGCTCAAGGCGTGGTGCTTTTGTGGCTGCTACATTAGGTGTAGTTTTATTAGATTTCTACGACGCCGCGATACTATTTGCGGCAGGTAGTCCCGGAAACATTGCTGTTGGTGGTGCAGGGGTATTAGACACAATTATTTTCTCTGGAGTTTTTGCTGTATTGCTAGCCGAATTAGTAGGAGAAACCCGGGAGCGACTTCAAGGAGGACCACGGGATGAAGGACACTCACGAGAACTGCTGCATAATTTAAAAACATTGCAGGGTCATAAACCTATTAATCAGCCGGCTAGAAAAGATGAGCTTCATGGTACTCCAGGTGCAAAGGGTATTTCCAAACTGGAAAGGCAGGGAGAAGACAATTGAATTCCGCAAAAAAAATACTCGGCATTTTGTTTGTTGTAGCGGGGATATTATGTCTGGCCTATGTAACTGATTTAAAACCTGCTGTATCCCTGACAGGGGTTCCTTTAGAGCTTGGGGTTTATGAACTTGAAAGAACTGATGGCGGTTATTATACCATATTAGACAGTCAAGGGAAAATCCTGGATAAGACAATTAGAAGGGTTTTTCCCGGAGATGAGTTTATTTCAGAAGATAATAGGCTTTACAGGGTAACAAAGATTGATGGTAATTCTGCTTATGCTGACTTTAAAAAAGACGTGGAACTGCCTGTTTTTCACGGGATGAATTATGGAGCTTCAGTTCGGGAGGATGGTACAGTAGAGGTTCAAGCGGGAGCCAGGAATGTGATTGCGATGTATAATACTCATACTGCCGAATCATATGTTCCTACAGACGGAACAGATAGCATTCCAGGTGCAGGCGGGATTTTTAAAGTTAGTGACGCCTTGGCCCAAAAGCTGAAGGAACTGGGGGTTCGAGTTGCTTATTATAAAACAATCCACGAGCCTCATGATGCTAATGCTTATCGCCGTTCCCGCCGTACAGCGGCAAAATTATTGAGCCAATATCAACCTGCCGCAATTATTGATATTCATCGGGACGGAGTTCCTGATCCTGATTTCTACCGCGGGCATATTCACGGCATGGATGTTACAAGGCTCAGGCTCGTGGTAGGAAGGCAAAACCAGAATATGCAGTCGAACCTTGATTTTGCCAAACAAATAAAAGCAGTAAATGATCGAATTAATCCGGGTCTGATCAGGGGGATTTTTATTGCCCGGGGAAACTATAATCAAGATCTCTCTCCCAGGTCTATTCTGATCGAAGTCGGTACCCATACCAATGAACGATGGAAGGCGGAACAAGGAGCTGTTCTTTTCGCTAAATCATTACCACAGGTGCTGGGGATAGGAAGACAACCCGAAGGCGTGGTCGGGCCAATTGCTGAAAACAGAGGCGACTGGTCTGGGATAATGTGGGTTTTAGCAGTACTACTGATTGGAGCAGGCGCTTTCCTGGTTATCAGTACTGGTAGCTTTCAAGGAGCGTTAAACAAGCTTAAAACATTTACAACTATCGAGTGGACAAACTTTTTGGGGAAGCGTCGTTCAAGGATTTCAGAAAAAAACAAAAAGGATGGCGATAGCTAGATGTAATTAAAACAAAATAGAGTGAAAATAGTGGCGGGAAGTGCGCCACTTTTTATTACGGAAAATCCTGATTAATTTAATTGTCAGATACTAGGCAGGTGCAAAAATGAAGATTATATATCACTGCTTTGGAGGTAGTCACTCTTCGGTTACATCGGCAGCCATCCATTTGGGGTTCCTAGAAAAAAACAGGATTCCTGCTGGGGAAAATCTCATGAGAATTCCGTTCTTTGACAGGCAAACATCTGAAGATCATGGTATTTTTAGATTCATGGGTTTAGATGAGGGAAGAAATGAAGTTTATATCATTGGACGGCGGAATTTCAAAAACTTTGAACCTTTAATCAGAGGCCTGATAGATTTGATGGGAATTAAACAGGAAGAAATTGTGTTGATCAACACTATGCCATATGTAACATGGACAATGATGCTAGGCGGGTTTATTTCGAGAAAACTAGGTTGGATTAGATTGGGCCGTCCAATTGTTATTCACGGTACAAAGCGGGCATATTCAAATTTCCACACCTTAGTCGATCAGGTAAAAGTTATGATGTTAAAAAAATGAATCATTAGGAGATGTATTTTAAGATGTGGATTTTTTATTGCTGCCCGACCGGTGGGTTTGAATCAGTTGTCGCTGCAAGCATTCATACTGGGATCTTATCTCTGAACCGCTTGCCTTTGGAGGATGAGCTATTAAGCCTGCCTGAATTCGGGGTTCGTCACCAACTGTCGGGTAGGCCTAAAAAGTATGGGATTGACACCTTGGGGAACGAGGTTTTTATTTTAGGAATTGGGCGTGAAAAAGGGCTGGTTTCTAATATAGTTCCCTCTTTCTTTGAAGCAAATAAATTATGTCCCGCCCAGGCAAAGGTAGTTGAAATTAATGTGCCAAAGGTTAATATTGTCACGGATTATTTATTTCTAAATTTGCGCTTCGACAATCGATGGAAGACAAAAATAATAATAAATAATTACTTCCACATAGCTCAGATCGTAAAGGAAGTCTTGGATCAAGTAAACTAGAACTGAGCACAGCTTGTGCACTTGCTCCTTGACTTCTGCTCGGGATTATTGGATAATAATGGCGAACCTTAGTAGTGGAGGAATGATATTGTCAGCAGGTGTTGTTATTTCGAACGTTATCGACAATAGTATTGCTGCCACTTTCGGATTAAAACAGGGTGATCTTCTTTTAAAGATAAATAATAATTATATTGCCGATCCGTTGGATTATCAGTTTTTTGCTGCTGAAGAAAACATGATACTTGAGGTCTTGCAGAAATGCACCGGGGAAAAAACGGTATTTACTATTCAAAAATTAAACCCTCATCAAGATTTGGGGCTGAGATTCTCTTCGGAGCATCTCAATAATCCGAGGCAATGCGCCAATAAATGTATCTTCTGTTTTATAGACCAAATGCCGCCTGGCTTCAGAAATAGCCTCTATGTCAAAGATGACGATTACAGGCACTCATTTCTTAATGGTAACTTTATTACCCTGACAAACCTATCTGAAAAGACAATCCAAAAAATTATTATGATGCGGCTTAGCCCCCTCTATATTTCTGTTCATACAACAAATCCGGAACTGCGCAGCTTTATGATGGGGAACAGGGCCGCAGCGAAAATAATGGAGCAGCTAATACAACTATGCCGTGGAGATATTGGCTTTCATGCTCAAGTTGTATTGTGTCCAGGTATTAACGACGGTAGCGAATTAGATAAAACGATTAAAGATCTGGTTTCCTTGCGGCCGCATTTGAAATCTATCGGCATAGTTCCAGTTGGGTTGACCACATTTAGAAAAGACTTGTACGAATTAAATAGTTTGACTAAAGAAAAGGCTGTCGAATTGTTAGAACAGGTAAATGGGCTGCAGAAAAAGTTTCTAAAATTATACGGCAGCAGGATTGTATTTCTCGCCGATGAGTTTTATTTGAAAACCAACACTGGTTTACCTGGTTCTGCCTTTTATGAGGGCTTTCCTCAACTGGAGAATGGCATTGGAATGGCAAGAATATTTGTAGATGAATTTAAAAAGGTTGTCAGGAAGCTTCCACCTGATCAATGCATGATGAGAAAAATTGCAATAATTACAGGAGTTTCAGCAGCTCCTGTAATTCAACAATTAGTTTCCGTGCTGAAGGAGAGGGTAATCCAGTTAGAAGCCGAAGTTATCCCGGTTACAAATTTTTGTTTTGGTCCTACTGTAACAGTTGCTGGTTTGCTTACCGGTTCTGATCTGTTGCGGGAATTGCCGGGAAAAGTGCAGCAAGATACATTGATTTTTATACCTCAGGTTATGTTAAGGGCAGAGGATCAACTATTTTTAGATAATATTACCGTTTTGCAATTGGCTAATGCAATAAAACGGGAAATTAGAGTAATCCCTGCTGATGCAAAATCTCTTATCAAAGGGTTGTTAAATCCTGTTGACAATATGGGGGTTATATAAAATGGCCAAGCCAATAGTGGCGATTGTTGGGCGCCCAAATGTCGGTAAATCTACGCTGTTTAACCGGTTGGTTGGTGGAATGACAGCTATCGTTGAAGATGTTCCTGGTGTAACACGAGATCGTTTGTATAGAGATGTTAATTGGGTTAATGTGGACTTTACTTTAGTGGACACTGGCGGGATTAGTTTAACCGGTTTTGAGGACAGTATAGTTTTGCAAATGAAAGCACAGGCCGAACTAGCAATCCAAGAATCTGATTTAGTACTATTCGTAGTAGATGGAAGAGCTGGCCTTTTATCCGATGACTTTGAGATCGCGGATATTTTACGCCGGTCATCTAAGCCGTTAATTCTAGTTGTGAATAAGATCGAGGACTTTAAGAACAAAGCCTTAATAACAGATTTCTATACGCTTGGGATGGGCGATCCCCTACCTGTTTCGGCCGCTCATGGGATGAATACTGGTGATTTATTAGACCGAATAGTACAACATTTGCCTATTCAAGGCACTGATCCAGACAACAATGAAGATGCAATTAATGTTGCCTTCGTCGGCCGTCCAAATGTAGGCAAGTCGTCCTTGGTTAATGCGCTTTTGGGGGAACAACGGGTTATTGTCAGCGATACGCCGGGGACAACCCGGGATGCTATTGATACCTATATTTCTGTAGAGGGACAGAGATTTATTTTGGTTGATACAGCAGGCATGAGACGAAAGGGAAAAATTGAGGTCCCTACTGAACGATATAGCGTTATTAGGTCCTTAAGGGCTATTGACAGGGCTGAAGTTGCCTTGTTGATTATTGATGCAAGTGAGGGTTTAACTGAGCAAGACAAAAAAATTGCTGGGTACATGCATGAAAGCGGAAAGGCTGCCATTGTAGTTATAAACAAGTGGGACTTAATCGTAAAAGATGATAAGACGCTACGAAAATTTGAAGAAGGCCTGCGTAATGAGTTGGGGTTTTTGCAATATGCTCCAGTAATTTTTGTATCCGCAGTGACGAAACAGCGAATACATAAAATACTCGAACTTTGCAGGGTAGTTGCTGAGCATGCCAATTTAAGAGTATCGACGGCCAACCTTAATAAAGCGATTGAGGAAGCCGTCCAGCTTAATCCGCCGCCAACCAATAAGGGTAGGATGTTAAAAATATTCTATTCTACCCAGTCTGGTACTAAGCCGCCGACCTTTGTTCTATTTGTTAACGATCCAGAATTGATGCACTTTTCTTACCTCAGGTATTTAGAAAATAAAATCCGGCAATCATGGGATTTTTCTGGGACGCCGATCAAGATCATAGTCCGCAAACGGGATCAGACTGGTCAAACTTAAAGGACTGACATAAATTATTTGGAGGGGGCAAAAATGAAATTATTATTTGTGTTGTTATTTTCCTATTTGCTTGGTTCTATTCCTATCGGCCTCCTGGTAGCCAAATTTAAAGGGATCGATATTCGCCGTTATGGCAGCGGAAATATTGGAGCTACAAATGTGTTTAGAATCCTAGGTACCGGCCCAGGCCTTATTGTTTTGATTGGGGATATGATTAAGGGTATTATTGCCGTGTGGGTAGGTGGGGCGATAGAAGGGCCAAACCTGGCTCTAATTGCAGGATTGACAGCCATCGCCGGCCATTCTTGGTCTATTTTTCTCAATTTTTCCGGAGGGAAAGGAGTTGCAACGGCCGGCGGGGTTTTGCTAGCTTTAGCGCCTGGTGTTGTAGCAGTAGCCTTGGCAGTATGGGTGACTATAGTGGTATTATTTCGGTATGTTTCGCTAGCCTCTATTATCGCGGCAATTACTGTTCCTTTCTTGATGGCTTTATTTGGAAAGCCTTGGTCCTTGTTCGGTTTCGGTGTACTGGCAGCTGTCCTTGTTATTTATCGCCATAAACCAAATATCAAAAGGTTATTGGCTGGAAAAGAGCTGAAAATTGGTGACAATACCCGATAGCAGGGGGCCTGAACTTTGAACGATCAGATTTCTGTTCTAGGAGCTGGTAGCTGGGGAACCGCCTTGGCAATGCTGCTCCATCAAAAAGGATTCCAGGTAAATCTTTGGTCAAGGGATGCAAACATTGCGGAAGAGATCAAAGAACAAAGGAGTAACTCCCGTTATTTGCCTGGAATATCCATTCCCAAAGAAATTTGGGCAACCCATTATTTAGAAGAGGCAGTGCAAAAATCTCAACTTTGGGTGCTAGCAGTTCCGTCTCATGCAGTCCGAAAGGTTGCCTCAACGGTTCGGCCGTTTTTAGCTTCTAATACAGTGATCGTTAATACAGCTAAAGGTTTAGAAGATAATTCTCATCAGCGAATGTCAGAAATTATTAAGCATGAGCTAGGAGGATGCGCCAATATCGCTGTGCTTTCCGGCCCTAGCCATGCCGAAGAAGTATGCAGATTTTATCCAACTGCCGTTGTTGTTTCATCCGAAAACAAGAATTGTGCAGAATTGGTTCAAGACGTTTTTATTTTTTCTACATTTAGAGTTTACATTAATCCAGACCTGATTGGAGTGGAATTGGGAGGGGCCTTGAAAAATGTTATCGCCTTGGCGACAGGTATCGCCGATGGACTGGGTCTGGGAGATAATGCCCGAGCTGCGCTAATAACCAGAGGGCTGGCGGAGATAACCCGCTTGGGCACAGTAATGGGTGCCAATCCATTGACTTTCTCAGGATTAACCGGATTAGGCGATTTGATTGTGACTTGTAACAGTATGCACAGCCGGAATAGGCGTGCCGGAATTGAGATTGGTAAAGGCAGACAGCTTGAGGAAGTGCTGAAAAAAGTGGGTATGGTTGTTGAGGGGGTTAAGACCACCAGATCTGCGTGGCAACTGGCTAGAAAATATGGAATTGAAATGCCGATCACCAATCAGGTATATAATCTATTATTTGAAGGTAAGGATCCAGCGCTAGGTGTTGCCGAACTTATGCAAAGACAGAAGAAACCCCACGAATTGGAGGAGGTCGCAACACATTTAAATCAACTATGATTTGTGAGGATAGTGAGATTATAGGAGCAAGAGGCTCCTTTTTTGTTTGCCTGGCTTAGTTTACCGTAATTTAACCCTTTTAGGTTATATTCTATTTTGGTATTCATATATATATAGCGTTAATATATACCAATTACAGGAATACATTTTTAAAAATGTTTATTTCAGTTTTTGTTGGAAAAAGTCTATGAAGGAGGGGTTTATTGCTCTGGCCGAGGGCTGTTATTTTATAGTTTATAATTAAGGAGGGAGAAAATTTGGAGAAACTGGATATCATCAAGGATATTGCGGAACGTACAGGAGGCGACATTTATCTTGGTGTCGTCGGTCCAGCACGAACCGGCAAGTCTACCTTTATTAAGAGATTTATGGATTTATTGGTAATTCCCAACATTAAGAACCCCAACGATAGGGATCGGGCACGGGATGAACTCCCTCAGAGCGGTGCGGGAAGGACTATCACCACAACTGAACCCAAATTTATTCCTAATGAAGCCGTGGAAGTTATTATTCGAGAGGGCCTGAAAATGAAGGTTCGACTTGTTGATTGCCCGGGTTATACTGTGCCTGGTGCTGTTGGTTACCAGGATGAAACTGGGCAGCCTCGCTTAGTTGGAACCCCATGGTTTACAGAGGATGTCCCTTACCAGGAAGCGGCAGAAATTGGAACTAAAAAAGTTATTGCAGACCATTCTACAATTGGAATAGTTGTAATAACAGATGGCTCTATTTCCGATCTCCCAAGAGAGAACTATCTGGATGCTGAGGAAAGGGTGATCTGGGAACTTAAAGAACTTGGGAAACCTTTTGTAGTTGTATTGAACTCAGCATACCCCTATTATGAAAGCACTATTGCCATTGCTCGTTCACTTGAGGAGCAATATGGAATCCCGGTTATTCCGATGAACTGCGAGGAAATGACCGAAGATAATACTATTAACATATTGGAAGAAGCATTATTCGAATTTCCAGTGGTTGAAGTTAATTTTTCCCTGCCTGAATGGATTAATGAACTTGATAATAATCACTGGTTAAGGCAAAGCCTTGAAAGATGCATATTGGGTGCAACTGCTCGGATAAAAAGATTGAGGGACGTAGACGGAGCAGTTGATGAGTTAGCGAAAATAGACTTGGTTCAAAAAATAACTCTGGCAAAAATGGACTTGGGTACCGGAACCGCTTCAATCCAAATTGAGGCCAAGGAAGGTTTGTTTTATCAAGTTTTACGGGAAGCAACTGGCTATAGTATTGAAGGCGAACATCACATCCTATCATTAATGAAAGAGTTAAGTGTTGCCAAAAAAGAGTACGACAAGGTTGTCTTTGGTCTGCAAGAGGTTAGAAATACCGGTTATGGGGTAATAACACCAGTAATGGAGGAAATCGTACTAGAGGAACCAGAGCTTATTAAGCAAGGCGGTAGGTTTGGTGTAAAACTAAAGGCCAGTGCTCCGTCTATCCACCTGGTAAAAGCAAATATTACCACAGAAATAACACCTCTTATTGGAACAGAAAAACAATGTGAGGACATGGTTAAATATATGGTTGATGAATTTGAGGAAAACCCAGCAAAAATTTGGGAGACCAATATTTTTGGTAAGTCCTTATATGATTTGGTTCGCGAGGGTATTCAGGGAAAATTGTACAGAATGCCTGAAAACGCACAAGTTAAATTGCAAGATACTATTCAGCGGATTGTAAACGAAGGTAGCGGAGGCTTGATTTGCATAATAATTTAAAAGTCGGTTTTTAACCGGCTTTTTTTTTGTTTCAACCTCCGATTAAGTACTGACTCGAATTTGTTTGTGCTTTCACAGGACAGGTGCTATAATGTCTATCGTGCGGGGAAATATGCTTGCCGGGGGTGGACATTGTGAGTAGCGGTCTAGACCGCTTTTATATCGTTAGTTCTGAGATATTACCGGAGACAATTCTAAAAACTGCACTGGCAAAAAAGCTCCTGGCAAAAGGCGAAGCTGCAACTATTCATGAGGCAGTTGAAAAGATCGGGTTAAGTCGCAGTGCCTTTTATAAATATAAGGAAGGTATATTCCCCTTACATGACGCGACCAGCGGAAAAATTGTAACTTTATCGATGCACCTGGAGCATAGATTCGGTATTCTGTCTCAAGTTCTTAACACCGTAGCCAAGGCTCATGGAAATATTCTTACTATTAATCAAGGTTTGCCTCTGCAGGGTTTAGCACTTGTTACAATCGCAATGGAAACGGCTGAAATGTGTGCATCCTTGGAAGATGTTTTGATGCTAGTGTCGAGGATAGAAGGAGTAAAGAATATTGAAATAGTCGGGCAAAGTTAGGCTTTTATTTTCAGAATTCAATTTGCTTTATGCATTATTGAAGGTATCAATTGAAGGTATCATCAGTTGTTTAAATTTCAAGCATAATTAGAATTGAGGAGGCAAATTAGATAATGGCATGGAAAGGAATATTGACCGAGTACAGGGAATACCTGCCCGTTTCTTTAAGTACGCCTGATATAACCCTTTTAGAAGGAAATACTCCCTTGATACCTGCCGAATCCATCTCTAAAATAATTGGGGCAAGGGTTTTTCTTAAATTTGAGGGGCTTAATCCTACTGGCTCTTTTAAAGACCGAGGAATGGTAATGGCTGTTGCAAAAGCAGTGGAAGAAGGGTCACAAGCCCTGATGTGCGCCTCAACTGGAAATACTTCAGCCTCTGCAGCCGCTTATGCTGCTAAATGCGGGCTAAAATGTACTGTATTAATTCCGGAAGGCAACATAGCTCTTGGGAAACTGGCACAAGCCCTGATATATGGTGCAAAAGTAATTTCAATTCAGGGTAATTTCGATGAAGCGTTAGAATTGGTCCGAACTATAACACAAGATTATCCAATTACGTTAGTAAATTCAATCAATCCCTACAGGTTAGAAGGCCAGAAAACAGCCGCCTTTGAGGTTTGCGATGCATTGGTTGCTGCCCCGACCTATCTTTCTATTCCGGTGGGTAATGCTGGCAACATTACAGCATATTGGCGCGGGTTTAATCAGTATTTTTATGCTGGCAGAATAGCCAGTCTACCTAAAATGATCGGTTTCCAGGCAGAAGGAGCTGCTCCTTTGGTTTTAGGCAAGATAGTCGAAAAACCTGAAACTGTTGCCTCAGCAATCAGGATTGGAAACCCAGCTACATGGGACGGAGCTATTAATGCTGCAAAGGAGTCCGGTGGGTATATTGGCAGCGTTTCTGATCAAGAAATATTGTCGGCCCAGCGACTGCTGGCTTCCAGTGAGGGTATTTTTGCGGAACCTGCTTCTGCTGCTTCGATTGCTGGAATATTGAGACACGCTAAAAACAAGAGTTTTCGCGAAGATGATCTGATAGTTTGTGTTTTAACTGGAAATGGTTTGAAGGATTCCCAAACGGCGATCAAGCAGATTTCGGAGCCAATCTCGATTCCTGCCACCAGGGAAGCGGTATTAAAGGAAGTCCTTTAAATTTTAAATATAGCGCACTTTTAATGGCTTTGATAGGGGGACTGAGATAATGGTTACTGTCCGTGTTCCTGCGACCACAGCTAATTTGGGGCCAGGTTTTGACACACTAGGCATGGCCTTAGATTTGTTCAATTATATCTTAATGGAAGAGCGTGCACATGGTTTGGATATTAAGGCTGACGGAGAGGGTGGTAAAATCGTTTCCCGCACTGAAACAAATCTTGTCTACCAGGCTGCGCAAAGAATTTTTGACTTATGTGGGTATAAACCCCAAGGCCTATATATTCGACTAATTAATCAAATCCCTTTTGCGCGTGGGTTAGGCAGTAGTGCCGCTGCAGTTGTTGGTGGATTGGTGGGGGCCAATTCAATCGTTGGAAACCAGGTTCCGGTTAAAGAACTTGTTCAAATAGCGACAAAAATCGAGGGCCATCCTGACAATGTTGTGCCAGCTTTACTGGGAGGCATTGCTGTTTCAGCTGAGATAAGCGATGAAGTGATATATAGAAAGATTGAGCCGCCCTCAAATTTAAAAATTGTAGTAGCTGTACCAAAGTTTTCCTTGACAACTCGGGAGGCTAGAGAGATATTACCCCAATTTGTAACTGTAAAAGATGCCGTATTCAACCTGAGCCGGGCTGGTTTAATGGTAATCGCACTGATGGAAAGAGATTTAGATTTATTTGGAAAAGTCATGGATGATCGGCTTCACCAACCTTACCGCAGTTGTTTAATACCTGGTATGGATGAAGTAGTGATTGCTGCTAAGGCAGCCGGTGCATTGGGTTGTGTATTAAGTGGCGCCGGACCAACTCTGATAGCATTTGCGGAAGAGCGTTGCCGGCAGATTGCCAATGCCATGTCCGATACTTTTATCAAGCATGGAGTGGATTGTAGTGTAAGGGAATTAGCGCCTAGTTCCTTGGGGGCAGAATTGGTTGCTTGAGAGAGACGGGTATAGGGCATGTAAGGCAAATTTATGAAGGGTCTATTATGAAAGAGGTGGAGAAGTTGGAGCAGTCATTGATAGTGTCAGGTATTACTTATGATTATAATACTGCCAAAATATCGTTATTTGATGTCCCAGATCGGCCTGGAATCGCTAAGACGGTATTCAAAGCCCTTGCCCAGGAAAAGATTAATGTGGATATGATTATTCAAAGCACAATGCGAGACGAGCTTAATGATATTTCATTTACCGTCGCAGAGGATGACCTTGTAAAGGCTGTAACAATAATGGAAAGAATAAAACACCAGGTTAATGCTACCAGCATTTCCTTTGATGCAAATGTTTCCAAAATCAGCATTGTTGGGGGTGGGATGATTTCAAATGCAGGGGTAGCTGCTGAAATGTTCGAGGCTTTAGCAGATGCAGGTATCAATATTCAAATGATCAGCACGTCAGAAATAAAAATATCATGTATTATTGGCGCCTGGGATACCGAGAAGGCGGTTAAAGTGCTCCATGAAAAATTCAATTTGCAGTATATATCATGAAACTCCGATCATAAAAAATTGTAACTTTTGGATGCTTGACATTAAAGGATGAATCAGATAGAATAACCTTTGTCAGATGACACGTTATATCGCAATAATTCATAACTATCGGGGCGTAGCTCAGTTTGGCTAGAGCGCTACCTTGGGGTGGTAGAGGCCGCACGTTCAAGTCGTGTCGCTCCGACCATTTAAAGAACATAACTGCTTAGGCAGTTTTTTGTTTTTTATAGGTTTTTCAAGGAATAAAATGAACATACTAGCAGCAGAAAACCTGATATTTTGAAGTTTTCGGATGGTGAAAATTGTTTTGGATCGATTAAATGTGTTGCATCTTTTACGGCCTTCAGAAGGTGGGATTAAAAAGCATGTAAACTATTTAATAAAATACCATGATCGGAATCTGTACAATATTTATCTCGGGCACCCCGCATGTAAAAGCCTGGACTTACCAATTCCTGAAAGCAACAAGCTTACTGTTAATTTAAAAGACAGATTCAATCTTCTGGCAGATTATTACACGGTAAAAGAACTTGTTAGTGTTTTATCAGAGAATAAAATACATATCCTGCATAGCCATGGAGCCAGAGCTTTTTTAATTGGCTGCTTGGCTGCCCGGTGGGCTCAAGTGCCGGTGATAGTAGCTACTATCCATAATTTTGTTTGTGATTCAAATGTTCCCTGGTGGCAGAAGGCTGCTTATTTTAAGTTTAGCTCTGTCTTGGTTAAGAACGCAGATCATGTTTTTGCTGTTTCTCGGACTTTAGCTGAGCATCTGGTGGAGAAGCAAAGACTGCAGTCAAACAAGGTTTCTACTTTAACAAGCGGTGTAGACTTGGGATGCTTTAACAGGGTTTTTGACTGCGGTAAAATGCGCATGAAAATCGGCTTGCATCCGTCAGAACCAGTTGTGGCTACTATTTCCAGGTTGATTCCCGAGAAAGGAGCAGGCCTTTTTATTGAGGCTGCTGCGATTATTAATCGAAGAATGCCAAAAGTCCAATTTCTGGTGGTTGGTGACGGTTCCGAAAGGAATAGGCTGGAAAAGAAATCTATCGCTCTTGGCCTGCAAAAACAGGTGAAGTTTATTGGTTGGCATGAAGATGTGCCTTCGATCCTTCCTTTGGTAAATGTTGTGGTGGTGCCTAGTCTGACGGAAGGATTGTCCTTGACTACACTAGAGGCGATGGCAGCCAGGCGGTCTGTTGTAGCATTTGCGGTGGGCGGTCTTAATGAGCTGATCAAACATGGTGAGACAGGTTATTTGGTCCAGCCCAGGAATACTGAAAGTCTAGCTAACAGTGTGATCGAATTGCTGCTCAATAACCGAAAAAATGAGGAGATGGGGCGAAAAGCAAGAAGATTGGTTGAAGAAAATTTTTGTATTCAAAAATCAATAGATCAATTACAGCAAATTTATCATAGATTAAGTATAGAGAAAGGGTTGAAGGAGACTGGAGGGAAAAAAGCTCAAAAATATCTTCTGTAATACTCTGCGGCTGCTAGCGATGATAATGCCTTTTCTGTTTTTTAACGGTATTTCTTTTGCCCAGCAGATAAGTGATGATGACCTGAATCCAAAAGTAATTTTGATCCTGATTGATAGAGTATCCTGGCATGATATTCCTCTCGCAAAAATGCCTAACTTGACTGAAATAATCAGGCAAAGTTCTATTGGATTAATGACTACAAATAGTTTTGGTGGCCGGAATATTGACAACGGGTTTGCAACCATAAGCGCTGGCAGAGCTGCAGTGGCTGGATCAGAGGCCACTTTTGGGGCAAATGGGCGGGAAATTGTTTCAGACGAGGAGGCTTATAAAACCCATCAACGACGGACCGGGTTAACCGCTAATCCGGAGGCGATAGTATTTGTTGGGTTATCTAACTTAAAACAAGCAAATAAAGCAGCTGGCACTTTAGCATATCCTGGAATTATAGGTAGCGAAATGAATAAAAGGGGTAAAATAGCGGTATTGCTAGGTAATGCTGATAACATTGGGATGCAAAGGCAGTCAGTCTTAATTCCAATGGATATGAACGGGATAATACCCTATGGAGATGTAAGCACAGATACAAATAAGCAGAACGCGGGCAGGCTGTTAAGATGGAGCAGTGATTATGCCCACTTGAAGAAAAAGCTTGATCAATATTATCCGATTGCCAACTTAATAGTTATCCATCTTGGAGATACAACAAGGCTAGATAGTTTTGAGGGCTATGCTGAACCTGAAGTAATGCAATTAGAGGCACAAAAAATTTGGAAAGAAATTGATGCTTTTCTGAAAGAGGTTATTAATAAAACATCTGCTCCTGACACAATACTATTGCTCTGTGGTGTCCAGCCCTCTAACCGAGCTCAAGCCCAAAAAAATTTTCTTGTACCAATCCTCTTGTACGATAAAAACAGCGAACCAAGCCTTTTGACCAGCGGGACTACTCGTAGGTTAGGAATTGTGAGCAATCAGGATATTGCCCCAACTATTCTTAATTATCTACACATAGAAACCCCGTCGGAGATCGTAGGGAAGAGAATTTTTTCTTCTGATGCGGAAATAATGGAAACCGTAGATAGAGTAATTTTTATTGAAAACCTAAATAACAGACTTGTTTTTATAAGCAATTTGCGACCACTTGTAGTTAGGCCTTATGTCATTGCACAAATAATAATTATGGGAGCGGCCCTGCTGGCTGTATTTTTAAGGAAGTCTATGGTGGAGTACTTTAAATATATATTGCTATTTCTTATGAGCATACCTTTTTGCATGTTAATAATTGGAGCCTATATTGATCAATTAATTAATATGGAGATCGCTTATTTTTTTCTTCTGATAGCCTTGGCTGGATTGCTTGCCGGATTTGCCGGAAGAGTAAGCAAAATTAGTTTAGCGCCCTTTGTGCTGATCAGTTCTGCTACTGCAATTGCGATAGTTTTCGACTTGCTTGCCGGATCTAAGCTGATGCAAAGTTCTGTTTTAGGATATGATCCAATGGCAGGAGCTCGCTTTTATGGAATAGGTAATGAATATATGGGGGTATTAATTGGCTCGGCCATCATGGCCGGGGCTGGTATAATACAAATAATAGGTACCCAGAGCTTATTAATAAAGCCAATTGCTTTTTTCTGCGCTATAACTATTACTTTCCTGATATCTTCACCTGAATATGGGGCAAATTTTGGCGGAACTATTGCAGCAATAGTTGGCTTTAGTGTTTGGTTTGTTTTTATAAGCAATTTAAAAAATAAAATAACCACTTTGGCGAGTTTAGCCGGCGTGAGTTTGCTGTATATTTTTTTTATATATTATTTTGATGCAAAACAACCTCCTGAGCATCAGTCCCATATAGGCCGCGCACTAAATCTGATGTTTGATGGTAAGTTTCTAGAAATTAGCCGGATAATATCCAGAAAATTAACTATGAATATCAGGCTAATTCGTTATACTATCTGGAGTCGCGTATTCCTAATCAGCGTTACGGCAGTAACATTGTTATTCTTTAGGCCAGCAGGAGTCTTTGCGATTATTCGAAAGAAACTACCATTTTTTTCTTCAGGTTATTACGCAATATTAGCAGCAGCACTTGCCGCCTTGATATTTAACGATTCTGGAATTGTAGCCGCCGCAACAATGATGATATATGGGGCTGCTCCCATGATTTTTCTGGTTTTAATGGAAAAAAAGCAGGGACAGACAAATTAGCAGAATTAATTAATTTATTGACAAACGATCTCCCAAGTTTTAAAATTGGATTTGATTGAATACACAGCTTGAATCTTTTGGATAAAGGAGGAATGATAATTGCAGGCAATGGGACGCCATGTTTTGGCAGAAATTTATGGGTGTAGCTTTGATGTGTTGAATGATGTTAAAAAGGTTGAGGAAATAATGGTTAGGGCAGCTTTGGAGGCTGGAGCTGAAGTAAGGGAGTATGTGTTTCATAAGTTTAGCCCGCAGGGAGTTAGCGGAGTAGTTGTAATCTCTGAGTCCCACTTGGCAATTCATACTTGGCCAGAGTTAGGATATGCTGCTGTCGATGTATTTACCTGTGGTGATGCAGTAAATCCTTGGGATGCATGTGATTACATGACAGAAAAGTTTGGGGCTCATCGGGTTACTGCTACTGAAGTCCAGCGCGGATTTGAACAGCCTCCTCACCAGAGAGTGGTAAATTTATAGGAGGGATATTTATTTTATCCGAAATAAAGCGGAGAAGTAGCTTCATTTGTTAGCAAAGGCCTTACAATGAAGGAGTTGTAAGGTCTTTGTATTATATATAACGGAGATTTTTATTGAGCAGGAATTAATAATACATAATATGAATAGCGTATCTAAATTAAGCGATTTGTTTCATTTTTCTATCTTTATAAAGGAGGCCGCAACTATGGCCTTTACCCAGATGTATTCTTCTATTGATAATGAGCTAAATGCTTTATTTTACCAGATTCACAAAGAGGTAAAAATTATATTGAAGACTGAAGGAGAGGATTTTTTCTCCCGTTACCTGCCATCTCCTGTTGAAAAGTTTCTTTTCCCTGCTGCCGTTATTTATTCTGCTAAAGCGTTTCGTGTTTCCGACACCAAAGAAATTCTCGATCGAGCAAAAATTGCCTTTTACGTTTATATGGCTTCTTATATTCATCAGCTTTATGAGCGAGAACCGACAGCGAACAAAATTCTATGTGGCGACTATTTTTTTGCGCAATATTATGCTGCTATTAATGAGGCAAATTCAATCGATTTGTTAAAAACTATTTCCCAGATAATCTGCCGCATCCATGAGAATCGAATCCATTTGCTGATCAATCCAGCAGATAGTTCAAAGTGTAACGAGTACACATTAGATTTCGCTAAGAAAAATACCGGATTGCTGTTGGGGGAGTGCTGTGCATTGGGCGCTGCAATTTCCGCAGATTGGCCTGAAGGTTTGCCTATTGTAAAGAATATAGGGGTAAACTTGGGAATTGCTTTAATCCTTGCAACAGTGAAAGGATGTGATGATTCTCACATCGGTTATATCAAGAAAGCTTGCCAGGATTTAATTCACCTGCCTAAAGGTATTGAAACCCGCTTTTTTTCAGAGTTTATTGATATTTTATTTCCCTACATTTCTGTCCCAGCAGCCCGACGGGTAGTTGTTTGAGAAAGTGGTGGAAAGCGGTGGAGTCGGATACAAAGATAAAAGAAGAAAATATAAGCAATATATTTACAAAAATTGCTGGTCAATACGATATAATTAATTCCTTAATCAGTTTTAACCAGCACCGCAAATGGTTTCATTTTGCGGTTTCCCAGATGGATCTTAAGTTTGGCCAAAAAGCCTTAGACGTTTGTTGCGGAACGGGAGTCTTTGCCATGGAAATGGCAAAAGAAGTTGGCGCCAATGGGCAGATTGTTGGTCTCGACTTTTGCGAGAATATGCTGAAAGTAGCACAAAATAAGATTGACAGAGGAAAACACTCCTCAATTAGTTTGATTAAAGGCAATGCAATGAACTTGCCTTTTGAAGATAACCAGTTTGACGGGGCGGCTATAGGGTTTGCTTTAAGAAATGTGGCCAGCATTGATAAAGTGCTGTCTGAAATGTGCAGGGTTGTAAAACCTGGGGGAACAGCTGCTATCCTTGATTTAGCAAAACCAACAACTCCTTTATTTAAGGATGTCTTTTACCTCTATTTTAATTATATTGTCCCTGTTATTGGCCGCATAGGGGTTGGTTATTCCGGCCTATATGATTGGCTTCCAGCTTCTCTAAAAGACTATCCTTCTCCATTGCAGATTAAAGAAAAGTTGCTCAACGCAGGCTTTAGCAATGTTTATGTCTACACACTTTCCCTTGGAATAATTACTGTTCATATTGGCAAGAAGTGACGGGCAGCCTCAATGAACATGCTGCAGCTCCGAAACACGAGAAATATAGAGAAAAATAAGAAGATAACAGCTATTATAAGACCGTTTGTCGAAAAGCCCTGTGAATGCAGGAGAAAACCTAATCTGGGTCGAAGATACTCCCCAAAAAATCACTAAACTACAGCAATAATAAAGGGGAGGCGCAACATGGCACAGACTTTTAAAATTAGAATGCTGGGTGAAGGGATCATTGTATTGCCGGATGAAGTCCTGCAAAAATCAAAAATAAAAAAAGATGACGAAGTTGAATTTTTTATGGGCGAAGGATGGATAGAATTTCATAAAGTGAAGTCATTAAAACCCTTTACTCTTGCCCATCCTTTACTTCAACTTGCAGGTAAAGCAGAGACGGCTATAGAACCTGGATTCCCACAAACAAAGACTGTTAATTCTGAAGGGTGATGATTTAAAATGCTTAAAATCCCCAAATCATTGGCCCATCAAGTTGTTTTTGTCGATACATCTGCTTTTGTAACACTGATTGATCCCTCTGGCCCTGAGCACAAGTTTTCCAAAGAGATTTTCTGGGAGTTGGCAAAACAAAGGTGGAGATTGATTACCACAAATTTTGTAATAGCTGATACCTATAATTGGATAATTGCTGAAATGGGGTTGGAATTGGCTCGCACATGGTTAAAGGTTGCCCATCAACTGAATGTTGAAAGGATAACCTTAGAAGATGAGGTTCTGGCTGCCGAAATCCTGCAAGGAAAACCAATTGAAGGTTCAATTTGTTATACAATTGCTGTTAACATTGCAGTAATGCAGCGGTTAGGAATAGAGCAGGTTTTTAGTTTTGAACAAGTCTACAAAGATTATGGGTTTTCCCTCTATAAAGACTTGCCTGGCCTCCTTTTTTCAGTTAAGGTTGCCAATTAGCGCCTCCCTCCCCTCCCCAAAAGGGGCGAATCCAGTAATCAGAAGATTTTAATATATTTAAATAAACTAGAGGAATTTAATTTTGGATTCCGAATTATTTTATGGAAGCTTTAATGAAGATTAGGGAGGGGAAGAACGTGGAAAGAGTTTGGTTAAAACACTATGAAGATTTAGTTGGTAAGGAAATTGACAATTCAGATTTGCTATTAACCGATTATTTAGAAACAATGGCAAAAAAATACCCTGACAGTACATCAACTATTTTCATGGGGGCCAAGCTAACCTATCAACAGCTCAATTCTTTGGTAGATGCTTTTGCTGTTGCATTATCGAAAATGGGAGTTAATAAAGGGGATAGAGTTGCTATTCACTTGCCTAATTGCCCACAGTTTGTGATTGCGTATTATGGCATTCTGAAGATTGGGGGTGTATTAGTTCCTACCAATCCTTTATATGTTGATCGTGAAATAGAAAAACAGTTAAACGACTCCGGTGCGTCGGTAATTATTACATTAACAAAGTTTTATCCAGTTATTGCCAGGATAAGAAACAATACACGATTAAGGCATGTTATAATAACAAATATAAAAGATTTCTTTCCCCCGGTCCTGAAGTGTTTATTTACCTTAATCAAAGAAAAAAAAGATGGTCATCGTCCCGTTATTGGAGGGGAGCCGGATACCCATACTTTTATTGGATTAATACATAATAATAGAGGACAAAAACCTCCTGCGGTTGAAAAAGGTCTTAATGATTTGGCCTGCTTGATGTATACCGGAGGAACAACAGGTATTTCCAAAGGAGCCATGTTAACTAATAAGAACATTGTCAGTAATGCTCTTCAAGTTAGAGCCTGGTTGCCGACAGGACTTCGTCAAAGTCGTATATAAGAAAAGTTAAGTTCGCCTGTCTGACCGCAGCAGCCAAGCAACAGGCAATCAGGTCGGCATGATTATTGGCCACAGCGGATGCAGCACAAGACAGAGTAACCGATTTTGAGCAAACTCAACCAAACGCCCGCTGGTTGGTCGGTTTACACAATTTATTTTAACGTGATGAACTTACAGCCCTAGATATTGGAGCGCCCTTTCCGGATTTCGACCAAACGTACGGAGCGCCTGAGCAATATTATTCACTTTTTGTAATCGAAACAAGCTAATTGCCAAATTACGAAGCGTTGCCATTGTCTGCGGTCCTTGCCCTGTGCGAATTTGAGATCTGTCTTCATCGAAAGTAACGTCCCGCACCCAATGCAACCGGTTTTCGATAGTCCAATGCCCGCGGTTTAAAGCAAGCAACCTTTTCGCATCTGCCTTTTCTGGCGGTAGACTGGTAATGCCGTAGGCCACTTCTTGACGGAGCAGTTCTCCGTTTAATTTGCAGGTAATACGTTCTATCCGGCAGACTTGTTCAACATAAGGAAATGTCACATAGTCATTCAGTGCGGTGCTGGTCCTTATTTTCCGCACCTCAATCCGTCCATGACCTTTTTCTTTATTGACATATTCAGGGGGAAAAATCCTCCTTCTCCAGGTCTTCAATGGACTTAAGTAATGTCCCCTGATTTCCTTTGACAGTGAAAAAGTAGTCCGCTTCTTTTTCTTCTTTCAGATAGGTCGCATGCTCCACTTGCGTATGCAGCGCATCTGCTGTGACAACCTTGCCTTTAAGATCGATGGGATCTAGCAGCGGTTGGAACAACGGAATTTCGTTCGTTTTCCTGTCAACCTGTTTTTGGGCGAT